>Ga0247727_10002527_pt1 | contig 41707 bp, 37 predicted proteins | sample WisWelCaveWW1625_FD_202498 | JGI IMG/M metagenome (GOLD analysis project Ga0247727, IMG submission 202498) | Biofilm microbial communities from Wishing Well Cave, Virginia, United States - WW16-25 | ecosystem: Environmental > Aquatic > Deep subsurface > Groundwater > Cave microbial mat | place...
TTTGAATACATCGAGGTGTTTTATAACCGTGAGCGGATGCATTCGACGCTTGCTTATCAAAGTCCTGTGGAGTTCGAACGAATAAATAACATCAACTAGCGTGTCCATTTTATCGGGGCAAGTCCAAATCTTGATATTTGACATGGAACAGAAAATTCACGATTGTTTCCTTTTCGGCCTCTGCCTTCTCACCCACGGATCAACCTTGCTAAAATCCTTGTTTTAGCACTGCCGCGTCACGTCTCAAGGTTTGGCGTGTCCGAGGCTGCCCCAATCATGTCTTAAAAAAATTCTTCGATTTTCATTTTTAATGCCTTATCCAAGGGAATACTTCCGTGACTCCCGATCAAAATTTTGCGGCAAGGGTAGCGCCGGGCAAAGGATTCGAGTCCGCTTGCGTGAATTTTCCTTAAACCGCTTTTGACTTCAACAGCGGCCATATCGCGGCCTTTGCGCAGAATGTAATCCACTTCATAGTTACCTTCCCTCCAGTAAAAAAGCTCGACGCCTTTGCCAGCGGCTTCGGCAAACAAATGAGATCCAACAGCACATTCCACAAGCCTCCCCCAACCTTGGGAGTCCTGCCTGGTGCGCTCAAACGTAAGGCCCCGCAAGCTTGTCATCAGGGCATTATTCAGCGGCAGCCATTTCGGGCTTGAGCTCTTCGTTTTTATCTGGGAACCTGAAAACTTTTCGAGGCCGGCGATAAGAAAGGCGGCCTCCAGAAGCCGTTTATAGGCAGCGAGGGTGACCGTATTGCCGGCGTCGGTCAACTGGCCGAGCATTTTATTATAAGAAAGAATTTGCCCGCCGTATTCACAGGCTAGCATAAAAAGTTTCCGTAAAAGCGCGGGCTTTTCGACCGGGTGAAGCAGGAGAATATCTTTTGAAATGGCGGATTCAATGAGCGAGTCTTTTACATATTCGGCCCAGCGGTTTTCATCCGGCAGGTAGGGAGCGGCTCCCGGATAGCCGCCGAAGAAAAGATATTGATCCAGATTCCATCCGAAGCAGCGCTCGCATTCGGCAAACTGCCAATGGGGAAACCGGATCAATTCAAAACGCCCGGCCAGGCTTTCGGTTAATCCTTTCTGAATCGCCAGTGAAGAAGATCCGAGAATAACAACATGCAGATCACGGCCTGCGGCCCGGTCTTCGTCCCAAAGTTTTTTTACAACTTCAGACCACCGCTGAACTTTCTGAACTTCATCGAGCACCAGAACCGCCCGGCTATTTTTCTCAAAATGATCCCGGGCAATACCCCACTGTTCGATGATCCAGGACGGTTCAGGGGGCGCCGGTAAATCGGCCGCTGCATAGTGATGCGCGGATTCCCATTCAGCCAAGAGCTGCTGAATCGCGGTGGTTTTGCCAACCTGCCTTGGCCCAAGAATAACCTGGATCGACCGGGGCTTTTCAAGCAATCTTTGACGGATAGTTAAAGTTATATCTCTTTTAAATAATGGTAGTTGTGGCATTTTATCAATTTTACTCATTCATTTGAGTAGTTTTGCTTTAAATGATACTCTTCGGCATGCCTTTGTCAACAGATCTTCTGAGTTAAAACTATCAACAATTTGTTCAGTCAACTCAAGACTTTGTCTAAGGCTGGGGCGTATTTTGTGTTTTGGGGTCAAATCTTGGCATTTGACATGGAACAGAAAATTCACGATTTTTTCCTTTTCGGCCTTTGCCTTCTCACCCATGCTAAAGCCCTTGCTTTAGCACTACTGCGTCACGGCTCAAGGTTAGCCGTGTACGCGGACTGCACTAACGCCCTCTTTTGCTATTTGAGGCCCGTGCCTCAAATACTGCTCGGGAAGATTTTGTATATCTTCTCCGAGGCTGTCCAACGTCCGATAATGTTAACTAAAGCTTCCCTTTCAAAACAATGTCCCGGATAAAATCGGCGGGAGTCAAAATTTTAATTTTCTGAAGTTTATCCATGACTTTGGGATTTAAGAAATGTTTGCGATCAAGCGTGATTAAATAATCCGCTTTGGATGCCACAGCCGCTCCGAGAACGGGTACATCCTTGGGGTGAATGATTTCTTCGTAAGGTTTAAGGGAAGCTTCTTCCGGTGGAGGAAGGATTTTGATTTTGGTTTGTTGAAGAAAGCGGTGAAACGCTTTAAGTTTAGCGGGAGATGATTTTTTTCTTAAGTTACGGTCGGCTTCACGCAAAACCAGTTTGCTTGCAAAAACAGTGATTTTTCCGCGGTTTGCAAATTCCAAGATAAGCGCAGATGCACCTGTATCTGAGAAAAATGCCGCGAAATAAACATTCGCATCCAGGAAAACAGTTGTCACTTGGAAAGGGCTTTTTTTGCCGCCACGAGAGTTGACGGGTCTAATTTATCTTCCGCTAAAAAATCCTTGATCCTTTCATCTGCATAGTCCTCAATAAACGCCTCGTCTTTAAGATTATCCTGAGCCGCGTTAAAGGTTTCTATATCCATGATCACCACAACCGCGCGGCCGTTTTTCTTGATAATCCAGGGCTCTTTGCGGTAACGCACTTCATCCAAAACTTCGCCAAATTTCTTCCTTAAATTCAAAGCGCTGATTTCCTTCATGTTGACCCTCCTTCAAGCTAAAATGAGTATACTATATATAATGTATATTATCAATATAATGATTACTTTATTTCATAACGCCTTAGTTCATAAATGGTTAATTCCGGTGCCCCCTGGCTCATGATGCTTTTCTTTTCCCCCTTTGCCTTCTCACCCACGAATCAACTTCTTTAATATCAAATCGCGCTAAAGCCCTTGCTTTAGCACTGCCGCCTCACGTCTCAAGGTTGGACGTGTAGGCGGACTGCCCTAAAACTTTTGTTTTAGCACTGCCGCCTCACGTCTCAAGGTTGGACGTGTAGGCGGACTGCCCTAAAACTTTTGTTTTAGTACTGCCGCGTCACGTCTCAAGGTTAGACGTGTACGCGGGCCGCCAAGCTTGGAGGCAGGCATCTTCCCCCGCTGGCAAAGCTTGTAAACTTTCTCTTTGAAGACTTGGAGATACTCGGCGATCTGGTCAATGGTTAACCACTTGTCGGTCATGAAATTGCCTCATTTATGTAAGCCCCGCCAAAAAGCGCGGCGGGCAAGCATTTGGTCGTCATGAATGCGTGTCCATTTTTTGCTAGATTCTACCAGAGGAAGAATGCTTATGGGATTACTATTTCAGGATTATGGAAGAGGCTAAAAAGAAATTGCGCTCGCCGTAGACGGTTTTCCTTAAACCGTCACGGCGAAGCACTTAAACATAAGTTTAAGTGCGCCCGGCAGGATTTGAACCTGCAACCTAGTGGTCCGAAGCCACTCACTCTATCCAGTTGAGCTACGGGCGCACGGAATATAATTATCTAACTAGCGCTAATACTGCCACTAGCTTCCATTTGCAGATCAGCTATTGCCAGCAGCCCTTTAGGGCGGGCGCTTAATCTTGTGATTAAGCACTGCGCCGGCACTTCTAAGGATTGACGTGTCCGGCGCCGCGCCTTTTTCAAGCACTGCGCAGTTTTTCAAAAACCAGTGCAAGGGCCCCCAAATCACCCACCAGGTCACCGAGTTTGGTCCTTACAATCTTCACAGCCTGGAAAGCCTGGGGCCAGGCCTCACGTTTTGCACTTTGAAGCATCGCACGCCAAAAATGGGGCGGGGCTGATTTAAAAACGCCTCCGCCGAGAATGATCATTTCCGGGTTTAACACGTTTAACAAATTGGCAATGCCAACTCCCAGGTAAAAACCGGCCCGCTCGTAAACCTTAAGGGCAAGCGAGTCGCCTTTTTCTGCGGCAAGGCCGATTTCACGTGCGGTTATTTTATTTCCTTGTGTCGTGAAGCGAGGGATTCGGAAAATTTTTCCGGCCTTGATTTCTTTTGCGGCAAAAGCCGCAATGGCGGTTCCGGACGCATAGGCTTCAAGGCAGCCGAGCTTCCCGCACTTGCAAGCCTCCCCTTTGGGAACCACCGTCATATGCCCCACTTCACCCGCCACAAAACTTGCGCCCTCCACAAGCTCCCCATTCACCACCAAGCCGCCGCCAATCCCCGTACTGACCGTCATATAAATAAAATTTTTTGCCTTTCGACCCTGACCAAAAATTTTTTCTCCGATCGCCGCGGCGTTAGCATCATTGGCGACAAATACCGGAAGTCCCATCTTTTTGGAGAGCCATTTTTGAAGTGGAAATCCTTTCCATCCCCCAAGGTGCGGCGAGCGCGGCACTACGCCCTTTTGGGTATCGACAGGTCCCGGCAGTCCCACGCCGATTCCAAGTATCTGTTTCTTTGAAATTCCGGAATCTCTGATAAGTCTCTGAAGATTTTCGGCCATTTCTTCCAGGCAGCCCCGAGTTTGCAAATCCGTTTGGGTAGAAATCACACGGCGGGACAAAATTTTTCCCGCATGGGTCCCGAGAACCATTGAAATTTTCGTACCGCCGATATCAATGCCGATAGCGTATTTCATCGTAAATGAGGGAAGAAGATCGATTCAACCATAAATTAAATGTGGCCGGGGACGGGATTGAACCGCCGACGCAGGGATTTTCAGTCCCTCGCTCTACCACTGAGCTACCCGGCCGCGAAATGAAGCAAAATAAGTTTAAGGAGGGGCAATCATACTAAGAGGGTGAAAGGGTGTCAAGATTTGTGCATTCTTTATTCCCGGCGGGTCCTGTCAGCGGATATTCCCTAGTCTCCTCGAAAAGGCTTCCTGCATGGACCAGGGCATTGCGGATGCCGTAAGAGAATTTATTTTCAGCAAAGATTTGAGTTGAAGCGTAACAGCGAGTTGGCTTTTGCCGGCAAGCCTTTTCTCCTCGCCTGCGGGAACACCCCGCTGCCACCCGCATAATCAAAAACCAAGTAACGATTCGCGGGGGTGACGACACCGAGGGGCGATCCCCAGGTTTGAGAAAAAGACCTTTTCACACCGCACGCTTTTTGTTGCCAAGGCACATCTCCAAGGTTTGGGTGAAAGTACCATTCCACGTCGAGGCAAAATACCTTGGGCCATGTGTGAAAAGGGCTTTGACGAAAACCCTGGGGAAACGGTGTCGGCAGGACCCACGCGAATCTTGGACTTATCTTTGACAAATCAGGGCTGTATACCATCACTTGTATTATTTTTTTAAAAAAGCTTCAAGGGCGAAGGGGTGTTTTTTGAGTTGGAAGAGTTTAAAACCGAGGAAGGCATTCACAAAATCCAGCACAATCATCTGCGGGACAGACAAATGGATCCCCTTCGCGCCGAAACAGCCGCAGCTTGCAGGTCCTGATTTCAAAATAATGTGGCTTACCGCCAGGACCGTAAAAAATCCCAATGACATAGTGCCCAAAATCAGGGCGCACAGCCGGGGCATATAACCCAGGATCAAGCACACCCCGCCCACAAACTCAATCCAGGGAAACGTCATTGCAATATAAGGGACAAGGGCGTACGGAAGGATTTCGTATTGCGCAAGGGTGCCGCGAAAATTCTCAACGGGTTCCATTAATTTTGAGTAACCCGCGTAGGCATAGAGAGCCCCAAGAAAAATCCGGGCCGCAAGCCAGATAATGGGAGGGAGATTCTTTTTCAACAGGTGATCTCAGGTTACTGGCTACTGGCTACTGGATTGGTTTCAGGGTTCACCGCGGATTTACTCTGCCAGAGGCCGCTCAGTTTTTCCTGAATCATCGGTTCCCCTTTAATTTTTAACTCCACAGCACCCAGCACCCGTTCGCCGTTAATAAAAAAAGTAGGGGTGGAACTGATTCGAAGGCGTTCGCTTTCCTTTCTTTCCGTCAAAATCCTCCGCTTCACCGCAGGGTCCGCAAGGCACTTGGCAAAGATATCCAGATTAACTTCTGATTTTTTCGCGTAACGCAAAAATTGTTCCGTGGGGTCCGACACGAAAGACCACTGGGCCTGTTGGGTATAAAGCTCGTCATGAAAGGCCCAGAACTGGTTTTGTTCCGCGGCGCATTCTGCGGCCTGATGCGCTATTAAGGACAAGTTGTGGCTTTCCAACGGAAAATGATGAAACACAAAGTAAATCTGGTTTGAAAATTTGGTCATTAAGTCATTCATCACGGGAAGGGCTTTCATACAGGCAGGGCACTGAAAATCACTGTACTCGTGGATCTGAATAGGGGCGTCTACCGGCCCTTTACTTTTGGCCTGGGAACTTGAAATATGCGTGGTGGGAATAGCCGGCTGGTTTTTCCGGAGAATGAAAACCCCTGCAACCAACACGCCCACAAGAATAACGCCTGTAATCAGATAACGAGTGTTCATAAGAGATTATAGAGTTTGTAGTAGGTCGCAAGAATACAATGAGTTGGCGTGAGAAACAAGAAATTAATCGAGCCGGACCGCAAATCCCTTCTCAAGCAATTCCTGGTAAGGATTATGTTTCATAAACTTCACGGCGATGGCCAATTCTAAGAATAAGAACGGTTATTCCAATTACTTTATATATTACTCGGTAATCACCCACCCGTAATTTCCAATACCCCTTAAGCGTACGGCGAAGGGGCTCTCCAAATTCTTGGGGCGCACGCATAAGTTTCGCCTCTATTGTTTTTTTGATTCTTTGTTTAATGGGATGAGAAATCCGCGGAAGGTCCTTTTCAAGGACATCCCGGTGGTAATTAATTTCGAAGGAGGTACTCAAAGAATAAATCTCGCAAGATTAACCCCAAACTTCTTTGTGGGTCAGGACTTCCTTTTTAACGAACGTGGCTTCTCGAGTTTCAGCCTCTCGAGCCCAATACATATCTTCGTAAATAGCAAGGGCTTCACGAAGTAAATCCCGCGCGACAAGCGATAAGGAAAGCTTTTCTTTTTTCGCCAATTTGGCAATGGAATAGTAAACGTAAGGCTCCATCACAACATTTAATCGAGGTAATTTGGTGGCCATTTTTTCTCTCCAGATTGAAGTGTATCACTTATGATGCACCCAGTCAACCCCCCGAGACAGACTGCCAATTCCCAACTTCACCAGAGAGAGTATTGCAGAATTTCCCAAGGCCTTGCGCCGCTTCCAGCACTCCGGCTTTGGCAAAGACTACGCTTGGATCGGACGAGGGCTCCTCCGTCGTCGAACCAAGAGGGGAGACGTGGAGGTGTTCGAAATGGGAGGATCCACACCGGGCGGAGGGGCCCATACAGAACAGCCTCCACGGCAGGAACCCTCTTGGTTCGCGCCGGTCTCCTCATCCGCTCCAAGCAAGTTTTGCAACAAAGCCTTCGCGATTCACGTCGACAAGGCTTGGGAAATTCTGGACGTTTTCCTCTAGGAAATGTGGGAATTGCAAGTGAAACTGCTTAGGCTTGGGTACTGAGAAGTTTCTCGGTGGTAAATTGTTCGACTAAGGCGCTAACTTCAGCGCGCAGGAAACCGTTATGGACGGAAAAACTTTGGGCAAGGCTTGCCAGGGCAGGATGATATTTTTCCAGATAATTTTTGAAGACTTCCGGCTTTAAAAAATCAGGATTTTGTTTCAGGAGTTCACCGCGAATCATAAGAAGCTCAGCCCCCCAGCGGATCGCGCGCTGCTTCAAAATCAAAGGCATATCGGTTTGTGCCACAGGGAGCTCAACCACATTCTGCCGAAGCCGGTCATCCAGTTGGCTTAGATCCATTCCGCCGACGGCTGTAAAAAGTAAAGGCGATTCACTTACGCTTGATTCACGCTCCATGATTTCAGAAAGCTTTTTGGCAGGATCCCCGCTGACTTTGATAAAACTAAGGTTGGTAAACGGAAAATCTTTTTGACGGATGGCCACTTTTTCGTAGACGGCATAAAACCGATTTACCTTGTCGGCCAAAGGACTAAGCGCATCCCCCATTTCAGCCGGCGTTAATCCCAATTCAGGAATATCAGAACCTAATGTATTCATTTGATTTTTAGGCATGATCTCGCTTAGAAGCTGGCTTAAGGCCTGATCCACGGAAAGAATTCGTTCTGTATTGGGAACCCGGTTGGCTGAAACAAAAGAAAGGCTGTCTTGGTCAAACCATGCGGGCCTGGCAGGCTTGTTCGCCGCAAAGGCAATTTTCTTTTGAAGTCTTTGAACCTTTTCTTCCGCAAGCTCGACCCCCTCTTGTTCAAAGGATTCTTTAATAACCTCTAACGGAAACTCTGTGGATTTCTGCTTGAACCGTTTAAGGATTCTGGCGTTCACGCGGCCAAGTGTTCCCCCAATGTCTCGTCCCATTCCCTTTCTTATTTCACTTCGCAAATAGGAATCAATCGAAGGCGCATTTCCCTTTCCTTGCGTGACCAAGGTTTCAATCTCTTTTTCCTTCCCTTTAAAGAAACCATTTAAATCAATGGCATCCAAATCAATTCGAACATTTTTCCTGATCTCGGAACGGTCGGCCGCGCCACCGTCATTGACCAGAAAATCGGATGAGTCGGGGCCTGGCGGATTGCGGATAATATCTTCCACAAGACTTTTGAGAATTTTTTCCAAAGGCTCATTCTTCAAGATCCCCGCATCGACGTCGATAAGTGTCTGGACTTGTTGAGTCTCCAAATGTTCCAGAAGATGCTTGGCCACAGCTTGATCAATCCGAGTCGGACTGACCTTTGTCCCGGCTAAGTCTAATTTCGCAATAGCAGCCGCAGCCTCACTTAAACGCATTTGCTGCCATCTGTCTTCTTTTTGCATCAGGTCTCCTTCCGGATCTTTATTGATTAAATAGCCCCGTACGATTGTCCATCGGTTGCTGCGCAGGGATTTTTGCCGTCCCAGCTCAAGGGCGGACCAGAAAAATCGATTCACAACATTCTTGAATGTTAACCCCTCTGCGATGGTCTGAACGGTTTTATCGGAAATCTTGATTTTTTCGGCGAAAAACCCCGGGAAATTTTCAATGGGGATAGCCAAGGCACGCTCAAATTCCGCAATCACTTTCAAAACCTGTGATTGAATATCCTCTCCGGCTTCGGCATTCTCGCTGATTTTGAAAAGTGCATCCATACGATGATCTGAAAGAACAGAGTCCCGGATTTCGTCAACCTCTATACTCCGGTCCCTTTTTATCTGGGCCTTGACTGCCTCCACGGCAGCCTTAATCTCTTTAACCGGTTCCGTCTCGGGCAATTTTTCAGCCTCGTCACCGGGGCTTGTACTGCGCACCTCGGCGCGTAGAATTTTTTCAGCGAGTTTCAAATACTCCGCCACATTGGTTTCACCGAGCTTGGAGACCAGGATTTTTTTAAATTCGGGTTTCCAGGCTAAATCCTGGAGTGTCCTGAGAGCAACCTTGCGTTTTTGGACTAATTCTTCTTTCAGGAGGGGGAGGTATTGTTCTGCCAGGAATTTTTGAATCGGTGTACGCTTTCTTAGCCGGTCTAAAATATATAATGCACTTTTCCGTTCTTCCATCTCTTTGGACGAGAGATCTTCCAAAAGCCGCGGGAAACCATTTGCTTCTTTGAAGGCTTGATCGAAGTTTTCCAATTCGGCCAGAACCTGCAATAACGTTATCATTTCAAAACCTTCCCAGGTGTGGGTGCCGGGGATATTCTGCATCAAATCTTTAATCAGGCTCGAAAGCGGATAATGAATTTCTTTGAGCTTAAGGTCGAACTCCCGTGCCTGGTTTCGCACTAACGTGAGTAACACATCCGCCACCACCAAACGCACCTCTTCATCTCGATCGGAAATCAGTTTAACCAAAACAGGCATTTGATTCATGAAAGGCGTTTGAAGGCTTTTCATGTTGGACAGAAAAAAAATGAGATCATGATAGATTTCACGGATTTTAGGGTGCCTCAATCTGAGTTTTATTACAATTTTCTCCACTGTTTCCGAAGTATTTTCCATTGCAGGCCGAAAAAGCGGATCCTGATCCAACAAAATCAGCGCTTTTTTAACATCCTCCCGAAGATCATTATTGAATACCCCCACGCTGATATCTTCACTTTCCAGGACATCCATGAGTGCATTCACAATGGTCTGGGCGTGAGAAGGGGGTATTTGCAGATTGAGGCTTAGATTTTGACTTTGATTTCGCTTTACCGACTCGATCAATCTTTTAACCGCGTCCGATTTGTCAAAACCGGTTCCGGATACAAGCACCTTCATCCATTTGCTGCTTCTGTCCTTACTGTCATCCTTATTGCGCACCTCGGCACGGTGAGTTTTCTCCTGAAAAACTCCGTTGAAAAGAAAATAACCCGATTGGATTTTGATCTTCTGAATTTCATCTTTGACATACCGCGCTGCCGGAAGAAGATTGGGGGGCTGGCCTTCCTGCCGGGGGCCCTCATAATCCGGGCGGGAAGCTTTTTCGATAAAGCCGTCGATTAACTGGTCAAAATGAATCGTGGTATCACTGCCGGCTTTTCCGTTTCTCCCATTTTGAGAGAATCTATCCCACTGATCTTTATACCATTTCAAGACCACATCGGATTTATTTAACACTTCCAGCATTCGCTGAATTTCCTCATCCGGAATCACCTGCTCGCCGCGTTCCAATTCATAAATTATGATTTGATTCTTTACCCAGTTTCCGCTTTTGTAGAGATTGGATTCTTTTCCGGGCCCGGGATAAGCATCGGGATCCGTCAAAGCCGTCTCCATAAACTTTTCCATTAAGGATTCAAGCTGCTTCGCTTTCTGGTCATTACCGCTTTCACGGACGGTAACATATTTCTTAAATACGGACGGCGCGTCATCTGTATACTCAAGCTGATATCGTAATTCCACAGGATTAATCTCTGCCTGCACAGGAGGATTAGTCTTTGCCTGGCTTTTCAGCATAAGGTATTTGACCATATGGGCAATATGGACCGGATTAAAGGGTTTGCCAAGCCGGACAAAATTATTCAGGGGCGGCAAATCCGCTGGATCCGAACTAATAAAAATAAAAGGAACGCTCAGGCGATTTTCTTCCTTTTCGCTTTTTCGCACCTGCGCAAATAGTGCGTCCCCCCTCAATACGGGCATAGTGATATCCGAAATAACCAGAGAAACCGTGCTCTCCTGCATGGCAGTTAAAGCCTGGTTGCCATCTGACACAATCGTTGGGATCCCGAGGAGTTGTTCAAAACCCCGCCTGTAAAGGCGCTGCAGAAAATCCAGGTCTTCAGCAATTAAAATATGATCGAGATCGAAGGGCCCGTTTAGCGACAAGCCATCCGCCAGATTTTTCAGTTCCAGCGTTAACTGCCCTTCCTCTATGGCGTTGACGGCAAACTGTTCGGCCTCGGTGTTGCTGCGGACTTCGGATCGGCCGGCGAGCGGGAGCGGCAAGTCCCGGTCACGGGCCATTTCTTCGACTTGCTTTACCGTTGCCGCTTTTCCCGATAAACCGCCTTCTCCGTGCAATTTCTTCTGCAGGTCATTCCATTTTTCAAGCGAATCCGGTTTAAGATTATCCGAAATCCGCTGCATCAAACTTTCGCCCTCTCTAAGAGGTTCCTCATCCACAGTAAAAGTAGCCGATATCTGCGTTTTAACGGGTTCCGTGCGATCGGGCATTTCGTATTCAGGCACCTCGTCCCCTACTTTCCACGATAAGGGATCAACGCGTCGGTAATTTCCGCCATTACTCTTGGCAAAAAGCGGTCCTATATTGATATCACTTCCTCTTTTTTTATACAGCGTTGGCCTTTCAAAGTCAGCACCCCCCTCGGCTTTGCCGGGAGGATAAAATTTAACGGTTCGGACAAAAAGTTTCGAAGCGTTTCCGGGTTTGCGCATATTGTCCGTCCATGCTTGTAGAAAATCCAAAACCTCCTTCAAAGAGGCCCTCCCGTTCGCCACTCTCCGTGCACGTTCATCCCTCAAAGCAAACTCAACCCCTCGATGAAAGACTTCATCCATATGATCTTCCTTATCCGGAGGATATTGCTTATTCCATGCATTAAAACCGTCATATTCTCCGCCAAAGGGCAGCCAACGCAGCGCCTTCCCGTCTTTACTCTTAACAAGAACGGCACCGTAAAATTCATCTCCAATGCTCCGTTTTCCGATGATCAATGTTTCTGAAATGGTTTCGGACAAAGGACGCTGGCCTGTTGCGGCTAAATGCCGCTTAAATTTTCCTAACGATCCATTCCTTGCGGCCTGATAAATCCCGTTCAGGAAGGCTTCTTTGTAAACAAAACGAGGCGTATAAACGGTCTCAACCGTTCCTGAATCCACGGTCCGAATCTCCATCCCCGGCATACGAACGTCCCTATCTGCCCTTATGACCATTTCATTGCGGGTCAATTGATATTTTAAATAAAACGACTGAAATTTCCGGAGGTGATCTTCATTAGCATTAGGGATTTTAAGAAATTCACGCCAGGTTTTTTGAACATTTCGAATGCTATAAAGGGAATCTTCAAACTCTAACTGATGGATCATATGACGAAGCCGCGGAATTTTCCCCGAAGGATATTCTCCCGGCGGAACAAGCCGGTCGCGGCCGAGAATGAAAGCTTTATAAAATTCACCCAGCATTTTAAAATCATTTTTCTCGCGCAAATACCCTCTGACTTTCTTAATGTTCGTAGCGGTTAAAAGCCATTGACTGACGCCAAGCTTCCTTTTAAGTGCGTCCGGCATCTTTTCTACAGCTTCCACCCGCGCGACGGATTCCATATCAGCGGCCAGTGTAACCCGCTGTGCGAAATAGCCTACCTGCTCATAAGCTTTTTTGATTCTTTCCTTGGTTTTCTCAGCCAGAGCTTTTCGTCCTCTTTTCTCAAATTCCGCACGTTTCTCTCGTTCATTTTTAAGGTTCAAGCGCGCTTCTTTCAGTTTTGCTCTGAGCCATTTCCGGTAATCCCAGGCATATTCATCCTCAACAAGGATAGGAATAAGCTCACGATCCTTTCCTTCAGTGGTATATTTTTCACGCCTCTTTTCTTCATTGACGGGAACTTTGAGTTCTTGCGGAGGGACTTCATGTCGCTCACCTGGCAATCGAATGACGGAATAGGCGGCGTAGTGTTTAGTCCGCAAACTTTTTAATAAACGGTGACCTTTAATTTCAGGAAATTCCTTGATCAATTGGTTCAGTTTTCTATTCCAGAGTTTGGGGTAATTTTTCCGGAAGTCCCGAATAGGCACATCCAGAATCACTAGTTGAGGCCCATCGGCATATGCACTGGCTCCGGCAAAATAGGAACCGCTGTTAAAGGCCTCAAGCATCAACGCTTTAAAACGGTTGGCAAGGGTATCGCCGCCGATTTGTTTGTACGTCGCCGGGTAAAGCGAAATCCGGGCAAAGTTAATATGGCCTCTTCGATTATCAAGTTTAGCATCCTTCATAAGACGGTCCATCACCTTTTCCAGCACCAGCTGGACGGCCCGTCCTTTATCGGTAAGGTGGTTTCCGATGTAAGGAATGACATTTGATCGTTCTTGTTCAAGAAGCGAATCGATTTTTTTGCTTTCGGTGCGGACCTGGGCAAGGGTGAGGCTGCTTAGAAATTCATCGGTTTGAATGACGTTCTGATAAACTTCGCTAGCGGTAGGAATTGTGGCTTTGGTCCGAATCTCGGAACGGGCAATAACTGTTTTATAGGCCGGTGGGGCACGCGTTTCGGATCGCGGGACATATTGTTCCGGATTCACTTTGATTGCTTTCACGGGAATTTTACCCACCTCGATCTTTAGAATGTCCGGTTTTTCTTCCTTCGGAAAATCCAGCCAGAAAGTAGCTGACTCCAGGGCACCGGCAATGGCAAGGCGTTTTAGAAGTTTTTTATGAAATGCCTGGGCAGTCTCATTTTGTAAAATCGCCTCTCGTCTTTCAAAATAACCGGACCGAGTCTCTTGCGCGTTAGACCGTTTAACCCGATTTTCCAACCGCACCTTAGTGCGCTCGCGAAAATGAGAGATTTTTCTATTGCTCCCCTGCTCAGGCAGCATGCCGGTATTTCCCCAGGCTATTAAATCCTGAGAATCGAAGCCACCTTGGGCAAGGGCAAGCGGGGCGCCGAGAGTGGACGGTCTGACCTGCCCGACACGGTCAAGAAGCAAGGAAATATTTTGGGCCGAAAGCTCTTTGCGGTCGACCAGAGATTTAAGCCCTGTGCTGAATTCCTTAAGCTGAAAATCAAACCGGCGCCAAAGATCAGAAAGCGTTTCTTTTTTGAATTGAGTTAGTTCATTTTCAATGGCTTTGAGGGTTTCTTCCTTGGATTTTGCAATACGTGTTCCGCCCCCAAATTTTTCGTTATAAACTTTGAATAACAGGTCGAGGTACCGGAGGTATTCGCCGGCTTCGGTCATTCGGCCTTCGGCGGAGAGCTTCCGGATAATTTCATCCCGCCACAATTTGATGTTTTTCCTGAAATCCATTTCATTGAATTCATTCATAAGTTTAGCGGAGGAATGCCTGATAAACGCGTCGTAAAACGTGGTTTTAAATTGCGGCCCATAGGAAAGTTTTCCCTGCATCACCTCCGCGTACATTTCCTGGCCTTCAAGGGATTGGATCTTCGGGGTGATCACGCTGTAGGAATACCCTTGCTCTTTTAAATTCCTCTCAAAGCCTTCCGTGTGAAAACCTCCGGCCACCACGATCGCGGCCTTTGCCTTCTCGTCTTTTAATAACTTCGCGAGATTCCGGCTAAACGCCTTATCCCGTTCAAGGGCCAAGCGGTAGAATTCAAGTGCCTCGTTCATAGTGTGAAAGGACTCAGCGTTAGTCATTCTGAGGCCAAAGGCCGAAGAATCTCTGACCTGAGATCCTTCGCTTCGCTCAGGATGACTGGATTTATCCCCACTTTCTAATAACAAGGACAAGTAAGCTTCGGGTGTCTTTTCGTATTGTTCTAGTTGTTCTCTTGTCAATTCCAAGTTGACCAAATCTTTCAATAACGTAAGCTGCCGGTATTTATCTGCGATTTCGCGCTCTTCGGGTATCGCAATCAATGTGTCCTCAATTTCGCGCGTGAAATTTTGCAGTTCATCAAATAACTTCGTGCCTTTTATCGTCTCAAGCGTTTCGCTGTGCCCCAACAGCTTTAACATCGCGGGCGTTAGCCGCGCCTTCACGCCAAACGATTCGCCTGTTTCAACAAGATATTTCAGGAACGCTCCCGTTTCCATTTGCCCGGTGACAAACGACTGGTAACTCCTGTGAAACATCATCTCCTGTTTGATGTTCATTTGCTTCAGGTACTTGGCCTTAAAACGATCCGCCATTTGGCGGACAGAACTTTCGATATTCGCGCTCTTCCCTTCTGTCTCCTTCTCAAACTCGAAGGACCGGTAAAGCTTCTCAAGGTCAGGATACTGGGCAATTTTTTGTTTCGCCCCTTCGAGGCTGGCAAGGTAAGTTAATAGCTCAAGCAAATAGGTGCTCGCGTTCTCAAACGCACGCAACTTGTCATGAAATTCATCGAATTTTGTGGAATACACTTTTGCTCTTTTTGCATCCAGCGCCTTCCGGATACCGGTGAGGGATTTTAAAACAGTTTCCTTTTTCTCGACCGCCCTCAAATATGCAAGGTAATGCTCCTGATACAAATTCCAGTCCTCAAGCCCGTAATACGCTCCAGCCGAAGGATTCAACGCCGCGGCCATTTCAGCTCCGGTCAATTCTCCGCGTTTGACATAATCCGTCAGGACCCTTTGTTTGATGAATGAATCAGGAAAGGTTCGAAACAGTGTAGGATCAATTTCTCCCGACGCACCTTCAAGAGCAATCACGCGGATTCCATAAGTCTGCTGGAAATGCCGGATTATTTCCTGGATATGATTTTGCGCATCCACCACGGAGTGCGCATCCTGGATGAAAATGATGAGGGGACTATCTTTGCCGGATTGATGCTGAACTTGAATGCTGCCCAGATTTTCAGGGATCCGGATTATTTCACGGTCTGCATTTATTTCAGGCGAGGTTGGCGGTAACACCGTCAAAGAGGCGGCCGGTTGGGCGAACCCCGAGCTTGTCGTCAGATAGAAAATACCTGTGAGTAATGCAGTAAGTTTATTTATTTTTTTTATCAACATTGTCTTTGAATTCAAGGAACCATTTGAACATTTAATATTATTATTATAGAAGGCACTTTGCGTGCCAATCTATTGAATAACACTACGGAGATAGGCCGTAAAGCGTTTTTAAAAGTATAGTAAATTAGGCGAATTATAGCCGTTGAACTGAGATAATCAAATTTGGGGAAAGGAATAAAGGGAGGGTGCTTGCTTTTGAATAGTGTTGCTAGATTTTACTATACTTAAATGCGGCCTGTGAGGGCGTTGATTTCCTTGATTTTCCCGTTAATGGGGTGCTTAAGCATTTTCTCAAGCGAAACGGGGACCACAAGCGTCCAGTTCTGCTCCCCCATGGTCCCGGGGAAATTGATACGAAAGTTCCAGGGGTCGTATTGAAAGCGGGAATCCAGGGAAAGCCAATCCGGCAAAAGCTGGATACTGAAGATAGAAGCGGCCTCGTGAACTTTTTCCAACACCCTGCGGATATGTTCAGATGACAGTGCTTCCGCGGCAAGCCCGTTCGGCCCCCCCCCTTCGTAGAGATAATTTAAGAACTTCTCTTTTTCTTCATAGGAACCTTTATACAAATCCACAAGGTCCCAGACTTCATGTTCCTGGCGGCCCAGCACATTTAATAATACAGGCACGCTGTGAATTTCCTTTTTCCAGCGCATTCGCCCGTGATGCGAGTTCTCAAGATCAAACAGTTCCGTTTTGAGCATTTCATATGGGATCCCCTTACTCTCGGCAAGCCTCTTGAACAGCGCGCCGTCCACCGTTCCCGCTTCAAACTCCCACCAACCCCGAAGCGAACTCATGTCATGGGAAGAGATGACCGCAACTGAATTTTTGCGGTAGTCTTTCGGATTTTTAAAAACCGCCCCTTCTTTCCAGTTTTTGTTCCAGCGCTGGACATCCAGGCCGAGAATCCCGAATTCCTCCAGAACCCGGTAGGAACACTCCGGCACCACGCCAAGGTCTTCCGCGCAGGGAATCATTTCCGTACTCTGAATCATGAGCGACAGGAGCCTTCTTCCCTGCTCTTCCCAGAGATTTTTGTCCGCAGGATCAAAGACACCGTTTAATCCCCCGGTTTCCTGAGGCTCGCTAAGACCAATCGTCCACACCCGGAAAATTCCAACCACGTGGTCAATGCGGAAAAGGTCATAAAAATTCTGGGCGTACTTTAACTTTTCTTTCACATAATCATAATCACGCTCGGCAATCTTAGGCCAGTTGTAAGGCGGCATGCCCCAACGCTGGCCATTGGAAAAATACATATCCGGCGGCGCGCCGGAGGATAAATCCAGTTTAAAGTAAGCCTGGTGAGCCCAAACCTCGGCGCTGTCGCGCGAAACAAGAAACGGAAGATCTCCCATCAGCAGAACGCCGTTGGAAGCGCAATATTCTTTGACTTCCGTGAACTGCTCAAAAAGCTGCCATTGGAGCCACTCGTAAAACTTAAGACGTTGGGCATATTCTTTGCGGATAGGGTTGATCGCCGCCGGCTCCCTGTGTTTGAATTTCTCTTGCCAATTTTCCCATCCCGCCTCGTGGTGAATTTCTTTGATCACTTTAAAAAGCACGAAATCTTCAAGCCAGAATTTGTTTTCCTTAAGAAAGGCGCTAAAAGCCGCCGAGCGAATGGATTTTTTAGCTTGAAACATTTTCCATAATAGATCCAACTTTGCACGCTTGATCCCGTAGTCCACCCGTGAACGCCCGGCCGGAAATTGCTTGCGTAACGCGTCGATCTCTTTTTTAAAAGTAGCCGCGGAGGCTCCTGCCAGAGCTTCCAGCGACAAATACATAGGCTCAAGGGCAAAGGTGCTCTGGGCATCGTAGGGAGTAAAATTAAAGCCCACGTCATTCATGGGTAACAGTTGGATGATACTCATGCCACAGGCCTTGCACCAATCGCTAAGCAGCTTGAGGTCAGGAAGCTCGCCCACACCGACACTGGATGAGGAGTAAATAGAAAAAAGAGGGGTGGCGACGCCGGCACGCCGCTGGGTTCCGATCCGCTCCCACTGACGGCCTGAAAGCGAGGTTAAAAAAGACGCGTACATTTCATCCTCCGTGATTGTCTTCAACGAAATCTCCCTAAACTTTCTTGAAAGCTGTGGCGTTAATTTGAAGCACGGCGGCAAGCTCAAACACTTTATCGACCGCGCCTTCGGGAAGCCCCGCAAACACTTCATGACCGTCCCGCCACCGGCGCAGCAGATTAAAAACAAAATCCTGCGCTTTTCTCTCGTGAAGCTCGACTTCCAGTTTCCGGGCAAGCTTCACAATATTAAGGCACTCCACGATCTCCCCTTCCCGGATGTGACCCAGCAGGCTTTTGGTACGGTCGGTCAATTCGCTGCTGAGAAAGCTGAGGATCTCACTCTTTCGAAGCTCAACCGAAAAAGATTTTGCGATTTCGATAATCTTGCTGACATTTGCCGTTTTTCTTAGATCAAAATGGTTTTCGGCGAGCTGCCGGACCGCGGTTTGCAAACGCCGGGTCAGGGTGTGCTCCGCCGCGAAGCGGATTTCCGCTGGAATGGGCAGGTTAATCGAACGGTATACTTCATTCATTTTGCGATTGTCTTCATAGAGATTTTCGTAGACATCCCCGATTTTTTTAATGGCATCTCGGGTCAGGCGCGAAATAATTTTGACTCTTTCTTCATGAAAGAGGTCCTTAAGAGAATAATACTTTTCGCCGAAATGGGTGTCGATTTTCCGGATCAGCTCCACCAGGTGCACCGAATAAAGGTCGTCAAAAAATTCCCGTTCAATCAATTCAAATTCGGTCGCGTTCGTAAAAGGTTTGACGGAACACCTGAAATCATAGGTCCCGAACTGCGCAGCGATAAAAACAAAATCGTTTTCTTCAAGCGTGATGCCGGAGCGGATCTTCACGCGGCCGAAATTAAGCGTCAAATCCCCGAACGACTCTTTGCGCTGATGCAGCACGTGAAGCTGGAAGCAATGGATTTTGAAAAGCTCGGGGTAGTCCTCAAATAGGGAATCGATCGCAAAGCGGCTCAGGATTTCAGGAAATGACGTGAAGCCGGGTTTCACCAGTTTTTCATAAACACCCCGCCCGTCCTTAAAAATCGACATGTTGCTTTTGGCGTGGGCCAAACGGCGCATAAATTCTTTTTCAAGATCATAGTGCAGCGCGGAATTGACGGACGAGCCAACCTCCTGCGCAAGCTGAATCGCGCGCGCCGCATACTGGAGGATTTGAACGGTTTCAATGCCTGAGATTTCCGTAAAAAACCAGCCGCAGCTTGTGTACATCAGCATGGCGTTTCGCTGGATTTCAAGCAGCTTCAGGCAAATAGTCATTTCTTCCCGGGTCAAAAGGCGCTTGGCGTGCCGGTTAAAAAACTCTGTCACATTTTCCGGCGAGCGGTCCAGGATCACTTGGATATAATCGTTGCGCGCTTCCCACACGTGCTTAAAAAAATCACCGCCCAAAGTTACAAACTGGATAAAAAGCTCATCCCTCAGCCAGTCCAGGGCATCCCTTAAAGGCCGGCGCCAATGCTGGGTCCACTCGACCGGCCCGTCGCCGCGGCAGCCGCAGTGGTCTTTCCACCGCCGGATACCATGCGCGCAGCTCCAGGAGGTCCCCTCTCCATCTTCGCCTTCTTTAATTTTCACTTCGTGGTGGGGTGGATAAAGGTCAAGGAATTCCGCATAATTCACAACCTGGAAGCCCCGCTTGGGCGCTTCCATATGAAGGGTGTAAGCCAGTGTGCGGTCGGCAAAAGGCTTATGATGCCCGTACGTTTCACCATCCACCGCCACTTGAATCAAAGCCTGCTTGTGATGATTTTCGTGATTGGCCATCTCGATGGCATCCATAAAACGGTTCGCATCAAAGGCCAAATCACCAAACCCAATGGAACGCGATATCGGCCCGTCATAAAAGAAAATGTCGATAAACTTTTCACGGTCATTCTTGAGAAAACAGCGGTACGGCATTTTGGGGTCAATTTGCCCGGATGAAACATCTGCCCAGTCGCCTCCGGCAAGGGGGCGAACGCTTTCGGCCTGGTAAGGAGAAAGGATAATATAACGAACGCCTTCTTCAATCAGCACTTCCAGGGTCTCCTCATTACAGGCGGTTTCGGCAAGCCAGACGGATTCGGGATCGCGGCCGAACCGGGACTTGAAATCCTGGATCCCCCATTTTACCTGGGTGACTTTATCCCGCCGGTTGGCAAGCGGCATAATGATATGGTTATAGACCTGGGCAATGGCGTTGCCGTGGCCGTGGTGCTTGGCAATGCTATTCTTGTCCGCGTCAATAATGGCCTGGTGCGTTTCGGGGTGTTTTTCCTTAAACCAGGATAAAAGCGATGGGCCAAAATTAAAGCTGATGGTTTCAAAGTTATTTACAATATCCAGGATGTGCCCCTTATCATCAAGCACGCGGGCAAGCGTATTGGGCAGGTAACATTCATAATGGATACGTTCATTCCAGTCATGAAAAGGGCTCGCGCTTTCCTGGAGTTCGATATCCTCAATCCAGGGATTTTCACGCGGGGGCTGATAAAAATGCCCGTGCATACACAAATAAAAATTTTTGCTCATAAGTAAATCATTCCTCCCCTTACTTTAACCCTCTCCCCTTGGGGGAGAGGGCAGGGTGAGGGGATAATCGAAAAATATTGACCGCGAGTGGCGGCAAGTTAACTGAAATCGAATAAGGCCGCTCATGCCAGGGTTTGTTTTCGGCATGAACGCCCCCCAGATTGCCGATCCCGCTTCCGCCGTAATGCCGGGAATCGCTATTGAAAATCTCCTCATAAAACCCCGGCTGGGGCGTACCAAATCGGTAATTGTACCTTGGAACAGGTGTCATATTGCAAGTAAAAAGTAAAAATTCTTGTTTGTTTTCGGACCACCGCAAAAAAGCCGCAATACTTGACGCGGCATCGGAAAAATCCACCCACTCAAATCCGCGCGAATCAAAATCAAGTTCCCAAAGCGCGCGGTGGTTCCGGTAGACGGTATTCAAATCTTTCACCAGGCTTTGGATCTCGCGGTGCGGCTTGTCATTCAAAAGATGCCAATCCAGCGACACCTGCGAATTCCATTCACTTACTTGAGCAAAATCATCCCCCATAAAAAGAAGTTTCTTCCCCGGATACCCAAACATCAGCCCAAAAAGAAGCCGTAAGTTCGCGAATTTCTGCCAGTCATCGCCCGGCATTTTCTCAAGCAAGGACCTTTTCCCGTGCACAACCTCGTCGTGGGAAAGCGGCAGCATAAAATTCTCGTGGAAGGCGTACAAAAGGCAAAAGGTCAGCGTGCCCTGATGAAACTTGCGGTAAATGGGCTCTTTGGAAGTATATTCCAAAACGTCGTGCATCCACCCCATATTCCATTTCATGCTGAAGCCCAATCCGCCAAGGTAAGTCGGGCGCGACACGCCGGGCCAGGCCGTGGATTCTTCGGCAATAGTGAGCACTCCTTTGTGGTAGGCGTGAACCACTTCATTGAAGCGCTTAAGAAATTGAATGGCTTCGATATTTTCCCGGCCTCCGTAGACATTGGGCTGCCACTGGTCCTTGTACCGGGCATAATCCAGATAAAGCATCGAAGCGACCGCATCCACCCGCAGGCCGTCCACGTGATATTTTTCAATCCAGAAAAGGGCGTTTGAAATAAGGAAATTCTTCACTTCGTTCCTTCCGTAATCGAAGATCAGTGTGCCCCATTCTTTATGTTCCCCTTTTTTCCAGTCTTCATAAGCATAAATCTGCCTTCCGTCAAAACAATTAAGGCCGTGTCCGTCCTTGGGAAAGTGCGACGGCACCCAGTCCAGAATCACGCCGATCCCGTGCTGGTGGCAATAATCCACAAAAAACATGAAATCCTCAGGCGTCCCGAAACGGCTTGTGGGCGCGTAGTAATTAATCACTTGATAACCCCAGGATTCGTCGAGCGGGTGCTCCATTACAGGCAGTAATTCAATGTGGGTATATCCCATCTCCTTGACATACTCGACAAGCTGGCGCGCAAGGTCACGGTAATTTAAAAATCCTCCCTGCGTTTTGGTGTCTTTTTTCCACGAACCCAAATGAACTTCGTAAACCGAGATAGGTGCTTCTAAAGGATTTTTTTCTTTTCGCTCCTCAAGCCACTCGGCATCCTTCCACTCATAGTGGTCAAGCGTTGCCACCACCGAAGCCGTGCGCGGCCTGAGCTCGGCCTGGAAAGCATAAGGGTCGGATTTCATATGGACGTGATCGTCCTCCCCCCGGATCGCGTATTTATAAAGCTCGCCTTCGCGAAGCCCGGGGATAAAAAGGCCCCAGACACCGCCCTCATTAATCCGGGTCATAGGATGCGCCCCCTGGCGCCAATGGTTGAAATTGCCAATAATACTGACGCATTTTGCATGCGGCGCCCAGACTGAAAAGTGAACGCCGGAGACGCCGCAAAAGGACGCGACCTTGGAACCAAATTTTTCATAAGTTTTGTAATGGGTGCCTTCGCTGATGAGGTAAAGGTCATAATCCGTGATTTCAACGCCAAAGGCATAGGGGTCTTCGGACTCCGAAATATACCCGGCTGAATCCTTAAAGCCGATACGGTAAGGAAAAAATTCTTCGGTTTTTGTAAACAACGCGCGGTAGACGCCCGCGGGGTGAATTTTTTCCATCCGCTTTTTACGGGCGTTTTTCTCGGGTTTACGGACCCAGGCCTCGGAGGCAAGCGGCAAGTAAGCGTGAATTACAAGAGTCTTTTGTTTCGTGAGAAGGTGCGGCCCCAAGATGTCAAAGGGTTTATCTTCCCCAAAATGGGTGATGCGGGAAAGGCTCTCGGACGGAAATGTGCTTTCCATCAGGGCGGTTAAGCGGGATGGGCGGGAATGGGACTTTGTGCGCATCAATTACGAGGATTCGTTCCGGAACCGGTCAAACAATTTCCGGATATCACCGTCGGATTGTTTAAGGATCTGGCTGCAGATAAAAATGAGCACCGAAAATTGCCAGCAGTCTTCCGGCCCCACCAGGAGCCCTGTGGAGACATCTTCTTTCTTCTGTAGTTCATGCAGATAATGCTCGATCGCGGCCCGCATCTTCCCCTCCCGGATATCCAGGGAATCTGTTTTGTTATTATATTTCAGCGAGGGGAATTTTATACCACGGACCAGGAAGAACGTAGAGAGAAAATCCTGCTGGGAAGGAAATTCTTTTTCAAACTCAAAGCCCTCAAACTGCGGCAGATTCTGCGGCAAAATGATGGCGGGTTTTTCTACCACAATTTCGCCCTTCCGCACCACGGTATCGCCGGTATTTACGAATGACTCGGCCAGAAAAATGTAGGGAAGGTGCGTGGCTTCAAACGTCTGAAGCGGCTGGACGCGCGGCCTTACGATTTCCGTGCCCTTTAACGCCTTTTCCCAGTGGCCTTGAATGTCCATTTTACATCCCTCCACTATCTATTCTATACGGTCTGGAGAGCATTGGGTGCACAAACGCAACTGCAGGCAGTAAAACCGTATGCCTGCTCACCGTTCGGACTTTCCCAGCGAGAAAGTCCTCACTCGCGCACTCGGCTTCGCTCGCCGCGGAGACTTTACTGAAGCCAGCTCTCGGAGCGCTTCGAGCTTGGTCCCGCCAAAGGCGGGTCGAAGCGCGAGAGCGCAGCGGTGGTCGGCCGCAGGAGCCGGCCAACCGCGTTGGCGGAAGTAAAGTCCCCGCGGCACCGTGCCCGCTTCGCCTCGCGAGCGTGCTCAGGCATACGGTTTTACTGCCGGCTACGCTCTTGAATCCTGACGCATTTACTTTCAAGCTTTCACCGGAACCTTATACTCATAAATCGTTTGTGTGGGGTAGGCGAACTCAATCCCCTCTTTCTCAAAAAAATCCTTAATCGCTAAATTGATCCTTTGCTGGACATTCATATATTTATCATAATCGCTGCCGAACACAAAATAAACCACTTCGAAATCAAGCGACGAGTTCGCAAAACTTTTAAAATGGGCTCTTTCAAAAGAGGTGTCTTTTACGCCCTGAATGATTTCCCGGACCATGTCCGGAATTTTCTTAAGCTGCTCATTGGAGGTCTGGTAAGTCACTCCAAGCAGGAACCGGGCCCGGCGCCTGTCCATTCTTTTATAATTACGGATCCGGCTTGAGGTTAAATCCGTATTGGAAAAAACAATCTGCTCTCCGCTTTCAGAGCGGATCCGCGTGGTCTTGATCCCAATATGTTCAATGGTTCCTGTATATTCCCCTACCACAATCGCATCACCTTCCTGAAAAGGCTTGTCAAAGAAAATCACAAAATAATTAAAGAGGTCACCCAGAATCGTTTGCGCGGCCAACGCCACGGCGATACCGCCGATCCCAAGCCCCGCAATAACCGCGGACACATTAAACCCGAGATTATCCAGGATAAAAACAATCCCGAGCCCCCAGACAACGACGCGGACCAACGTCAAAATGCTTGTTGACGCGACCGTCCCTCCTTGCGCCGTTACCTTTTTAAACCACGTCTTTTCCAAAAGAAGAATCGATAGGGTCAGCGCAAGACGGGTAACTTGAATCGTAGCCACCACAATACAAAAGGCATGCACCAATTTTTCTATCGAAGGATGAAGCACAAGCTGCACCGCAGCGAAATAAAAAGCCCCGACGTATAAAAGCGGCACCACTGTTTTTTGCAGGATCTCAAAAAAGAAAGGATCGACTTTAAGGGCGTGCTTTAGGCAAAAGGATTGCAAGCGGTGGATCACAACTCTTTCAAGAATGCGGAGTATGACTAAAGCGCCCACAAAAAGCAAAAACGCGGCAAGGTACGCCTGGATCGTATTCCCCAAAAAACTCCACTGTAATAGCTCTATATTTTGCATTTGACTTTGTTTCCCTGGAGGCCGGCAGATCGCTCCGCTTATTCTCCGGCCGTTGGCGTTAACCTAACCCCTTCAAGAAATGAGTGTTCCGAAGTCAGCATATACTACCAAATCTTTCAAAAATCCCAAGCATTTAGTCACAATGGCTTTTTTTAAGTCCAAATGAAAGTCTCCTTCCGGTTCTGTAACTTGGAATAGTATTTTATAGCATTCAACGAAATAGGCTGCTCCCCCCTTGCATATTCAAATTCCTTCATGCATCTTTACGGTAGAAGTTAAGAGAAACAAAAAGAAGAAGTGGAAAAGACAAATTACGGGAAACAGCGGGGCAAAAAACTGAAGGGAGTCCAGATGGGTGACTCAGTTAGGTGCCGGGGGAAAAGGAATGGGAAGGTGGCCTGTTTTTTTGCGCATTCTCTTTTCCTTCTCTTTAGCGTAGCACTTTTATCACATCAGGATGTTTACGCGGAAGATGTGCAACCGTTCGTATTTGCGGGCAATGATGGGATTGTTTATAGCATACCCCCAACACCTGCGGCTGAAATTCCCGCAACCAATGGAAGTTTCAATACAGATTCGGCGGCTTTTATAGATCAAGACGGTAAACCATTTATGGTAACAATCGGTAATTATAATGAAATCCGATATTACAACTACGATACAGGTGAATTTGAATTTTCTAAACCTGTTCCAGGGCCATTTTATAGAATGGCCATCAACGAAACAGACCCAGATCGCGATATTTATTTAGCTTCATCAAATGTCCTCCCTGGAACTACGCAATTTGGAATCTATAGCGTAAACCAAAATAAATGGCTATTAGTCGATGATCAGGGGGAACGAGAAGATGTATACATTCGTGATATTGCATGGTCCCCTAATGGGGTCTATGGTTCGACAGTATATTATACTAATAGCATAAACGTTGGAGCAGTATCACCTACTAATACGGCTTTAAGAGAAGATGACTATCTAGTCTCCCCTGGATTCACTGTTGATGACATTACAAGAGGAGCACATACAGAAGCAATAGCCGTGACGTTAGATGGCAAATACGTTCTCTGGTCAGATACAGACTCATTTTTTGGACCTGATCGACCTGAACTACAATTAGTGGATACATCGGTGAGCCTAACTGCTATACAAAAATCGGTACTTGATTTTTATACCGGCGGCACAACTATTTCCTTCGGCGCAATTTCAAATTTGAGTCCAAACAATGGACTTGTTCCTTCATGGGGCATTGCTGCACTCCTTAATTTACCTAATCAAGATCCATTTCAGGTGCATTTACTAAACGTGACTTACGATTGGAAATTAATGGCAGATTTGAATATGGGTGATTTAAGCAAATTTGGTGGCCCACCTAACCAAGCCGACATTCGATTAAGCGGTTCAAATAACGGAAATGGCGGTTTAAACGTTATTCCCGAACTACCTTCAAATCTTATTGCCGTGATCGGCTTTTTGATGGGCGGGATGATTCTCTGGATGCGCAAAAAATCCGCGGTTGCGATTTAATAAATCTACGGTGTCAGACACCGCTGTTTTTTAGTTCCAAACGCACCGGGTACAATCCTGCATTTCCCTGCTGCATAATTCCTGCTTTATTAGTGTGAAACCAAATGTTACAATTCATTATGAAAGTTCGAGATATTATAAAAATGATCGAACAGGATGGTTGGCAGTTGGTCGTCACTCGGGGAAGCCACAGGCAATATAAACATCTGTCCAAGCCGGGGCGCGTAACCATTGCCGGCAAAGCTGGCGATGATTTGGCTCCCGGCACGCTCAATAGCATTTTAAAGCAGGCAAAATTGAAGTAACGCTGTCATAAAGGAGGAAAATACAATGTATCGTTTTTTAGTTGTTATCGAAAAGGCGAAGGAAAATTATTCGGCATATTCTCCTGATCTCCTAGGCTGTATTGCGACAGGCGCGACCCGCGAAGAAGTGGAAAAAAATATGCACGAAGCCATCGCAATGCACATCCAGGGCATGAAGGAAGATCATCAAATCATTCCTCAGTCTTCCTCATTTGCCGAATATATCGCCGTTCCTGCCTAACGAAACCCGGCGGCGTTACTGGCAGCGCCAGTAACGCCGCCTGATCCTGATCATCTAACTAATCCTCACCTTAATTTTTTTGGGCTCTCCGGCCGTTGGCAGCAGTTTAGGAATCTTAACCGATAAAATCCCGTTAACATATTCCGCCGCCATTTGATCCGCTTTAATAGGCTCGGGCAGTGTCACAGCACGCTGGAATGTGCCAAAATTGCGTTCCTTGCGGTGAACACCGTCTTTGGTGGTTTCCTCGGCTTCCTTTTTTCTTTCTCCGGAAATCGTCACAACCTGATCGCTAACCTCAATCTCGATATCTTCTTTTTTCATTCCCGGCAAATCCATCCTGATCGTATACTGGGCCGGTGTCTCACTTAAATCCAGATCCGGATGAAAAACGAGCTGCCCCTTGCTGGTGTACGAATCGGGCCAGTTCCTTTGAAGCCACTGGTTCATGCGTTGGACCATTTTGTTCATTTCATCTACCGTATTGCCAAAAGTATCTGCGGGATCCACAGTCGAACCCGTGGCTGATTCGTCTCGAATCACTAACGGCGCCTGCATCGCCTGCGAGGTTGTCCGGACAGTCACACTTGAACTTTCTTCCTTTGCAAACGCCGAAGCCGCCAAACACATCCCCAAAATTGTGAACAGAATCGCTTTTTTCATTTTTCCTCCACTTTAGTTTGCCTTCTAATTCCCGGATTTTGCGAGTAAGAGATACGCAGAATTTATCAGAACAGCGGCGCAATGTGCGCAGGCTTCGAGCAAGACTTGCCTGGATCAGACGGAGGAAACCGATGCAAAGCGAAGACGGGTCCTGTCGGGAAGGCTGCTCGCGACGGGCCCCTCCGCCCAGTGTGGATCCTCCCGCTACTCGCACCATTCCCGTCACCCGTCTTCGCTTTGACAGCGGAGGTCTCCTCGCCTGAGACAGGCTTAGTGCTTGGCCGAAGCCGGAGCACGGCGCCGGCGTTCGGAAAATTCTGCGCACTCCTCCTCTGGCAAAAACAGGAATCACCAGTTTTACTTGCTGTTATTTAGCAGATTTAATGCCATGTTGCACTGCTTCTTAAATTGATGCATTTCACCTGATTTTATTCACTCATCTATGTTTCGGCTAATATCTTGATTTTTGAATTAACAATCTAACATGCCATTTCGATACGGGTGTGCGGACGTAGTTGCGAGGAAAACCGTATGCCTACCAATTCCCACTTTTTCTATTGAAGTCAGTGCAGAATTTCCCGGAACGGAGGCGCGATGTGCGGAGGCTGTGAGCAAAACTTGGCTTGGCGGGCGGAGGAAACCGGCGGCGCCCCGCCAGGGCCCATCGGCCTTCCACTGCGATCCGGCAAGATTTTCCAAGGCGGCGAATCCTAAGTCGGCCTCTTGGGCCCGCGGGGCGAACGACGGAGGTTTCCTCGATCCGCCAGCCTTAGTCTTTGCCACAGCCGCAGCACGGCGCCGACACCGGGAAATTCTGCGTGTTCCTCTCGATAAAAAACGGGAATTGACAGTGTTCTATGCAGATTGATTTGCCTTGTGCCGTTAATTCCTGGCATAAGGTTATGGTTAAGCTTCTAAAAGCATTCAATCAAAATCCGACGCTTCGATATGTAACACCTTTTATGGTCTTCTCGCTTCTTTCTCTGATTAAGGATTGGGGGAATCCTCAATCTATTTTCTGGATTTACGCGGCCAAAGCCTTAATCACAGGGGCTGTTATTCTCTATTGCTTTCGAGGGCACTGGGGCGAAATTGGAGGCAAATTCGACTGGTGTGCCGTGGGGTTGGGCATTTTGGTCTTTGTCATCTGGGTCTTGCCTGAAATTCTATTTCCTGAAGAACGGCCGATTACTTATAACCCAAATGTCTTCAAATCGCCCTTCATAAAAGCAGCGGCTATTTCCTTCCGGATGTTCGGCGCTTGTGTGATTGTACCGTTTGTGGAGGAAATTCTCTGGCGTGGATTTCTAATGAGATACCTGATCCGGCAGGATTTTACTTCCGTTTCCCTCGGGACTTATACCCATTTATCGTTCTGGATAACAGCCATAAGCTTTGGCCTTATGCATTCATCCTGGGAGTGGGGAGTTGCGATTGTGACAGGAATTCTTTACGGGGCTTATTTAGTAAAGACACACAACCTTCGCGGCGTGATTCTCGCTCACGCCGCCACGAATCTCTGCCTCGCGCTTTTTGTCCTCGCTACCGGCCAGTGGAAATTCTGGTAATAGCGAAGAGAATTAAGAGAAAGAAATCTTGTCGGAGAGTTCGTTGGTGTCAGAAGCGGCACGAGGGAAATAGCGTTTGAATTCACGGCCGATTTTTGAAACGGCTTCGGTGATACCTTCGGCAAATTGGTCCTTGTGAAAATAGCCTTCCATGAATTGCGCGGTTTCCTGCCAGAATCCCGCCGGAACTTTCTCGTGAATGCCTGTATCGCCTAAAATGACAAATGCCCGGTCTTGAGTTGCAAAGAAAATCAGGACTCCGTTCCGGGCTTGAGTTTTTGTCATGCCAATCTTTTCGAAAATTTCCTTAGCTTGCGCCTCTATATCGTCTCTGGTTCTTCGCACCACATGGACACGAATCTCACCGGCAGTTTCCTTTTCAGCCTCTTGAATGGCCTGAATCATTCGCGCCTTTTCTTTCCGCGAGAAGAAAAAAATAGGGTCCAGACTCCGGACAATACGGGTTTTGGGGGTTACCATCTTCCGCTCGCGCCCCCTCCGCCGAACCTTCCTCCGCCCCCGGAAAACCCGCCACCCCCTCCTGATCCGCGGCCTGAGAAACCGCCAAACCCGGTGCGATTGCCGTAATAGCCCCCACGGGAATGAAGCGTCGAGTTAAAAAGGGCTGAAAAAACCGTTTTGATCACAAGAAGGAGCAGGCTGAAAAGAAACCACCATTCCCAGAAGCTGTAACGGGAAGCATAAGATCCGTGCCCTGAAAAGTAAAACCCGAAACGAAACAGATCAATGACCGCGAGGCTCAGACAAAAAATAAGGATGACTTTTAAGAAAGTACCCGCCTCTTGATTTCCTCCGGAATCATCCCCTTGAAATTCCCCTTGCGTGGCCTTGATGACGGCGTCAACTCCGGCAAGGATCCCGCCCTCAAAATCCCCTTCGCTGAAATGCGGCACGACCACGCGGCTTAAGATCTGTCCGGCCCCGGCATCCGGCAAAACGCCTTCAAGGCCGTAGCCCACTTCAAGGCGCATTTTTCGGTCATTTGCAAAAATAAGAAAAATCACTCCATTGTCGCGCCCTTTTTGCCCGGCCTTCCATTTCTCAGCAAGGCGGATAGAAAAATCTTCAATGGATTCTCCTTCAAGACTTGGGAAAATCGCCACCACAATTTGGTTTGTGGTTTTAACTTCGTAAGCCCTCAAAATGGCCTCAAGCCTGTCTTTGGTTTCCGGCCTCAAAAGACCGGCACGGTCGGTAACATAGCCTTCAGGGCGAGGAGGGATTTCGAGCGCAAAAGCAAACTTTGGAATAAAAAGGAAGGCGAATAGAAGAGGAATGAGTAATAAATTTCTCCAGCCTCCAAGACGCGAATCGCGAAGGCTTGGCCTGAACGCCTGAGCGCCGTAAGGTTTCGAGAAATTTAGCAACCGCATTTGATAAGAAAAATTAAAACTTAACCTGCGGGGCTTTAGCCGCAGTTTCTTCCGCCTGGAAATAGGCCTTTTCTTTAAATCCCGCGACGTTGGCCACAAACACATTCGGGAACGTGCGCCGCAGCGTATTGAATTCTTGAGCCGCCTGGTTATAACGCATTCTCTCCACGCTAATCCGGTTTTCCGTTCCTTCAAGCTGCGTCTGCAGAGCCAGAAAATTTTCATTAGCCTTTAAATCCGGGTACTTTTCAATCACCACGAGTAAACGGCTCAAGACCGAGGATAAGCCTCCCTGCGCCTGCTGAAACTGGGCAAAACGGTCTGGGTTATTGATGACATCCGGAGAAATCATCATCTGCGAAGCCTTGGCCCGCGCCTCAATCACCTTTTGCAATGTCTCCTTTTCGTGGGCGGCATAACCTTTCACCGTTTCCACAAGGTTGGGGATTAGGTCAAGCCGCCTTTGATACACATTTTGAACCTGCGCCCAGGCGCTTCGCACCGCTTCTTCGGATCCCACTAAGCGGTTATAAACCCCTCCAAAAAAAACCATCCACAGAACAACGATTCCGGCAAAAATGACTAAACCCGTCAGCAAACCCTTTTTCATGTTTAATTCTCCTTTTTATCTGCCCCTGACTTTTTTAATGGCCGCGGGGAGCCGCTCCAGAATATCCCCCGCGGTCAAACTTGCCTCACCGGTTTTCTTGCACGCCAAATCCCCTGCAAGGCCGTGCAGGTACACCCCAAAGCGAGCCGCATCCCACAACGAAAAACCTTGGCCGATAAGCGCCGCGATCATCCCCGTGAGCACGTCGCCTGAACCAGCCGTCGCCATTCCGGGATTTCCGGTTGGATTGACATAAATCCCGCCTTCCGGCGAGGCCACAACAGTATGAAAGCCTTTCAACACAATAAAAATTCCGAACTTTTCAGCAACCGCTTTTGCTCTCCTTTTGCGGTCCGTGTCTTTAGCGGAAAGTGCCCCTCCAAAAAGCCGCACAAATTCTCCGGGATGCGGAGTCAAAATCGCCCGGTACCTCGAATGCCGCAAAACCGGAAGTTCGCCTTTTAAAGCATTCAAGCCGTCGGCATCAATCACAAGGGGCTGAACCAACCGGACAATCAAACGTCGCACGAGTTTCCAGGTTTCCCTGTTTTGAGAAAGCCCCGGGCCGAGCGCGAATACATCCTGATCCTTGGAAAAATCAAGAATGGATTTTAGCCCCCGCCACGCAAGTGCGCCCGCAACAGTCGAGGGAAAGGGCCTTACCATAAGTTCGGATTCTTTCCTTGCAATGACGGAATAGACTTTTTCGGGAACTCCGACGGTCACCAGGCCTGCTCCGGCCCTGAGCGCTCCCATTCCGGCAAGATGAGCCGCGCCCGTTAATCCGCGCGACCCCGCCAGGACAAAGATCCGGCCATAGTCCCCTTTGTGGGACGCGGGCTTACGCGGCTTCCATTTTCTGCGGATTTCCTGGAGAATATTCATTCGTATCTCTTCAAAATAGGGGATGGTTCTATTTTTTTAAAAAAAATAGAACCATCCCCTATTTTATTAATGCTTTCATCTCGCTTACGGCCTGTTTCATGCCCACAAACAGTGCACGGCTGACAATCGAATGACCGATGTTTAATTCTTCAATCTGGGGAATCCGGGCAATGGGCTTCACATTTTGATAATCAAGGCCGTGTCCGGCGTGGACTTTTAAACCATACCGCAAAGCTTCATCCGCGGCTTTGCGAATCCGCAACAGTTCGGCATGTTTTTTCCGCCCTTGGGCGTTGGCATAAGTCCCGGTATGAATTTCTATGATATCCGCCTTGACATGAAAGGCGGCTTCGATTTGCGCCGCGGAAGGCTCTATAAACAAACTAACCTGGATTTTCTTGTGATGAAATTTCGGAATGATCCGTTTCAAAAGAGATTGACGTGCCAAGACATCCAGGCCACCCTCTGTGGTAAGTTCCTCCCTTTTCTCCGGGACAATGCACACTTGCGCCGGGCGAAGCCTTAAGGCGATTTCAATAATTTCAGGGACAAGCGCCATCTCGAGATTAAGGGGAAGATGCACCGCTTTTTTAACCGCAAAAACATCCGCGTCCTGAATATGGCGGCGGTCTTCGCGCAAATGGACCGTGATGCCGTCGGCTCCCCCTTTTCGTGCTTCAAGCGCCGCAAACCTTGGGCTCGGAACCTCACCGCCCCGGGTCTGGCGCACGGTTGCAATATGATCAATATTGACGCCAAGTTTGGGCATACGGTTACTTTTTAATAACGGCCTTGACGATTAAAGGCGCGGCATCTTTAAGAGTGACGTTTTCAGGCAGGACAAGCTGGACCGGAAGGTCGTGTTCGCCCGGTTCAAACCCGGAAATATCCACGTAAGCCAAAACTTTTTCCGGCGTAAAGGTTTCAAGCTGGCGGCGGGACCCTTTAAGCACAAAAGAAATCAGGGGCGGATTCAGTTCGATTTTCTGGTCCTTCTGGGAAGGACGTAAAACTTTAACCGGAATGTTTTCGAATTTCTTTTCATCTGACTCTTCCACAATCGGAATATAAATATCCACCAGCGTTTCGCTTAACGGTTTCGTGTTAGGCGGAACAATGAGCCCCACCGTGCGCCGGAGCGGCCTGAGCCTTCCGACAAGGTCAATGGCTTCGGTTTTAACGGCATCCAGCTTTTCAAACTGCCCCTTGGGGCCTTCCATCAGCACCGCATTGGGATCCAGTTGGATTTCATTTTCCCGGACTTTATAACCCACCGCAGGTTCACCCACAAAATTGGGCTGGATCTTGATTTTTTGAACAATCAATTCATCAAGCGTCACTCCCACAACTTCCGGCATAATGTTCGTCACGCGAATCTGAGGGCCGGGCAATTTAATCTCGCGCGGCTCAAGGCGGAAAGAATAATCCCCCGCGGTTTTCGCCTCATTGCCGATTTCATGGACAGCCTGGATTTGTTCCGAAGCCATATCCGATAAAAGAGCGCGCGGAGCCGCGAGCGTGACCTGGACTTGATTCACGGAAGTTCTAAGCACACTCATTTTCTCGTTTTTTAATTGGATCACCAGAGGGACCGTGCGCGTAACTTCAATACTTTCTTCACCAATCGCGTAGTACCAGAGACCAGCGGCCAGAGCAAGCGAGACCATTTTCAATTTCCAGTCTTCCGTCAGCCACCGGATCATGTGGGCGTTTTCTCCCGGAAAATCTTCCAGTTTTTTTCGACAAATTCCTTAATGGTATTTTTACTTTCGACCGGCCGGAAAAGCCCCATTAAAACGCGCTTTAAGCCTTCGGCATCCAAATCCCGGGTAAGCTTTCCCTGTACCGCCACAGAAATCCCTCCGGTTTCTTCTGAGACCACCACACAAACGGCGTCGCCTTCTTCCGTCAGTCCCAAGGCAGCCCGGTGGCGCGTGCCAAGGAAACGGGAAAGCTCGGTATTTTGCGTGAGGGGAAAAAGGGAGCCGCTTGAAGCCACGCGGTCACCCACGATAATGACGCCGCCGTCGTGCGTCGGGGTATTGGGATAAAAAAGCGTGATTAAAAGTTCCTGGCTGACTTTGGCATCAATCGTCATTCCGCTTTCAATGTAATTTTTTAACCCCATATCGCGTTCAATGGCAATTAAAGCGCCCATATGGTTGCGGGACAGGTATTCACAGGCCTGAACCAATTCATCAACGGTCCCTCCTTTTTTGAGGAATCCGCCCACAAAGGTGTTTTGTCCGATCCTTGCCAGGGCCCGCCGGAGTTCCGGCTGAAAAATGATCAAAAGAGCAACGACTCCAACCGCGAAGAGTTTGGTTAAAACCCAGTGAATCGTATTCAGCTCCAGGACTTTTGCGATATTGAAAATAATGGCAAGAATCATGAGCCCCATAAGCACCTGGACGGCACGGGTGCCCTGAAAAAACCGCATAAGGTAATAAATCAGGCCCCAGATAAACAGGATTTCAAGCAGCGGACGCCAAAGGTGAATGAGAAAATTCATATGGTTTTTTTTACTTTTTCCCGAACAGTGTTAAGACAAGCGTCAAGACGAAACTTAAGATAAGGCAAGTGGTCAGAGGAAAATAAAAGGTCAGGTTCCCTTTGCGGAAATAAATATCCCCGGGCAGTTTTCCGATTCCCGGGACTTTGCCGAAAAAGGTGACCAGAAGACCCAGTCCGATCAAAATCACGCCGAAAAAAATAAGTGTTTTCGCAAAATCATTCATTATAAAAAATACTATAACATAAAATAGCGCGGAGCGTATAGCGTTTAACGGGCAGTATCCGCTGTGCGCGGTACGCTAAAAAAGATCGTGGGAAGAGGAAGGGGGCGTTACATTAAAATGGGCGTAGGAGCGGGGTGTTAACACACGGCCGGAAGAAGTGCGTTTCAAAAATCCTTTTTGAATAAGATAAGGTTCGTAAATTTCTTCGATCGTCTCGGCTTCTTCTCCGACACCGACGGCAAGGCTTGAAATGCCCACCGGGCCGCCCTGACACTGGTGAAGGATGTATTGCAAAATCCGCTTATCCATAATGTCAAGGCCTTCACGGTCCACTTCAAGCATTTGAAGCGCGAGGTCTGCCACTTCCCCTGTGATTTGGCCGTCGGCCTTGACCTCGGCATAATCCCGCACGCGGCGCAAAAGACGATTCGCAATGCGCGGCGTGCCCCTTGAACGGCGGGCAATTTCACTTTCCCCGTGAGGGTTCACTTCGATTTTGAGGATGCGGCTTGACCTGCGGATAATCCTGGCAAGATCTTCATCTTCATAATAATTTAAGTGTTCCACAATGCCAAAACGGGAGCGCAGGGGCGCGGTCAAAAGCCCGCTCCGGGTGGTGGCGCCAATCAGGGTAAAATGCGGAATATTGATTTTAACGGAGCGCGCGTTCGGCCCTTTATCAATCATGATATCAATGCAAAAATCTTCCATGGCCGAATAAAGGTATTCTTCCACCGCATGAGAAATCCGGTGAATCTCGTCCACAAAAAGCACGTCCCCTTCTTCCAGATTTGTGAGCACCCCGGCCAGATCCCCGGGTCGCTCCAGCACGGGCCCGGACGTGGATCGGATATTCGCTCCCATTTCTTTGGTCACGATATTGGCAAGTGTGGTTTTGCCAAGGCCCGGAGGCCCGAAAAAAAGAGTGTGATCAAGCGGCTCTTTCCGGCGCCGGGCGGCCTCAATAAAAATACTGAGGTTCTCTTTGAGTTTTTTTTGCCCGATAAATTCCGCGAGGGTCGCCGGACGGAGCGTAACGTCAAATTCTTCGTCTTCGGGGCGCTGGTCCTGGGTTAAAAACCGTGAGTCATTCATTTTAAAATCCCATTAGACATATTTTAAAGAAGCACGGATAAGATCTTCCACGGAGCAGCTTTCAGCTTCTTGCGTTTTAAGGGCCTTTTGGATGGCTTCCCTGGCATCTTGCCTGCGGTAGCCTAAAGCAACCAGCGCTTGAAGGGAATCCTCCACCAAGGCTTGCTTTCCGCGGGCAACTCCCGGCACGGTTGATTGTGCCGCATGAGTTTCCACCACCAGCTTTTCCCTTAACTCCACCACCATTCTTTCGGCAGTCTTGCGTCCTATTCCTGAAATTCCCTGCAAAACATGGACGGCCCCTTCAACAATCGCGCGTTTCAATTCCTCCGCGGAAACACCGGAAAGGGCCGTGATCGCGGTTTTGGGACCAATCCCGGATACGGAAATCAGAAGTTTAAACAAGCGCCTTTCTTCTTCGGTGAGAAAACCATAAAGGGTATGAGCATCTTCCCGCACAATAAAATGCGTCAATATCCGGATGTTTTTTCCTATTTCGGGAAGTGCTTCATAAGTCGAGAGAGGAATCTGTAGGTAGAAGCCTACCCCGCTGACATCAAGCACTGCGGAAGTGGGAGTTTTTTCGATTAATTGACCTTGGAGGTAGTGGTACATAGAAATTATTCGACCAGAGACCTGAGACGAGAGACCAAAGACTTTGTTTTTAAATCCGTGGACTTAAAATGGTGCAAATGACAAATCGCAACCGCCAAGGCATCGGCTCCATCCTCCGGCGGCAGTTCCTTCAAATTCAAAAGGGTTTTTATCATATGCTGAATCTGTTCTTTGGTCGCGCGTCCGTTGCCTGACACGGATTGTTTCACCCGTGCTGGCGGGTATTCTACCACGTCAATCCCGTGTTCGGAAGCCGCAAGCATGGCGCAGGCCCGGGCTTCCCCGATTTTGACCATTGCCCGCAGGTCTTTTCCAAAAAATACATTTTCAAGCGAGAGCACTGCGGGATGGTACTCGGAGATAATTTTGCAAAGCCCTTTGTGAATGGCATTCAGCCGTTCGGGGAGGGGGAGGGTTTCTTTGACTGAAATGACTTCAAAATGAACTAGATAATAACGGCTGCCCTGCGCTTCGACCACCCCGGCGCCCGTGCGCCTTGTCCCCGGATCCACCCCGAGAACTCTCACTTCAGGCAATCTCCTTCATCACCTCATCCGGGATGTCGCAATTGGCGTAGACATTCTGAACGTCGTCATGCTCTTCGAGGGCTTCTATTAAATGCAGCACGGAGCGCACCACTTCCGGAGTTACAGGCGCCAGGTTTTTGGGAATCATAGTAATCTCAGCGGATTCGGTCGGGATATGCGCTTTTTCCAAAGCGTCTTTGACGGCCCAGAAATCATGCGTGTTTGTGGTGATCTCGAATTTATCCCCTGCCTGGGTCAAATCTTCAGCACCGGCCGCAAGCACGATTTCCATAATCTGGTCCTCTGAGAAGTTTGCCTTGGGCACGACAATCAAACCTTTTTTCTCGAAAATCCAGGCCACAGATCCTGCCCCAGCCAGGTTGCCATTTGTTTTGCTGAAAATACTCCGGATTTCTGACGCCGTACGGTTTTTGTTATCCGTCAGGCAATGAACCAAAATCGCAACGCCCTGCGGCCCGTACCCTTCATACACCACTTCTTCATAAGTCACGCCTTCAAGCTCCCCTGTGCCTTTTTTGATAGCACGGTCGATATTATCAGCCGGCATATTGGCCGCCTTCGCTGTCTGGATAACCGTCCGGAGTTTTGGGTTGGTTTCCGGATCCCCCCCGCCCTGTTTTGCCACAACCGTAATTTCACGGATAAGCTTAGTGAAAATTTTTCCCCGTTTGGTATCAACGGCAGCTTTTTTATGCTTGATACTTGCCCATTTAGAATGACCTGACATAGCACTCTCCAGAAATAGCGTGCGCCATACGGACCGCATCGCGCATTGATTTGACGTCATGAACCCTCAAGATCTGAACCCCTTTGGCCACAGCCAGGGCCGCGACCGCGGCCGTCCCGAATTCCCTTTCTCCGATTTCACGGCCTGTGATTTTTCCGATAAAGGATTTTCGTGAGGGACCGAGCAAAAGGGGAAACTTAAGGGAATGAAATTTTTCAAGGTGCTTCAGAATTTCAAGGTTTTGCTCGGTGGTTTTTGAAAAGCCAAGCCCGGGATCAATCACAAGCTGATCTTCCGAAAGACCTGCCGCAAGCGCGGTTTCAAGACTCGCCCGGAGTTCTTCCATGACCTCTTTAACCACATCCTGATAGTGGGTCAATGTCTGCATGGTTTGCGGTGTTCCGCGCCGGTGCATTAAAATGAGGCCCGCCCTAAAATCACGGACAACGTTTGCCATTTCAGGACCCGAACCTTTAAGGGCACTGACGTCATTAATGATATCGGCGCCTTGTTCAAGGCAAATGCGCGCAACTTCGGGTTTGGTGGTATCAATCGAAAGAGGGATTTCAACTTTTTTGCGAAGGGATTTTAACACCGGCAGAATCCGGTTAAGTTCTTCCTCAACTGTGACCTCAAAAGCGCCCGGCCGGGTGGATTCACCGCCAAGATCCAGAAGGTCAGCCCCCTCTTCAACCATCCGGCATGCTTCGTGAACCGCATGTTCAACGGCTTGAAACTTGCCGCCGTCCGAAAAAGAATCCGGGGTCAGATTGAGAATACCCATTAAAAGAGGACGGTCAAAGCGAATGAAACGATTCCTGACTTTCCAGATCATACAAGTCCTAAACGATTGTTTTAGGCTGCGGATCGAGCGGTGTTTCCTGCGGGGCGGTGGGTACGTGGTTCATCCCCACCACATTCTTGACCTCTTCAGCATCTAACACTTCTTTTTCAAGAAGCCTGTCGGAAAGTTTCTTGAGCTTATCTTCATTGGCTTTTAACAAATCCTTGGCCTTTTGAAAACAAACATCCACAATTCTCCGCACTTCCTCATCAATCATAATAGCAGTGCTTTCGGAATAATCTCTTTCCCGCATCAAATCCCGGCCCAGGAAAACTTCACGATCTTTTTTGCCAAAGGTGAGATTGCCTAGCTTACGGCTCATCCCAAACTCACAAACCATGCGTTGGGCATAATTGGTGGCCACTTCAAGATCGTTATGAGCGCCCGTGGTGATTGATTTAAAAACCAGCTCTTCTGCAACCCGGCCTCCAAAAAGAACGGTGATTTTGTCATATAACTCTTTTTCTGAAATAAGATAGCGATCCTCTAAAGGGAGATTCAGGGTGTAACCCAGGGCCTGGGTTCCGCGGGGAATAATCGAAACTTTATGCAGTTGGTCCGTAGTGCCCATTAAAAGAAGGGACAGTAACGCATGTCCTGATTCGTGGACGGCGACAATCTCCTTTTCCTTTTTGGAAATCACGCGGCTTTTTCTTTCAGGCCCGGCCATGACACGCTCAATGGATTCTGCAAGCTCAGGCTGGGTCACAGCTTCTTTTTCACGCCGGGCGGCCAGAAGCGCTGCTTCATTCACAAGATTGGCAAGATCGGCCCCTGAAAAACCTGGGGTCTGGCGGGCAATTTTAGCGAGATCACATTCGGAACTCATTTTAACATTTTGAATATGGACTTTTAAGATTGCTTCCCGGCCTTTGATATCCGGACGGTCGATGACGATTTGACGGTCAAAACGGCCCGGTCTTAAAAGCGCAGGGTCCAAAACATCCGGACGGTTGGTGGCGCCAATTAAAATGACGCCCGCCTGGGTATCAAACCCGTCCATTTCCACTAATAGGGCGTTAAGGGTCTGTTCGCGTTCGTCATGCCCGCCGCCGATCCCTGCGAAGCGCTGCCGGCCGCAGGCATCGATTTCATCGATAAAAATAATGGCGCCCCGGCCGCTTGTTTTGGCCGCCTTCTTTCCCTGCTCAAACAAATCCCGGACACGCGCCGCGCCCACACCGACAAACATTTCCACAAAATCCGAACCGCTGATCGAGTAAAAAGGCACATTGGCTTCTCCGGCCACGGCTTTGGCCAGCAGCGTTTTTCCCGTCCCCGGAGGGCCCATAAGAAGAACACCTTTCGGGATTCTCCCCCCAAGTTTTTGAAACCTTGGCGGATCTTTTAAAAATTCAATAATTTCCTGGAGCTCGTCCTTGGCTTCTTCCACACCGGCCACATTTTTGAAGGTAATTAGATCCTTATCTTTCCCCGAAAGCTTCGCGCGGGATTTGCCAAAAGAGAAAATCTTGCTCCCCCCCTGCTGGACTCCGCGGTAGACAAAAAACCAGAAAAAAGCGATCAAAAGCAGGACCGGCATCACGGAGTAAATCAAATTCCGCCAGAACATCTGGGGAGGATTTATCGCAAAACTGGGTACATTGCGGCGTAAAAGCGGCATGAGTTCTGAATCATTAAAAGGGATATTGACCTGAAAATAAGCGCCTGACTTGAGCTTGCCCCGGATCGTGTCTTCAACCAGCTCACAGGAGACAATCTCGAGCGTCTGGGGATTACGCTGGATCATCTGAAAAAATTCGGAATAGGAGATACGCTGGACATCGAGATTTGGAAAGATAAAAAGCTGCAGCACAAGAAAGAAAGCTAAGGGGATAAGTAAAAGGGCCATTAAGCGCCTTTTTTCAGGATCTCCCCCCTTGGGAGGCAAATTCGTGCCGGTTGGCCGCACAGCTCCAACATTTCTTTTCATTCGGTCCATCGTTTCAAAAAATACTCCTTTTGAAAAAGTTTTGTAGTGTATCATGCCTTTATAAGGATAGCAAACTTCTTTATATTTACGCAAATTTTTTGTAAACCACAAGCCTGGAAGGGGTTAGTGCGAAGTCGATATCTTTGGGAAAGGATTGGCGGTATCGGGCCTCAGCCAGATACCGCCTCAGTCTTTGCCAGGCATCGAAACTCATCCCGCTCTGTGGATCCAGCTCCTTTAACGTGCGGTCCAGTATTCGAAACTGTAATGCCGGCAAGAGTTTAAGAAATTTTTTACGGTTAAGATAGACTCGCTTGCCAAGCCGCCGGTTGAAAACCTGCTTCCAGGCCGCACCTTCCAATTCGTCACTCAGTTGATTCTCATCTTCGATAATCACGGGCAAGCGAGCAAGCGCAGGCACGAGACGCGGATTAAACTCTTTCTCAATCCAGGGCAACAGCTTGTGGCGGATACGGTTGCGCACAAATTTTTCTGAAAAGTTACTTCTGTCATTTCGAAAGGAAATTTTCCTGGCCCTTAAGAACTCCAGAATCTCCTTTTTCCGGAATTCAAGCAAAGGACGTACCATCCTAATTCCTTTCATTTCTAATTGAAGCCGGATCCCGCCAAGGCCCCGAAGCCCCGTCCCCTGTAAAACTCTCATCAAAATGGTTTCCGCCTGGTCATCCTGCGTATGTGCCAGTGCGATCTTTGAAATACGCTGCCGCTTTGCCGCTTGAATAAAAAAACCGTAGCGAATTCTTCGCGCAGCCTCTTCAAGGGATTCTTTGGGGGATTTTGGTTTTAAAAGCCGGCCGGGTTTTCCCTTGATCATCGGCACATGAAACTTGTGCGCGAGCGCCTCGACAAACTTCTCGTCCCGATCCGATTCCGCGCCACGGAGTTTATGATTAAAGTGAAGAAGCCCGAGTTTTAAATTCCATTTCGCCTGAAGATTTTGCAGAAGATAAAAAAGCGCCGTGGAATCCGGCCCGCCCGAGCATGCCACAAAAACCTTATCGCCCGGGAGAATTAATTTTTGATTTTGGAGAATTTGTTCAAATCGCTTGAGGAAACTCATTTGTAGCGCCTTAATTCCAAAATCCAAACTCCAAAATCTAAATTGAAATGGCGGAGGGCGGAATTGAACCGCCGACGCGCGGCTTATGAGTCCGCTGCTCTACCAACTGAGCTACTCCGCCA
>Ga0247727_10002528_pt1 | contig 41706 bp, 46 predicted proteins | sample WisWelCaveWW1625_FD_202498 | JGI IMG/M metagenome (GOLD analysis project Ga0247727, IMG submission 202498) | Biofilm microbial communities from Wishing Well Cave, Virginia, United States - WW16-25 | ecosystem: Environmental > Aquatic > Deep subsurface > Groundwater > Cave microbial mat | place...
GGCTGACAAGAACGTCGTATTCGAGGGAAACATTTGCCGCAAGCTCGCTTGTCCGTTTTATTTCAGCCCAGTAATCCTTGTAATCTTTCAACAAAATCATCACGTCCACATCCGAGCCTTGACGGTAGTCCCCGCGCGCGTAGGAGCCGTACAGATACACGGCTTTCAACTTGTCGCCGTAAATCTGGGCAAGTCCTTCCTTCAACTCTTTCATCAGTTTCCTGATACGGGCAGGTACTTTTCGTGTCATGCTCTTATTTTACCTTTATTTGGGAAATGAAAAAACCAGGCTTCTCAACCTGGTCTTTTTGGTGAGTGGGTGAGACCACCCCCCTCCGCCTTCGGCACCTCCCCCAAATACGACGATGAAAATTTGAGATGCGGATTCAAAGTCTAAATCGTCGGATTTGGGGAAGGACTGGCTACTTTACAATCCCGCGGTCATCCAAAAACTCAACGGGGTCTTTGTCCTTGCCATGTTCCCACATCAAGGAATAAAACCAGATACCGCTTTCGCCAATCCAGAAATCAGCGGGTGTAAAGGTCATCTTTGAGTCTTCGGGCTTCTTATCACTTTCAGGTGTGTATTCCACTTGCCAGCCGAAAATTTCTCCCTGCCAGTGTTTGTTGAGTGAGTGCAGGTGATTGGCAAATGCTTTTACTTCCTTCAAGTCAGGAACAGAAAGTGGAAGGATGGGCTCGTAGTCTGCGTGCGCAGGGATTTTTGCTTTAACCGTTAACATGTTTGCTTTTCTCCTCTTTCCATGTGTTTAAGAGAAATTCCAGATTATCGTCAATAATCCGTTCGATGTCGCGTAAATCACTTCTTCTAAATCTGCCTTCACGCGCAACCCTTACAGGGTCAAGCCAGAATTTGGCTTCATTTCCATCTTTGGCAACGTGAACGTGAGGAGGCTCATTCGCCACATCCGCTTCATAGAAAAAGAATTTATAGCCATTCACGCGAAGGACAACAGGCATGAGAACTCCAAATGATGAAGGGTGAAAGTATTATAGCGCTTCTGTGGACGCGTGCTTGCGGGGACAGGGTTATGTATTTTGCGAGACGAAAAAACCAGGCTTTTCAACCTGGTCTTTTGTGGTTTGCTGTCAGGTTTCAAACGTGACCTACTGTGTAATTTGCGTCTGCTCAGGGACAACGATTGCCATGATCAGATAGACAATTGCGATGCCGCCGAAGCCCGTGAAAAACGCCAGCACGAATAGCAGGCGGACGATGGTCGGGTCAATGCCGAGATATTCGCCCAGCCCTGTGCACACGCCCGCGATCATGCGGTTGGACGTACTGCGCGTCAATGCCTTGTAGTTGGTGTTCATGTTGCACTCCTTTCAATGATTTCTAGAAAGACATACGCAGGAGAGTGGGGAAAGTTGCGCGGTCATGTCATTCTGAGCCGCGGAGCGGCGAAGAATCTCTACCACGACGAACGAGACTCTTCGGTTGCGAAGAGCGCTCCCTCACATCGTCCCGATGTCCTTCGGGAGAGTGACATACTCGTTATTTATACTTCCTGCTCTCCAGATAATTCGCAATTGCCGCCCAGAGCAATGCCAGTCCGATCATCAAATAGACGACTGCCTGCAATCCCAGCCATTGGAGTTGGGAAATACCAAAGACTGTGAATAAAACTCCCACAATTCCGTAAAAGATTGTGTTCCGTAAATAGTCCGACCCGACGCGTTTGGATTGCAGGATGTTCTTCTGCATGAGCGTTTCCATCGCGCGGACTTGTTCTTCATGCAGATTCCTGCACGCTAACGAATCGCCTGCGAACGCGGCACAATCGGAGCATAGTCCGCGCTGGCAGTATTTGCAAAGTCCAATTGCGGGTTTATCGGGGTGGTAGTAACAGTTCATTCAATACCTCCTGTACAGACTTCGGAAGTCTACGAGACTTCCGAAGTCTTTTATTCTTCTCCCTTGTGAATAACATCCTTGCCATATTTTTCCTGCAAAATATCCACAGCCTCTTGAAGTTTGCGCGACTTTTCGTTATCCACATCCCACAAACCGAGTTGGCGAATCGGCGCGCCGAGTCCGCTTACGCCGACGCCAATCAGGCGCACCGCTTGATTTGGTTTGCGGACTGCTTTCAACAATTCCAACGCGGCTTTTGCTATCTCTTCATCCTGATCCGTTCGATGATTCAAGGTTGTCTGTCGAGTTAATGTTGTGAAATCGGGCCAGCGGATTTTCAACTTGATCGTCGAGCCAGCGAGTTCATTCTTTCGCAACTGTGATGCCACGCGCGCGGCTTGATCACGGATTGTCTTTTGCAAAACCTTGTCATCGCGCACATCAATCGAAAACGTAATCTCCTGGCTGATGGATTTTGTCTCGCGCTCGGTCTCGATGGGACGATTGTCAATCCCTTTTGCGTGGCGCGACAGGTCGCGTCCGTTCTCGCCGAACAAGCGGATCAATTCACTCTCGGGCCATTTCGCGATATCGCCAATCGTGTGAATGCCCAGATCATTTAATCGTGCAAATGTTTTCGGACCGACTCCCCACAACATATCTGCAGGCAATGGATTCAAAAACGCCGCTTCTTCTCCAAACGGGACAACTGTCACTGCGTTGGGAGGCTCTGCCAACCCCTGAGCCTTGATTCGCTTCAACGCGAGCGCCTTCCCAACTTCGGTCGCGATCTTCGCCACGAGTTTGTTCGACGCGATCCCGATCGAGCAGGGGAGATGCAACTCGTCACGGATGCGGGCTTGAAGTCCGCGTGCGATGCGTTCGGGTCCTTCGTGTATGTCTGTGATGTCGAGAAAGGCTTCGTCAATCGAGATCTGTTCCACCAGCGCGGTGATGTCATGCAATCGTTCCATCACCTGACGTGAGACTTCGCTGTAGATGCGGTGATGCCCGGAAACGATGATCAAGCCCGGGCTGAGTCGGAGCGCTTTACTCATCGGCATTGCGCTTCGCACTCCGTTTCGTCTCGCGGCATATGAACAGGATGCGACCACGCCGCGTTCATCCGGTCTGCCTCCAACGGCGAAGGCTTTGCCGCGCAGTTCGGGATTGCGCGTCTCTTCGACTGCACAGTAAAAGGCATCCAAATCAATGTGAATGATCTTTCTTGGCGTCATACTCCAATTATAGAGGAGAAAAGAGTCATTAAGAGATATTGAACAATCCTTAAAGAAAAGATATACTAGAGGCGTATAGTCATTAAGGAACTTTTTGTTTGGTTAGGCGTTGTAATGAATTGGAAGGACCGAAGGAGAATACTATGAAAAACCGATTGAAAGCGGCTTCACTGATGTTGCTGATTGCGCTGGTCTTGTCGCTTGTGCCCGCGGCGGCAATCCCCTCGCAGGTATCTGCGGCGGCATGTTTCCATGCCCGGTTCGTTGCTGATGTCACCATTCCGGACGGCACAAATTTTCAACCCAATGCAACCTTCAAAAAGACCTGGCGGTTAAGGAACATTGGTACTTGTACATGGAACAATGTGACGATGTTTTTCAACCATGGCTCCCAAATGGGAGGAACTACATCCGTGCCAGTGACCAATGGAATCGCCCCCGGGCAAACCGTTGACGTGAGTGTTGACATGACCGCGCCCGCCAATGCCGGTCATTATATTGGGTATTGGATGTTCAAAAGCGAACAGGGGACAATATTCGGCATTGGTGTGCAAGCAAACAAAGCGTGGTGGGTCGAGATCAATGTAGTGGGAACGCCTGTAACGAATGTTGCCTATGACTTCACGGCACATGCAGCTGAAGCCACATGGTCGAGTGGCGCGGGCGGACTCTCCTTCCCGGGCACAGACGGCGATTCTCGCGGATACGCGTTGACCGGTCAGAACTGGATCTATGAAGATAATTCCTCAGCCCAGTCCTCCATCCTGGTTGCCCCGCAAAATATCACCAACGGATTTATTCAAGGAATCTATCCTGCCTTCTCTGCGCAACAGGGAGATACCTTCCAAACCAAGTTGGGATGTGAATTGCAAGCGCGGAGTTGTTTCGTACAATTCAGGCTTGCCTACCAGAAAGATTCCGGCTCCATTACAACCCTCTTTCAATTCAACGAAAAATGGGAAGGGCTGACAAAACCTCCCAGCGTTAGACCAGTTAATTTAGACCTGCTTGCCGGGCAAACCGTCAAATTCATACTATACCTTTCCGCGTACGGCTCTCCGGTGGGTGACCGCGCGTTGTGGGGCAACCCAGCCATTGTGAGAAAGGGAGGCGGTCCTCCACCTGGACCAACAAATACTCCCGGACCTACAAATACTCCTGGTCCGATCACGCCGACGGTTCCGCCTTCCTCTTGTGACAAGGTGCAATTCATCAAGGATGTCACTGTGCCGGATGGCTCAGTCTTTGCGCCGGGCGCGGCATTTACAAAGACCTGGCGATTAAAGAACGTTGGGTCATGCGCATGGAACACGTCTTATCAACTTGTATTCTTTAGCGGCGCGCAAATGGGCGCGGCAACTTCCGCAACCTTCCCCAAAAATGTTGCCGTCGGCGATACCGTTGATATCTCGATCAACCTGACGGCTCCCAATAACCCCGACTCGTATCGCGGCTTCTGGATGTTCAAGAATGCCAACGGAGCGTTGTTTGGAATCGGCGCGCAGGCAAACAAACCGTGGTGGGTGGATATTAAAGTTTCGGGTCCCACTGTTACACCAGGTGGACCAACCAAGACTTCAACACCAACTCTCACACCCGGCGGACCCACTGTCACACCAGTCGCCGGCTCTGCTTATGATTTTGCCTCCAGGGCTTGTGAAGGTACATGGTTCAGCGGCGCGGGTCAACTCCCATGCCCTGGAACGGATGGCGATGCGAGAGGTTTCGCGTTGAAAGTGAGCAACCCCAAACTCGAAACTGGAACCACAGATCCACGCCCTGGCATTCTCGCTTTTCCACAAAATGTCCAGAACGGATATATACAAGGTTTTTTCCCCCCCTTCAAAGTGCAAAGTGGTGACCGCTTTCGATCTTTGATTGGTTGTGAAGGCGGCGCCACGAATTGCTATGTTGCCTTCCGCCTTGATATTCAATCTGGGAACGACCCGATCACAACTTACTGGGGTCCATTCCTCGAACGGTATGAAGGTTTGGCGTACCCGGTGGATATTGACCTCACTCCGCTTGCCGGAAAAGATGTCAAGTTCATTCTCACGACCCTCGCAGTTGGAACAGCAGTAGGCGACCGCGCGCTATGGGTGGGTCCGCATATTTATCGCGCAACAGGTTCGGTCCCCACTTCGACTCCCACGCCCACAACCAACGCGCCGACTCTCACTCCAACTACGACATCGTCAGCGCCGACATCATCACCAACTGCAACTGCCACAACAGCCGCCGCTCTCACATATCAAAATGTGAAATACAATTTCAAATTCACTTTGCCCACAGGCGCGACAGTCGCAAGCCAGGCAGACAATGCAGGTCGCGCCAACCTGACGATTACACCCGGAACCAACCTCAGTGAAAAATATGTCCAGGTGAACGTGGTGGAAAATGCGAATCCCTGTGTCAGCCCTGCGGTGGGAGGAACAAATAACCCTCCTGAAAATGTAACGATCAACAATATCCAGTTTGTTAAACGAACTGGTCAGGAGGGTGCGGCAGGCAATATCTACGATTGGGTCACCTACTCAACCACTCGCAACAATGCCTGCATCAGCCTCGCGTTTATTTTGCATTCTGTAAACCCGAATAACTTTCCAGCGCCTCCTCCTCCTCTATTTGACAAAAATGCCGAGTCCGCTGTCTTCACTCAGATCATCAACACGTTCAATTGGATTACTCCTTAAGACGCGCACCGCATCTTTCCAACGAGAAGCCTGGTCCAGTCCGATCAGGCTTTTCTCGCGCCTCAGAGTCCCCTCTCCCTTTCTATCATCGTCCCGCAGGTTTTGACGGATCGTATTTATTCTGCCAGGAAACCTGCGGGACGCTTTACCAGACCCATGTCCCTCGATAGACCAACAATCCTCCTCGCCGACGACGACCCTACCATCGCGGACAGTCTCGCGCCCTTCCTCGAACGCGCAGGCTTTCACGTGCTGGTCGTTTCAGATGGCATGAACGCGCTGGAAAAAGCACAGGCGCATCACCCTGAGCTGATCATCCTCGATGTGCTCATGCCCCGCATGGACGGGCGCGAAACCCTGCGCCGCCTGCGAAAATCCAACATCTGGACTCCAACCATCCTCCTCACACAAGTGGGCGAAGCCTCCGAGCGCGCGCTTGCCCTTGAAGAAGGCGCGGACGATTACCTCAACAAGCCATTCGACCCGCATGAATTGCTGGCGCGAATCCGTGCTGTGCTAAGGCGTGCGCGTCCCGGCGAACGCTCCCTGTCTGTTGCATGGTTGCTCACGGCAAATGAATTGATTCTGGATCGTCGCGCGCGTCGCGCCAGTCTCTCTGGTGAAACTCTTGAGTTAACTCCAAAAGCATTATCTGTGTTGGAATATTTGATGACTCATCCCGATGAAGCCGTCTCACGTGAACGCCTGCTCGACGCGGTGTGGGGTTGGGAATATCCCGCTGGCACACGCACCGTAGACACGCGCATGGCTGAACTCCGCCGCGCGCTGGATGACGACCCTGCCGAACCGCGTTTTATCGAAACGATTCCCAGCGAGGGCTATCGTTTTATCGCACCTGTGCACGGGGAAGGATAACGATCCATGTTCAAAAAGAGGTGGTCAACATATTTTTGGTATTTCCTGCCGGTTTTGGTGGGCTTGATTCTCTTAGCGCTCGCACAAGTATTTTTCCCCGTCGTTTCACCGACCCTTTCCACAATAGATATTGGAATCGCAGGTTTAGTCTTTGGGATGACAATTCGGAACGCAGGGATTGTTGCTTTTATCGCTGGTTTTGTGATCACAGCGATTTTTTTATTGATCAATTATTGGGATAAGCGGCATATATCTCAGGCTCAAACGATGTACGCTGATTATTTGGAGGAAGCCGAGCAGAAACGCCGTCAATTCTTACAACGACTTGACCACGAGATCAAGAATCCGCTGACGGGGTTGCGCGCCGCCCTGGTGAATTGGCAGGAGGCGCAGGCGGCGGATGAACGCTGGCACGCGCAACAAAACGCCAGCCGCGCCGTCGAACGCCTCACGCGGTTATTGACTGACCTGCGAAAATTAGCCGACCTCGATGAACGTCCCATTGAACGATACTCTGTTGATGTCCCTGACCTGTTGGATGATGTTGTGGATGCCGCTCGAGCCATCCCTGCGTACGAGGGTCGGACCATCAGCTTGCTGATTCCCAAGATTCCATCGCCGTTCCCCATGATCACCGGGGATCGCGACCTGCTTGTCCTCGCTGTGTATAACCTCGTCGAAAACGCGCTCAAGTTTACGTCTGGGGATGATTCGGTGGAAGTCCGCGCGTTGGAGGATGGAAAAACCATCGTCATCGAAGTGGCTGATTCGGGCGCGGGAATCCAATCTGAGGATTTGTCGAAAATTTTTGAAGAGTTATACCGCGGCTCCAACGCGCGCAGCACGGAAGGAAGCGGGCTGGGGCTTGCCCTGGTTCATCGCATCGCGGTGTTGCACGGTGGGGGGGTTGGTGCGCGCTCAAGCCAGAATGAACCGCGCGGGACGGTGTTCACAGTGCGCCTGCCGAGACGGTAACGATAAGTCCCCTCTCCCTTTGGGAGAGGGTTAGGGTGAGGGCGGGCATGTTACAAAACTGTGACATCTTTGCGACATGGCTGTAACAGCGGGGGACTATGATGAGTATATGAAAAACGTCCCAGACACCGAAACGATGCTGATCGAAACCGCACAACGCGGTGACCCGGATGCGTTCAATTTACTCGTCCTGAAATATCAGGATATGCTGTATCGCATAGCCCTGCGGATCATCCAGGACGAATGTGGCGCGGAGGATGCGACGCAGAATGCTGTGATCCAGGCATATCAAAATATCAGGTCGTTTCGCGGCGGCTCCTTCAAAAGCTGGCTGGCGCGCGTGGCTGTCAACGCAAGTTATGACGAACTGCGCCGCATGAAGCGGCATGCCTTCTCGATGCCTCTCGATCAATACACTCACGAAGGAGAGGAAATCGAATCTCCCGTCTGGATGATTGATTTATCTGCGGGACCTGAAGAGCTTGCAGAATCCACTGAATTACAGGACGCCCTTCAGTGCTGTCTCAGAGCCTTGATTCCCGATTATCGTCTGATGGTCATGCTGGTGGATATCGAAGGCTTGTCTTATGAAGAAGCCGCGCGCGCGGCACGCGTTCCTGTTGGGACGGTAAAAAGCAGGTTGGCGCGCGCTCGTATGCAATTGCGCCATGCGCTCAGAAAATTCGAGAATCTACTCCCTGCGGCTTATCAAGTGGAAATGCCTGCCTTTGTTCAGATGTAACAGCTGCTTTGAGAGATTCGCTACCGTAAACATGTCGTTGCGAGGCGGTTCTTGCCGAAGCGTCGCCGTGGCGACACATTCTCCTGTTTTATGCGATGTACAGTAGAGTAGTATGGATCAAATGCGTGAAACTTTTCTTCACGCATTTTTGTTTCCATTGCTATAATTTGGATAAACCAGATGACAGCTACTTTCGCGAAGCGGGTGACTGTCACCTTATAACAAGGAGTCCCTATGAAACGCTGGCATGGATCGTGTATCGGCGCTTTGCTTGTCCTATTGGTCGGGGCGGGTCGTTGTTATTCTTTGTCCCTGTAGGTGGGGCAATGATCGTGGGAGTGCCACCCCTCTTTGACAAACTCACTGGATGGGCAGTTTGCCCGGGAGCCGTTTCCATCTCACAGGAAGAATATGATTCCGGACCCGTGACAACGAGTCCCACCGGCATAACAGGTCATCAGGAGGAATGGACTTGCACCTTCGAAGATGGGACTCAAAAAGTTGTTCCGAATGAGGAGATCGCGTTCAAGGGACTTGGAGCCTCCTTTACAGTCGCGGGAATTTGCGGCGGATTAGTTGTGATATTCTTGATGGTTATTGCCGCGATTCTCAGCGGTCGGCTGGTCAAGCCGAAATCATAAGAGATTCAACTAACCCAAATAAAAACAGGAGCAACTTGGGGCGTCGAAATAATATCCGGGACCCATCGCAGCACAGACAGCATCGTTTAACTGGCACCCCGGAGTGCTTCCTGGTTCGACGACAGGGACAAGCACCTGACACAAACCTGGCTCAGAGCCGGTGGGTTGGAATCCCACAGCCATACGGCAGGAATTATCCAATTCATACACTGATTTAATTGGATAGAAAATCGGTAATTCCGGGTCTGACGCGCCAGCTTGTTCATGGGTGAAATGATCGCTGTAATCGAATAGCGCGGGATCGAGCGTGCCATGCCCAGCCCACATATCAATCAAATACAAAAATGGATTTCCGAGCAGGGCGCGTTTCACCGCGATCTCGACCGTGTTTGCGTCATTGGGGGACACGCGGATCCACGCCGCATCGGTGTCATCACCTTTTCCTTGATCGAATACCAGAGTCTCGAACCCGTCGCTCTTTGATTGTGCATCGGTCAACATGGCGGTCAGGTCGCCCACGTCGCTGTTGGTATCGAAATAAACTTGAACTCCATTTGTTGTCCAGTCCGTTGATGGAGGATTCAGGGCGAGGATCAGCCAGTCGCCCTTGCCATCTACTTCGATATCAAGTTGCATGGCGAAGCGATACGGCGATGCGCTCACAGCGGAGCGATCCACAACCTTGATCGTGCCGTAGATCCAGGTGGTATCCTGGTAGACAAAAGTGTCCACGATGTCCAGTTCGGGATAATAGACATCCATTGTGTTAGCGTTGAATGGACGTTCGAATCGCTCGAAGGTAAACCTGTCCCCGCCGTTTGACTTTTTATCCTTCGCGGTCACGGAGGAGTCGTAATCACCGGCATGACTGCTCCGAAACTCCGGCAGGGATACGGGAATGATCTGATGTTGAATGGGAATTTCAGTTGGGGGCGAGCTGGTTGCCGTATCAACTACCGAGACAACTTCAGTTGAGGGCAATTCAGTCGCAGGCAGGTCAGTGGCGGGTATTTCTGTAGCCGATGGAAAACTACAAGCCAGAACTGCCGCGATGATCGCTAATAATGCAAATGTGGTCTTTAGACTTTGTTTCTTCATGAAACTCTCCTCCGAATGGTATTTCGACATCTACTATTGTATGCGTATTTGGCAATTAATAAACAGGAAACAAGTACTCTCTTGGTTACATCTTGTCTGATGCCTGTTTTCGTGAGTTCAAAAAGACCCCGCAGAAAAATTTCTGTGGGGTCTTGAAAGGTTTGTTCACATCAACAAGGAACTTGAGAGCAAGTACATGTGACCGGATCCCAGGTGTATCCACAGCCAAAACATGTCGGAGGTCTGACACATGCAGTCGGTCCGGCAGTGCTTCCTGGCACAACTGGAACCAGCACCTGGCATAACCCCGGTTCTGATCCGGTTGGTTGAAACCCAACAGCCATGCGACAGGAATTGTCTAACTCGTAAACTGATTTGATCGGATAGAAATTGGGCAAACCCGGGTCGGCTGCGCCAGCCTGTTCGTGTGTGAAGTGGTCACTGTAATCGAAAAGGGCCGGGTCAAGTGTGGCATGCCCCGCCCACATATCAACTAAATACTGAGTGGGATTGCCTACCACAGAACGCTTTACAGCGATCTCAACCGTGTTCGAGTCTTGAGAGGAAATGCGTATCCACGCGCTGTCGGGATCATCGCCTTTACCGTTATCGAAGATCATGGTCTCAAAACCATCGCCTATTGCGTTATCATCGGTGAGCATGGCGGTCAGATCTCCAACATCACTGTTTGTATCCTGAAAGACCTGCACCCCATCTGTGGTCCAATCCGTTGAGGAAGGGTTGGAGGCAATCACTAACCAGTCGCCTTTGCCATCCAGATTTGTATCCAGTTGCATGGCGAAGCGGTAGGGTGAAGAGTTTGCAGTTGTACGATCTTTTACCTGGATTGTGCCATAAATCCATGTATCATCCTGATAGACGAAGGTATCCACGATGTCCAGGTTTGCAAAGTAGACATCCATTGTGTTGGCGTTGAACGGGCGCTCGAATCTTTCGAAGGTGAAGCGGTCTCCGCCTGCGGACTTTTTCTCCTGCGCTGTGATGGACGAATCGTAATCGCCTGCGTGACTGCTCCGAAATTCCGGCAGGGATACGGGGATGACCTGGTGCTGGATGGAGGTGTCGGTGGGTGGACCTTCCGTGACAATGTTTTCGACGATTATGGTTGCTGGCGGGGTTGTCGCGGGTGTTTCTGTCGCGGAGGGAAAACTGCAAGCCAATACGGTCGAAATGATCGCGACCAGGGCAAAGGTTGAATTAATATTTCGCCTTCTCATGATATTTTCCTCATCGTGGAACGTGAATGTGTTCAGTCCTGCAATTATATGCTTCTATAATTAGGACTGACCTGATACCTGTTATGTTACATCGAACTATTTACCCAATTTCCTCTTGAACGCCTCCGTGAGCGCAGGGACGATCTGGAACAAATCTCCGACCACGCCATACCGCGCGACTTTGAAGATGGGCGCGTCAGCATCCTTGTTGATGGCGACGACCATCTTTGCAGAGCGAATACCTGCCAGATGTTGAATCGCGCCAGAAATACCGCACGCTATGTATAAATCAGGCGCGACGACTTTGCCCGTTTGTCCCACTTGATTCGAATAAGGGATATAACCAGCGTCTACTGCCGCGCGGGACGCGCCGACTGCGCCGCCTAAAACGGAAGCAAGTTGACCGACCAATGTAAAGCCCTGTTGAGCTTTCCATATCTCGGCTTGCTTGTCGTCGAGTCCAGCGGGCGGCTGGAGCGATGGGTTATTCGATACGCCGCGTCCGCCAGAGACGATGATACCCGCGTCGTTCAGGCTCACGCCGACTTCGGCAACGCTGTAGCCTTCAACAGATGTGAGCGCGTTGGTCTTTGCTTCAACCTTTGTAATCGTGCCTGTCTTGCCTGTTTGTCGTTCAGGCTTGGGGAAGGCACGTCCGCGCAGTGTGATGAGTTGCAGTGCGCTTGAACTGGTCACTTTTTCGAATAACTTGCCTTCATAAATCGGACGGGTGACAACAATCTTATCGCCGTTCACTTCAATCGCAGTTGCATCGGTGATGACGTTGCTGTTCAAATCCACTGCGGACATGGCGGCGAGTTCACGGGTCCGAGTCGTTGTTGGGAACAGGATCAAATTCGGGCTTAGTGATGAAGCGAGCGCGGATAAAGTGGAAGCAAACACTTCGACGCGAAAATCCATGAGGGCAGAATCATCCGCAACGAGGACTTCATCCGCGCCATGTTCCAACGCGGCTTTCGCCACGTCATCAACGCCTGAGCCAAAAACCAACGCGGTCATGGTGAGCGGAGACGAACCACCTAAACTTTTTGCAAGACCGAGCGCCTCCCACGAAGCGGGTTGCGCTTCGCCTTTGAAATGATCAATGTAAACAAAAGTTTTCATAACACTTTCTCCGCGAGAATTTTGTCTGCGAGTTTTTCTGCTATCTCGGCGGGGCTTTCGCCTGTGATGATCTCAACGGATGTGTCGCGCGCGGGCGGGTTCATCAACTCAGTGCGCGTGATGATTGCGTCGGGCGCGGGGATTCCCAGATCGCTCAAAGACCAAACGGGAATTTCTGCTTTCGAGGCTTTGCGGATTCCCATGAATGACGGATAGCGCGGCTCGCCGATGCTTTGTACGACGCTGATCACCGCGGGCAATTTCGCTTTGACGGATTGCCTGCCCTCTTCGATGACTCGTTCCACTTGCACGCTTCCATCTTGGACTTTGATCTGCCCCGCCAACCCAAGCATGGACCACCCGAGGACGCGCGCTGTTTGCGCAGGCGTGAGACCCGAACCGCTGTCGAGAGTCTGACGACCGAACACGACCATGTCCACGCCGCCGATCTTGTTGATTGCCGCGGCAAGGACGCGCGCCGCGCCGACTGTATCAATATTATTCAGCGCCGCGTCTGAAACGAGAATGGCGTCATCCGCGCCCATGGCGAGCGCGTGCTTGAGCGCCTCCTTCGCGGACTCGGGTCCGATACACAACGCGGTGACCGTGCTGAGCGAAGACGAAGCGCCACTTGTGGCTTCCTTTTGTTGAAGCGCGCCTTCCACCGCGTACTCGTCAAACGGGTTGATGACCAGCGGCGCGTCCCTCCATGAGATTTGCCCACCTTCGGCTTTTACCTTCGCCTCCGAGTCTGGGACTTGTTTGATGCATGCGATGATTTTCAAGTTGTACTCCTTATTGAAAAAATTACTTCATTAGGGTTGGAAAATTCCTAATGCATTCATCTTTATATTGTTTATAGAACTCTTCTTTAGGTCTTCCAAAGGCTTCTTTGAAGGCATCTTGACTTGGTAAAGTAGCAAGTAGTTTATAGTAATGAATCGCCCTATTAATTCCATCTGGTGTTGATATTACAAGCAGTCGCATTGCAACATCCGAAGAGGCAGCCATTGCATCGCCATAAACTTCGTAAGCATTATCTGCCTCAAAAAGTTCTAATGAATATTGACAAAAATTATTGCTCACATATCGAGCCATCCCACGATCATGTTCTTTGATACTACTGATTCTTACGCCACTATTCATCCCTGTATTTCTTATTTGCTCCATTGCCGAGAAGTAGTTTGCCATTCCCTCCGCAGTCCAACTCATATCATCAGTTACATCCGAAAATGCGTTTTGGCACATTTGATGTACAAGTTCATGACTTATTCCCGTTGATACAACTGAAGGTTCTGATTCAAAATTAGACAGACCAAAAGTTGGAACTCCTGCTTTTACGTAGCCACTTATTCCATTGGTAAATTGAACCTTAAACCCATTTGGTGAACACCCTAGATTTGCATAGAACCAATATGCCTCATTCACAATAATTTGAAGTTTGTCTTGGGAGCTTTCCGAAATATTCTGTGGATAAAGCAATTGAATTGTTTCTGGAAGCGTTGGTGTTACTGTCGGAATTGGGCGAGGTGTCGAAGTTGAAGTAGGTGTAAAAGTTGGAGTAATAGTTGGGCTTGATGTTGCTGTTATCGTTGCGGTTGTCGTTGGCACAATTGTAGCAGGCGCACAACTTGATAAAAGTAAAGCCATCAAAAAGAAAAGAGAATGGTTCTTCATTATTGTCCTTCCTTGTTTCACCACAAATGTTATCACCATACACAACACGTGTGCGCTCTCACCTTGCCCTCTTTTAAAAAGAGAAGGGAGCTTTGTGGGCACTTGCTTGATACATGGGTGATTTTCAAGTTGCTTCTCTTTATTCAGGTACGGTTGATAATACTTGTCCATTATTGAATACAAATATAATCCTCTCGTAATAATAGAGGCTTTCTTCAGGTATCCATAAGCCATCAGCACCTGTTTTAAATGAGAACAACAGGGTTAACTTTTCTCCACCAGCAATTGTCCTGTCAATGTCAATTATGGTTTTCCTTTGATCAAGATCATTTTCCGAGTTTTCCGATTGTATCTTAGCCCATTCTTTTGTGGTAAAGGGACAATCGCAAATAAAAAAGTAAACCTCTCCAATGATATATGAACTTTCTTTGATTGACTGATAATCGGGATCTAGAGGTTCCCAGCTTACATCGGTTAGCTGAACAGCCGTAATACCAAAGTTTTTTAAAGTGATTGTTCCCACAGTAAAGAAATTCTTATGTAATTGGTTTCCCTCTGGAAATTCAAATCCAACCGAATTTCCTCTGGAGTCCGCATTTGAAATAAGTGCACTTATAATTTGAATGTTAGGAGAAGAATTCTCGGACTGTGCTTTGAAACTCTGCCAAAGCGCGATGAGTGAGCTGATAAGCACAATGATAGAAATGATGAATTCCGTGCGACCAATTGAAATTTTTGTTCTTTTCTGCTTTTTAACCATTTATTGAGATATTCTCTTGTTTAGCAATCTTACTTTACCACAAACGTCATTATCATAAACAGCGCGAGTGCGCCCTCACCCGTCCTTCGGACACCCTCTCCCGAAAGGAGAGGGGTACGTCCCAAAGCTGAGAGAACATGACTACTATCACAATCTATCCAAGTCGCGCGGTTCAAGGAATAAAGAAATTCCATCAAGGATCTCATTCACGCGTTTTGATGAGAGCGTTCCGATATATTCACCCAGTTGTGTTTTATCAATTGTGAGTATTTGAGATACGTTGACAACGCTGGCTTTTGGCAAATTCGCTTCGCCTTTTTCAAGCAGGACATGACCAGGCACATTTGCATACTTGACATTGGATGTGAGCGCACAGACTATCACTGTCCGTATCTTGCTTTGATTGTACAGGTTGCTTTGAACAATCACATGGGGGTGAGTATATCCAGGCTCGGAACCCGTCGGTTCATCTACTTCCACCCAATAAATATCACCCTGATTAATTACCATTGTCCCTCTACAAGTCGCCGATGAGATTTGCGCGCTTTGCGCCGCAGAATTTTTTCTGATTCATCAGGTTCATCTGCGTACACTGCATTGATTTTATCCAGCAGTTCGCGGTTTTCCTGCTCGTGGATAAAGTCTTCAAGCGCGAGCACAAACAGACGACTGCGTGAGACTTTTAACTTGCGGGCGAGAACATTTGCCTGTGCAAATAAAGATTTTTCAATTGAGATGGCGGTTTTTATGCTTTCCATGATTATACCTTTCGTTATACTCAAAGTATAACAATTTGCCCGTTGTAAGTCAATGCTTATTTCACCATAAACGTCATCACCATAAACAGCGCGCCTCCGTCATTGCCTCAACGCATCCACTGTTGATTTCTCCATCTCGATCACAATCGAGGTGTAATTATCGATCATGGCAAGGAGAGGCTCGCGCGGTCCTTGTCTCCATTCGTCGCTTCCGTAAAATGCACCCTGGCTTTGCTCGCGGTCTTCCAAACTTGCGTGGGCGCGTATCAGATAATAAGAATCTTCGTTGTGAGGCGATGCGCCGTAGCGTACAACGTCCACTTTCCAACGATTGAGCATTGGCAATGGTTCTTCGACGAATAAACGATGGAATTCCCTACGTGTCCCAGGCTTTAGATTATAAGAACGTATTTCTACAAATAATCCCATGGTTATTGTCCTTCATTCGCTACAAACAACATGCGCATGTCACTTTATACTCGGGTGGCTGATCAACTTTCCTGTTCTCAGCTCCAACTTGCAGGCGTGCCCGCCGATTGTATAGGCGGATAGGGTATCGCCATCTTCATTAACTCTGAGGCGCGAATACAAGGTGTTGGGATCAGGTTTTTCCGCTTTCCAGATGATCATTTCACTTGAAGCGACACAATACAAATTTGAATCATCGCGCGGAAACCCACTGTGACTTTCCAATACGATGATTCCAGGTTTTGTTTGAATGATCCTTTCAATTTTCGTATGCAGGGGTTGAATGTCCATTTTTTATCCATGCCAGAAGGCTTCGTCATACGCGGGCAATTCACAGCGGAGAGGTTTGTCTATCCGCTCGCCGAGTGCGTAGCCAGCCTGGATCAATGTCTGGATTTCGGAACTGCCTTCGTAAATCATCGCGCCTTTTGAGTTTCTCAAATAACGCTCCACATCGAACTCATCGCTGAACCCATACGCGCCGTGGATTTGAATCGCTTCGGTCGCCGCGCTGAACGATGCCTCTGTTGCAAACTTCTTTGCATAGGATGTTTCCAATGTATTGCGCTTTCCTTGATTCTGCAACCAGCCTGATTGCAAATAAAGCAAGCGTGCAATTTCGTAGTCTTGTGACATTTTGGCGATCTTTTCTTGAATCAATTGATGCTCTGCAATGGGCTTGCCAAACGTCTTGCGAGTCTTGGCGTAGTTCACACTTGCTTCGAGACTCGTGCGAATGATCCCCGTCGCGCCTGATGCGACGGTATAACGTCCGTGGTCGAAGCCAGTCATCGTGATTTTGAATCCCTCGCCCTCTTCGCCGATTCGGTTTACCACAGGCACTTTGACATCGGTGAATGAAATCCAACCTGTGGTACCAGCACGCACGCCTAACTTGCCGTGCAGGTCGCCGCGCTTTACGCCGTCGCTGTGCAAATCTACAATGAAAGACGACAGCCCCTCAGATGGCTTACGGGTAGACAAATTCGTTTTAACAGTGACAAGTACAAGGTCCGCTTTTGATGCGAGAGAGATCCACATCTTTTCGCCGTTGAGAACATAAAAGTCACCGTCCCGTTTTGCGTTCGTCGTCATCGCGGCAACATCCGATCCCATGCCTGGTTCGGTGAACGCGCCGCATCCGATCTTTTCACCTTTTGCGAGCGGCACCAAAAATTTCTGCTTCTGATCCTCCGTGCCCCATTGAAAAACAGTCATCGCACACAAACCCGCGTGCACCGACATCACCACGCGCAAATGCGTGTCCATCGCTTCGAGTTCTTCGCACGCCAGCCCCCACGAAATATAATCCATGCCCTGCCCGCCATAGCGAACGGGGAAAGGCAAGCCGAGAATGCCAAGCTCGCCCATGCGTTTGAGCACCCACGGGATCGGCTCCTGCTTGCGATCAAATTCTTTGATGACGGGCGCAATTTCCTTTTGCACGAAATCACGCACGGTTTTTTGGATCATTTGATGTTCTTGAGAAAGGGAAAAGTCCATGGTTGTCCTCGGTTAAATTTTTTCCAATTATACCTTGCGGATGAAATGCGCCGCTTCTTTCCACACCGATGGTTGTTCCTACTCAATTAACTGAGTCTCCCCTCAAACGGAATCTCATCACCTTCTTCCCCTGCTTTTTCCTTCGTGAACCTTTGTGACCCTTTGTGGTAAAAAAAACAAAAATGCCCGACGCGTTTTTGACTTCGCATCGGGCTAGGGAATGTGAGTGTCGCCTATCATAATTTCTTCTCGACACCCATGTTGCTCAACTCATCCGAATTGATATTCGAGATGAGCAGGTCCGCGCTCGCAAGAGCGACGAACAAGAGCAAACAGACGATCACTGCAACGACGAACATTGGGCACTCCTTTCTCTATACAACGTATTAAACCTCTTTCGACCTGAAAAGATATATCCCCTAACAGTACTGGAATGAAATTGCACGCTGAAAGGGATACATTCCTGACGACGCGTTCTGATCTTTGTTCCCCAATTTATCTACCATGCCATCGCTCCGTTGACAAAACCACTCTTTGAGATAAAATTCAATCCGCAACACCCAAAGCCGAAGTGGCGGAATTGGCAGACGCGCTACGTTCAGGGCGTAGTGAGAGTAATCTCATGAGGGTTCAAGTCCCTCCTTCGGCACACAACCTCTCAAGAAAAGACTCGCCAGATGGCGGGTTTTTTAGTTCATTCACTGCGAAGTAAATACGCTCTTCTTTGCGTCCTTCGCGGGCTTGGCGGTTCAAAATATGGGTGATTTGGGTTGGGGCAGGTGGTATAATTAGGGAAAATCAGGCAGAGACCCTTCATTAATTAAGACGCGGAGTCACAGAAATTCGTCCTTCGTGTCTTTTTTATGCCGAAACCCCTAAAAACGAGACGAAAATGGCAGAAGAAACCACCCTGGCAGGAAACATCGAACAAGTTGACATAGACGCCCAGATGCGCTCTGCGTACCTCGATTACGCTATGAGCGTGATCGTGGCGCGCGCTCTCCCAGACGCCCGCGATGGACTGAAACCCGTCCATCGGCGTATTTTGTACGCCATGCAAGAGCTGGGGATGCGCTCGAATTCATCCTACAAGAAGTCGGCTCGTATCGTGGGTGAGGTGCTTGGTAAGTTCCACCCGCACGGTGATTCGGCGGTCTACGAGAGCATGGCTCGCATGGCGCAGGACTTTTCCATGCGTTACATGCTCGTGGACGGACAGGGCAACTTTGGCTCCATTGATGGCGATGCGCCTGCGGCAATGCGTTACACCGAAGCCCGTCTCCAAAAACTCGCGGAGGAACTGCTCGCAGATTTAGACAAAGACACTGTTGACTTTGGTCCTAATTTCGACGACTCGCTCGAAGAGCCGCTTGTCTTGCCAGCCCGCGTGCCGAACATGCTCCTCAATGGGACATCAGGAATCGCTGTGGGTATGGCAACCAACATTCCGCCACACAACCTGCGTGAGCTGACAGACGCCATCATCTTTTTGATTGATAACTACGACAGGATGGACGACATCCCTGTGGAAGACCTGATGAAGTTCGTGCAAGGACCCGACTTCCCGACGGGCGGCATCATCGTTGGTCGCGAAGGGATCGAGTCCACGTATGGGACGGGTAAGGGGCGTATTATTGTCCGCGGGATGGCGCATATTGAAGAGGGCAAGGGCGGCAAACATGAAATCATCATCACTGAGATTCCATATCAAGTTAATAAAACAACATTGATCGAACGGATCGCGGAGCTTGTGCGAAGCGATAAGATTGACCAGATTGCAGACCTGCGCGATGAATCAGACCAGCGCGGTATGAGCATCGTGATCGAACTCAAGCGCGGCGCGCAACCGAAAAAAGTTCTGAATCAATTATATAAATACACATCCTTGCAAACCACGTTTGGGGCGCAAGTGCTCGCGCTCGTAGACGGTGAGCCGCGCACCCTGCCGCTGAAGCGCTCGTTACAAATTTTCATCCAGCATCGTCAAACAGTCATTGTCCGCCGTACGAATTTTGAACTGGCAAAAGCCCGCGCTCGGCAACACATCCTTGACGGGTATTTGATCGCGCTGAACAATCTCGATGCCGTCATCAAAACCATCCGCGAATCGCAGGACGCGGATGTTGCAAAAACGAATTTGATCAAACGCTTCAAGTTGAGCGAGCTGCAAGCGCAGGCAATTCTCGACATGCAGTTACGCAGGCTCGCCGCGTTGGAACGTTGGAAGATCGAAGAAGAGCATAAACAGGTTGCAGGACAAATCGCCTATTTTGAGGATTTGCTCGTCCACCCGAAAAAAATTCTCCAGTTGATCCAGACAGATATGCGAGACCTCGCCGAAAAATACGGCGATGATCGCCGCACGCGCATTGCCGCGGAAGCCAAAGAGTCGCTCTCCGACGCTGACCTTGTTCAGGATGAAGCAGTTCTCATCAGCCTCACCGAGCGCGGTTACATCAAACGCGTTGCCGCGTCTGTTTTTCGTTCGCAGAGCCGCGGTGGACGCGGTGTGATGGGGCACACGACCAAAGAGGAAGATGAAGTCGTCGCGCTCATTCCCGCTCGAAGCCTTGATACCATGCTGTTCTTTTCGGATCGCGGCAAAGTTTACAGCGAAAAGGTGTATCAAATTCCAGATGCGGATCGCACCGCGAAGGGCATCCCTCTCGTCAATGTGCTGGCATTGGATGCAAACGAACGCGTCACTGCGGCAATCGCAGTTTCGGATTTCTCCGCGCATGGATATTGCATCCTTGCGACGGTGCGCGGCAAGGTAAAACGCGTGGTCATGGAGGAATTCGCCTCAGTCCGGCCATCGGGCTTGATCGCTGTTTCACTGGAAGAGGGCGACCAACTCGGCTGGGCTCGCGTCACCAGCGGCAAAGATGAAGTGATCTTCGTCACAGAAAACGGGCAGGCGTTGCGTTTTAACGAAAGCAAAGTCCGCGCGATGGGACGGCAAGCCGCGGGTGTGAACGCGATCCGACTCAAAAAAAGCGACTCGGTCACGAGCATGGATGTCGTTGAAAAAGACGGCGCGCTTCTTGTTGTAACAAGCGGCGGTTTTGGAAAACAAACTCCGTTGAAAGAATATTCAGCAAAGGGACGCGCGACGGGTGGCATCGCGACCATTGATCATAAGGCGTTGAAAGAGATTGGAAGAATTGTCTCGGCGCGTGTGGTTCAAAAAGATGACGACCTGACAATCATGACTTCAAATGGAGTGATGATCCGAATCAAGAATAAAGACGTAAAGCAGGCAGGGCGCGCGACAAAGGGCGTGCACCTCATCAAACCGCAACCTGGCGACAGTGTGGCGTCCGTGGCGCGTATTTCAGCAGATGACTTGAAGAAGGCAGGGGCGCAGTTGAATGGCGAGGAGATAGCGGAACCACAACCGCAGTTGATATAAACGAATAGATATGGCGTCATTGCGAGGGCGATAGCCCGAAGCAATCTCCTTGCCTCACAAAATAAGAAAAACCCGAAGGATTTTCCTTCGGATTTCTTGTAAATGAAAATTTGGTTTCACTTAAAACAGCGACATCTTCCCCAATACGAACATCGCCAGCGTTCCCATCACACAGACTGTGAACATCAGCATCAATGAGACGATGAAGCGTTGTTGAGCGGTCATGCCGAGAAAGCGCGAGTTGTTTCGCCTTGCCCGTGCGGGGACAGGTCTTGATGCTGGTTCCCGGTAGAGTTCATTGGTTTCCTCTTCGTAGAACGATGAGGAGGATGCAGAGTCGCGAAGATTATCAAACATTTTTTACCTTATTTCCGAAGTATATCAGTGAAGGGGCGCAGGCGAACGTCCCCAAAACGTACTGTCACGGATTTGCCATTGTCATCGCGCAGACGCAGGCTTCCGTCGGAAATCATGCCTTCCAATCTGCCGACGACAGTTTGACCTCCCATATCCACCTTTACCTGCCTGCCGCGATAGGCAAGTGCCTCTCCCCACTTGTTCATGAATTCATCCGTGCTGAGTTGTGGGCGCAGGGCGGTGAGCGATGCCAGGATATCGCGCAATACATTTTCACGTTCAACCGGATGCCCCAACATGCCCTCAAGGCTTGTGCCGGGGAAGCGCAGGATGTCTGTATCGGGGACCGCGCGTTTGAGGATGTTGACGCCAATGCCAATCACAACGCAAACCACATCCTCGCCCGACCAGACCAACTCGATCAACACGCCCGCAACCTTCCGTTGATTCAACAAAACGTCGTTGGGCCATTTGATTTGCGGGGTGAGTCCCAGCTTCTGAAGAGATTCCGTGATGGCTAACGCGGCAAGTCCAACGAGGCGCGAGAGATGCGGCTTTTCATCCGCAGTGGGGCGCAGGATCAAACTAAAAGCCAGAGCCGTTCCGGGAGGGGTGAACCAGGGACGGTCGAGTCTGCCGCGTCCCATAGTCTGTTCGTCGGCAACAATCAGCGAGAGGTCCGGCGCGCCTTTATTTGCCCATGCGAGCGCTTCATCGTTTGTCGAACCGATAGAATCAAAATATCGGATTTCCCCCAGCGGCAGTGTTGAAAGCAGTTCGTTGAGCTCGGGCTGGTTCATCGGATCAATTTATGGCAACACAAACCACGGATTGATAAACCCGCCGCCCTGCCGCACTTCAAAATGCAGATGCGCGCCCTGCGAGTTGCCAGTGCTGCCTGATGCGCCGATCCATTGACCTGCGCTCACACTTGCGCACTGACCCACACCGATTACGCTTAAGTGGGCATACACGGTCGAATATCCGTTGCCGTGGTCAATTTGGATGACATTTCCATACCCATAATTATAGCCGCCCTGCGCCATCGTAACCACACCGCTGTCTGCCGCGTAGGCCGGCGTGCCTTCCCCCGCCGCGATGTCAATGCCTAAATGCCCGGACCAGTAATCATTACCGGAAAGAGAATGATCGTCAGCGGGCCATACGAAGCCGCCGCTTCCAACCGCGCCGCCCGGGCATACACTCTGACTCGTTGAAGAAGTTCCAGAAGCGCCTGTTGCAACGGTCGGTACGAGCCATTGCACAAATTCGCGTTTGCCGCCCGGCACCATCACCCATGAACCCGATTCGATCTTTGGTTCGGCAAGGTCAATATCGTTGCCCGGATAATTTAGAATTTCGTCAATCGTTGTCTTGAACTCATTCGCAACCGATTCAAGTGTGTCGTTTTCCTTCCATTGATAATAAATCCCATCCGTTGGCGGAATTTCCAAAACCTGCCCGGGTTTGAGGCTGTGCGGATCGTCCTGCAACACATCGTAGTTTGCCCACAATACCGTTTCGGCGGTGAGTTTATAAAATTCGGAGATGGCAAAAATCGAGTCGCCGCGCGTCACGCGATACTCGACTGGGTCGTAACGCGGCTTATCGGCAGGGACGTTCGTCTTGATTTGGATGTTTCGTGCTATGGACAAAAACGCATCAGGCGCCCCCAAAGCTGGCATCGTTATCTTGACCGGTTCTTCATCTGGAGCGGAAGTCGGTTGAGGCGCAAGGGCTTGCTCAGGCGCGTTGGCTTTCCTCCACATCATTGCGCCCGCGATCAATCCTGCCGCAACAAAGATAGTGACAGACCAACTGATAACTACGAATTTATTTTCTCTGAAAAAAGATGTAAGTTTTGACATTTTGATTTTTATGTCGTTGCGAGGAGTGGTGCCTCGGCGCCACGACGAAGCAATCTCCTCATTACGCGGGGGATTGCTTCGAGCAAAGAGCAAGAACGCCCTCGCAATGACAATGACTATGCGTCTCTTCCAAGATTCTCCAGGAATTCCTGATTATTCCTTGCCCGATCCAGGCGGGTGACTATCGCTTCCGTCGCGACAGACTGATCCATGCCCGCGCCTTGCGGTTGCGGGGAGATCATCTGAATGTACATCCGGCGCATCAGCCAGACGCGTTGCAGTAAATCGGGACCAAGCAACAGGTCCTCACGACGCGTGGACGAGCGTTCGATGTCCACTGCGGGGAAGATGCGCCGCTCCTGCAATTTGCGCGAGAGGAGCAATTCCATATTGCCCGTGCCTTTGAACTCTTCGTAGACGACGTCATCAAGGCGTGAACCCGTATCCACAAGGCAGGTCGCGATGATCGTCAACGAGCCGCCTTCTTCAATGTTGCGCGCCGCGCCGAAGAACCGTTTAGGCGGATACAACGCGGAAGGGTCCATACCGCCGGAAAGCGTTCGACCCGAAGGATTTACCACAAGGTTATACGCGCGTGCCAGGCGGGTGATCGAGTCCATCAAGATTACCACGTGGCGTCCGATCTCCACCAGCCTCTTAGCCCGCTCTAAGGCGAGTTCCGCTGTGCGGACGTGCGAGGTGACCGGCTCATCGAATGTGGATGCGATAACTTCCGCATCCACCGAGCGATCCATGTCGGTCACTTCTTCCGGGCGTTCGCCGATGAGGGCGACCAATAAATGCACGTCTGGATATTTTGTTGAAATTGAATTCGCAATTTGCTTGAGGATGGTAGTTTTCCCCGCCTTGGGAGGTGAAACGATCAGCCCGCGCTGTCCACGACCTATTGGAGCAATCAAGTTGATCAATCGAGGGGCGAGGGTGTCGTGGTCGGTTTCTAGATCAAAGCGCTTTTCAGGGAAGATCGGGGTGAGGCTTTCAAAAACTGGTCTGCGAGCCGCTTCTTCAGGGTCCACCCCGTTGATCGATTCGACCTTCAATAATCCGAAATGCCGTTCGCTTTCACGCGGAGGGCGTACCTGCCCGATCACCAGGTCGCCTGCCCGCAGGTCGTGCCGCCGTAGCTGGGCTTGCGACACATACACATCCTGGTCGCTGATCCTGTAGTTTGGCGCGCGCAGGAAGCCGATGCCTTCGCTCATGATCTCCAGAACGCCGCCGCGCAGTTCAATGCCTTCCTTCTGCGCCTCCGCCTCGCGGATCATCATGGCGAGGCTCTCTTTCTTCAGGCGGTTGGAATTGGGAATGTTTAACGACTTTGCCATCCCGCGAAGTTTGGAAAGAGGTTCGTTCTCTAGTTCAAGTATTTTCATGTTTCTTTTCTCTGTTTGGATTTGGATTGGTGGTGGAAATGCAAATCAAACCAGCGCGCCCTCTGAGAGCGCAGGCTGGGAATGTCCCTTAATTTGTCAGTGAGCGTGGATTTTCAGTCAAGTTCGTCTTGCGTGGAACCCGTGCAGGTTGAATCGCCGTACATCCGGATTACACATTTATGGTATCTGTAAAGTAACTGGGGAATTGCCAATATTATAGCATGTTCACATGGGCAGTGCAAGCGGCATTAGCTTTTTTCGAGCCGAACTTTCAGGTTTGTGAGCAGGGCGCGTTGCGCCTTGCTCGCCTGGTCGAACACGAAATTTTCAAGCAGTTTGTTCACGCGCTCAAAATTAACCTTCAAGGTCAGGCGCGTTCTTCCTTCCCCACCCTGACGGAATTCGTATTTATAGACAATCTTGATCCCCGGCTTGCGATACACCCGAAATTCCAGTTCATCTCTTGGTTTCGTCAGATGGATGACCGAATAAATACGGTTCCTGAACAGGGGCAAACCCGCCCATCGAAAAGTCTCCACGGTGTAAAAGGGGCGGAGGGTGACGCCTTCCGCGTCCTTTTGATCTTTCAAGACGTCAATTGTGGTAAGCAGGGGTTGAAGCCCGATCATGTTGATCGGCTCGGCAAGGTGGTCGTAGACTTCGCCCTGCGAGCGGTCAATGAAGATGTTGAGTTCGAAGGAGCGCATTGCCCAATTTTAATCGTGATTGAAGAATTCGCAAGTAGTTGCGAATTGCAATGTTATAATCATTCCAAATCCATTCCTTGAGGTATACATGATTGACCCTGTGATCTTTACAATTGGTAATTACTCTCTGCGCTGGTATGGCGTCATCGTCATGATTGGCGTGATCGTCGGCTCATTAATTGTTGAACGCGAACTGAAGCGGCGAGGCGAGAACGGTGACAATATCTGGGATGCCTTGATTTGGGTGTTACCCATCGGCATTCTGGGCGCGCGGCTATGGTTTGTGATGAATGCCACCCTGGGCGGAGATACGCGTTATGCCGATGACCCGCTGGAGATCCTCAGAATTTGGAACGGCGGGTTGCACATCTTCGGCGGTTTTCTGTTTGGCGCAATCACTTTGTTGATATTTCTTCGCAAGAATAATCTTGACGCCTGGCTTTTTCTGGACTCGGCAGGACCCGCTGTTTTGATTGGTCAAGCCATTGGGCGCATCGCAAACTTTATCAATCAGGAATTGTACGGACCGCCGACGACCCTGCCATGGGGGATTCCCATCGAGCCGGGACACCGCCTCGCCTCATTTCGGGACTTGAACCTGTTTCCGTTTGAGACAACCCGCTTCCACCCGACCTTTGCCTACGAGATGTTGTGGAACTTTTCCGCGGCGGGGTTGTTGTTATGGTTATCCCGTCGTTACGACAAGGAACTCAAACCCGGAACGCTTTTCGCGGGCTGGCTGGTTCTGGCGGGCGTTGGGCGCGTGATTATCGAGTTCTTCCGCCCCGACCAGCCGAAAATCGCGGATTTGGGAATCAGTTACACAAGCGTTTTTTCGGCGTTGATGGCAATCGGCGGCTCGATTTTGTTGATGGCTCGTTATAAGGCAATCAACTTGAAATTTGTAGAGGGTTGGGAAGAGGAATATCAAATTTCGAGTCAGGCGGTGTTGCAAACAATCCCCGTTGCTGCTAGAAAAGTAACTCCGGCGAGGAAAGTCGCGAAGCCAGTGGCTGTAAAAAAGGCGAAGGCTAAAACCCCGCTTCGCAACACAAAGAAAACAACGACGCGAGCGAAAAGGTCTGCGTAATAAAAAGCAGGTCACGTTTCAAACGTGACCTGCTTTATTCAAAGGCTGTGATATTGGCAGATTGTGTTTTCATGCTCGACAGTTCGTTCTCCCGTTTGTCGAAGCCGAAGCGTTCAAAAATGTCAGAATATATCCCAACGATCTGTTGACGGGTGAAGCCCATCTCTTCGTAGGAATAGGTGTGGTCGCTACTGTGGCTGAGAGTCTCTTTGACGGCTTCGTCTACGATCTTCTCCAGGCCGGGTTTATCGGGGTAGCCAAACTGTTCATAGAACTTGCGGATCACATGCTCCGGGCGTTGGATCAAGTCATCGTATTTCAGGATCAGGTGTCGGGGGGAGGGATGCGAGTCCAGGTATTTTAGCGGGTAACGGTACCAGTGCTGGGTAAAGTCCAGGATTTCATCCAGGTAGATGTATCCTTCACCCGGGTCGGTGAAGACGCGGCGCGCGTAATTGATCCATGAGACGGTGGAGGGGAGCATGTCCAGCGGGTTTCGCGCGAGATAAATGATGCGCGCTTCGGGAAAGAATTCAACCAGCGTTTCGATCTTGGCGCTGAACGCAGGAGCCTTGGCGGCATAATATTTTTTACCGGTAGCATACATGTGCCGTTGTAACATGGATTTGTAAAATGTCATGATCTGATGTTTGCGTTTGGGCGAAAGGGCTTCGTCGAAATGCTGGTAGTCTGGCATCTCATCCATGAAGGGGAAGAGGAAGGTGACCCAGAATGAGTCCCAAATATGAAGCAATATGTTTTCATCTTCTTCGGGTTGGAAGAAGGAGATGGCGTGGATTTTGAATTTGCCGAGTGTGCGGCGGTCGAAGGCATACAGCAGACGATGAAGATGCCCGCCTAATTTTTTATCGAGCCTTGAAAAGAATTGGGTGATCTTCTTTTGTGTGACGGAGGGGGTGAGGTAGATATCCCAGGTAGTTAAACTGGTGAATGTTTCCGTGTCGCGCGAGAGCAGGCGATGAAGAAAGGTGGAGCCGCTTCGCAGGTTGCCGATAATGAACAGCGGTTTTTCAATGAGTTGTGTTTTATGCCCGGGGAAGAGGATGTCGTCGAGAAAGAAAAAGAACCAGTGCATCAATGACCCAAGGGGCCAGACCAGGTAGAACAATGTAATGAAGATGATTCGTTTTCGGGTGAGACGCGCCGGGGTGTTTTTTGTGTCGAAAAAGGAACGGTAGAAGGTGCGCCAGAACAGGCGGAAGTTGTATTGCATTGAGTGTGAGTGTCCTTTTGTAACGACTTAAGTCGTCACTACGGTTTTACATGAAAAAAGCCCGTGAAGGGCTTCTTCTTTTGTTATTCTATCAGGAATTGTCGGTTTTGGATGGGTGGGAAATCAACCATTTACAGGTTTTCCGCCATCTCTTTAAATCGTTGCATGTCTTCTTCTGTGCGTTTGACAAAATTCTTTTTCATCAGAGGTCCCATGATCTTCATGAGAAAGGTCTTGAAAATAAATTCCGTTTCCATCACCCAGAGGGTTTGATCTTTGCCTTGCTCGATAAAAGTGTTTCTGATCGTGTTGTCGCCAAATTCATTTTCGTAAACGCCGTCAAAGCCATTAGGTTCATCGCGACGAGTGATCTTCTCGATGAGAACAAGGTCGCGCTTGCCTTCTTTGTACGTCAGTTTTGAGATCGCGCCAGGCTGACCGGGCGTCCCGCTGACTGGCTCAAACGAGACGAGAGTTGGCTGCCACTGCTTTATGTTCTCAGCATTGTCGAAGGCTTTCCATACGTCCGCGCGGGGTTTGTTGATGGGGAGTTCAAGTTTGAATTTCATGGGATGCTCCTTTATGGCGCGGCGACTATGATGCGCATGTAGATCGGGTCGCCGAATGCGAGACCAAATGGATCGAATGCCTGCCAGGCGCTTTCGTATTCTCCGTCTGTGAAGGGCGCGGTGAAGTTAATTTGGATGGTGGCTTGCGTCCCTGCGCGAGCGGGGAAGAGGGCGATCTCTTCGGATGCGCCGAGCGCCGCTCCGCCAATGTGCCTAAGGCGATAGTCCGCGTTCCAGTTGCAGGTGCCGCTGTTTTGGACGCGCCATTGCTTGTCTATTGTTGCGCCGTAAGTGACGAATGAATTGTCTGGAATGGTGAGGTCTTCGATGAAGGTGAGGCTGTTGACGCAATTATCCGGGTCAATCGTTGGAAGAATTGTGGGGAGGGGAGTCGTTTGAATCACAACCACATTTTGCGTGGGGTTGATGATGAAGGTCGGTTCGATGAGGAGGGATTGGGCTGTGGGTGGGATGAATGGAGTCGGTGCGGGGGCGGGGGAGCAGGCAGAGGCGAGGGCTATGCCAATGAACAGAATCAATTGTCGGCTGACTGCGAAGCGGATGCGGGGTTTCATCTGGATTATTTGTTTGATGTAAATGTAGGGGCGACCCGCCATTGACGGAAAAGGTGATTGATTAATCATGAAGGGTCGCCCCTACGCGTTGTAAATCAAAAAGGGCGGAGCATTGCTCCGCCCCTACGGGGTTCTATTCTTCTTCGGTTGCCGCGGGGCTGGCGTCTTCGCCTCCGCCGATGTCGAGCGGAAGGGCGATCTCGCCGCTTAGGGCTTTCTGGCGGATCACTGCGTCAATCTCGTTCATCAAACCAGGATTCTGACGCAGATAATCTTTTGCGTTTTCGCGTCCCTGACCGAGACGCATATCGCCATAGGAGAAGAACGCGCCGCGCTTTTGGACGACCTCGAATTTGGTTGCCAGATCGAGGACATCGCCGCTCTTTGAGATGCCTTCGTTGAACATGATGTCGAACTCGGCAGAGCGGAAGGGCGGCGCAACTTTGTTCTTGACAACTTTGACGCGGGTGCGATTGCCGATGACTTCATCGCCAACCTTGATGGCTTGGATGCGGCGCACATCGAGACGGACGGAGGCATAAAACTTGAGCGCCTGACCGCCTGTTGTGGTTTCAGGGTTGCCGAACATGACGCCGATCTTCTGGCGAAGTTGATTCGTGAAGATGACGGCGGTCTTGGTCTGGTTGATCGCGCCGCTCAATTTGCGAAGCGCCTGCGACATCAGACGCGCCTGCACGCCCATGGTTGCATCGCCCATATCACCTTCGATTTCAGAGCGCGGAACGAGCGCGGCAACTGAGTCAATCACAACAACATCCACGCCGCCGGAGCGGACGAGGGTTTCGACGATCTCAAGGGCTTGTTCACCGGTATCGGGTTGTGAGACGAGCAGGGTGTCAATGTCCACGCCCACGCGCGCGGCATAGACCGGGTCGAGGGCGTGTTCCATATCAATGAATGCCGCGACGCCGCCCATCTTTTGCGCTTCGGCAATGATGTGTTGACAAAGGGTGGTTTTACCCGATGACTCTGGTCCATAGATCTCGGTGATACGTCCGCGCGGGATGCCGCCGACACCGAGGGCAATATCTAATGAGAGTGAACCGGTGGGGTAGGCTTCGGTCTCCATATGCTTGGCTTCGCCGAGGCGCATGATGGAACCGTCACCGTAACGTTTGAGAATATCGCTGACGGCTTTATCGAGCACGGCTTGTTTTGCGCCGTCCACGTTGCGATTGGCTTGCTGTTCTTCCATTGCGGCGGCTTTGGATTCTTTGGATGATTTACGAGGGGACATGGTTTTTCTCCAATTCAAAAAGTGTAAAGGTCGAATTTGTGTAGCCGACAGTATAGCACAGATGTTCTGTGCGTCAAGGTGCGGGATTTACGGTTATTGGAATAGATCCGAGTGCGTGCCCGTGCGGATGAGGCGCAGTTCATTCTCAACGACCGCGTAAATCAAAACCCAATCCGGGCTGATGTGACAGTTGCGCGTACCGGAGAATTTTCCCTGCAGGGGATGGTCTCTGTGGCGGGCATCGAGTTCTTCTTCGTTTACCAATTTCTCGATCACGACGCGTAGTTTTTTCATTTCACTGCCGCGCTTTTCCATGCGCTTGAAATCCTTCTTGAATTGCCCCAGATAGCGGATGATTCGCATTATGACCCCAGTTTATCAAAGAGAGTCTCCACGCTTTCCGCTTCGTACAAGTCAATGCCTGCCAGCGCGTCTTCAATCGCTTTCGCAGTTTCTGTGTTTGGAATTGCAACGGCAAAGGGCAGAGCCTTGCGAAGATTGACCTGGTTGAAAAACAAGGTAATTGCCTGGGAGGTAGTCAAGCCGAGTTCCTTCAATACTTTTTCGGTTTCGCGCTTGAGTTTGGGATCGACGCGCACAGTGATCATTTTGGTCTTGCTCATATTCTCTCCTGTGTATGTCAAATGTAATACAGGTATTTTACCACGTCCCCTCATGGCGCAACGGTTGCTGTCCTCGGCAAAAAATCCAGGGTTGGAACTGGCGGCGGGAGGACTTCAAATCCTCTTTCATCGGTAAACGTAAAATACGTGACCTGACCCGGGTAAATCTCCACGAACAATTGAATATCCTTATCCTTATAATTGATAAGCAGTTTATAAATCCCTGCGGGCAGGTCGCTCAAGACCAAATTTTCCTGATAATACGAATCGGCGTTCGCCGCGCCTTGTGCATAGGTGATCACTCTCCGTAACGGCACTTCGGATGGAAGGGGACGCACTTCAACTTCATATTGATTCAGCAACTCGCCTTTTTCATCGGTGATCCGCCCGACCAGCACACCCCAGCCTTGCGGCGGAGCCATCCAAAGTTCGGGGTTGTATGTGTTGTAAAACGTATTCCCGCCCAGCCGCACTTCAAAATGCAAATGTGGACCCGTCGTCGCGCCTGTCTCGCCGACCAAGCCTATTACATCCCCTGTCTCCACGCGCTGACCCACGACTGCAATAATCTCACTCATGTGGGCATAGACCGTGTAAAGCGATTGCCCTTTATATCCAAAATCGTGCCGCAGGACAACCGCCTTGCCATACGGATCAGACTCGTTGCCGGGCGCTTCGGTGTATAAACCCCAATCTGCTGAAATCACAGTGCCAGGTCCAGCCGCTAGAATCGGTGAGCCTTCTGCCGCGTCAATATCCACGCCGGTGTGCACGATGTTCGGCGCGAAGAATACGCCTCCGTAACGATACTCCGCCAGGGGCCAGTTGACGTTGTCCGCGGCGATGGGTCGGGCGAAGTAAAAGTGATCGTAAGCCGAAACAGCCCACGGCACCGGATAGAGAGGCGGACGCCATCCCGAAACGGGTTCTGCGCCCGGGGTGGGGAGGACGAATCGAAATGGTTCAATTGTGGGACGAGGTATCGCCTCTGACTCAGCCGGAAGTTGATTCAGCGATTCTCCCGCGATCACCACCGTTGGAGTTTGGTCCGCTCCGCCAGTGGATGCAGGCGTGCAGGATGCGAGGAGAAATATGAATAGTAGTAAAAGGAGCATGTCGTTGCGAGGAGCGTTCTTCGCGACGAAGCAATCTCCTCGCGAAGGCGGAGATTGCTTCGTCGGGCTATCGCCCTCCTCGCAATGACATATGCCTATCATCATGGAATAATCGTGGGCGGCGTGGGGGATGGCAACGGCGTGTTCGATGGCGTTGGCGTGTTGCTTGGGGTTGGCGACATGGAGGGTGTCTGTGTATTGCGCGGCGTGCGCGTGAATGTGGCGGTAGGTGTGGATGTGGGTGTGACGGAGGCTGTGGATGTTGGAGGCAACAATCTTGTTGGTGTGAGCAGTACATCCGGCGGATAAAGTTGCAACATCGCCGAGTAATAATCAAGATGATCGGTCAGCGCAAATTCGGTGAAGCGCGCGCCGCGAAAGAATGTGCGCCAGTTTGGCAGCGCAGGGACGCGTTCCCAGCCGTATTGTTGAGCGAGCGAAGTGACATCCACCCAATAGCCGGGCGGCACATCGCTGTATTGTCCGCCCTGTTCATAAATTTTTGGGTCGAGGTTGTAGCGCGCAGATAAATCCCAGGGCGTGGCGCGCAACGGTTCCCCGAGTGAACCATCCTGCAATTGGGCGCGGAGATATAAACGCCAATAGGTCTGCGCGCCATAATCCTCACGGACGGCAACCATCCAACCGGCATTTGTCATTAATGAATTGATGGCAAAGCCGCGCCCCGTATACAGCCAGGACTCTTCAAAGCCCGGGTCGAGCGATGTGGTGATGGGCACAAAGGCATTTTCTAAACCGGCGAGGGCATCCCAGCCCACTTCCTGTGTGACGCGTTCACGCAACGCGATGAAGGCTTCATCGGCAAGATCATGCAGTTGTGGATAGGGCACTAGCACACCCTGCAAATCCACGAGTGACCACCTGCCAAACGCGCCTTCCGAAATTGGCTCACCGTTCGCCGCCCAAAGCGGTGCGGGAGTTAATTGCGCGGCTCGATTGAAATCATCTGACAGTGGGTTAGACATGACGAGGTTTGCCCAAACCAACCCGCGAAGCGTTGCAGGGAAAGGAGTCAGCGGGTGAAGAAGTGTTCCATCCAAAGAATAGGTTGCGATATAGAAGTCATTCGGGGCAGAGAATGACGTGATGATCTGGTCGCCGCGCGTATTCCATGCCGGGTATTCGCCATCGGCGAGCCATATCGCGGGGACGTTGCGTGTTGAATCCCAAATGTAGATTCCACTTCTACCCACACTTTGCGAGGACGATGCCCATGCAAGCCACCGTCCATCCGGTGACCAAACGGGGTGTGATTCGGAGGCGAGTTCAGTGTTGCTCAGGTTTTGAAAACGATCGCTATCTGTTTTATCCAGGTCAGCGAGGATAACTTCGCCATTTGAAACGAACGCGATCTGACGCCCGCCGGATGCCCAGGAGGGGGAATGGTCGGATGCGGGCGATGAGGTTAACAGCACCGCATCTTTCAGCGGATTGTTCGCCGGTCCGATTGCGATCTCCAGATTTTCATTCAGGTATTTTTCGTACGCGATGAACGAACCATCCGGCGACCACGTTGGCGCGCCCTCGTATTCAGGCGTGTCGGTGAGTTGAGTCATCTCGCCGGTTGACATTTGCAAAAGGTACAAGTCCCAGAATCCATTGCGGTTGGATGCAAACGCGATCTTCTCTCCATCCGCGCTGACGGCTGGCGTGATGTCATCCCAGTCACCGGAGGTGAGTCTTGTGAGGGGCATTTTATCCGGGATGGTTGCAAAGAGATGCGCATACCCATCCTCCTCAAAAGAGAAGATGACAATCTCTTCTGCATTTTGGGGGATAATGGGAACGAACTCCTCTGTAGCCGTTGATAAGATAATCGTTGTTTCGGGAGTTGATGTGATTTGTTGTGAACAACTGAGGAGGGAGAGTCCGATGAGGAGGAGAATCGCTGTCAGCGAGGGGAGGCGGGGAAAATGTTTTTGCATGGATAATGTCAATCAGGAGGAATCAGCCTCAGGCTTCGAAAGAGGCGGTTTCACATCAAATGAAAATGTTTGCGGCTCGGCGCTCGGACCATCCGGATAAAAAAGTTTTGCTTCCAATGTGTACGGATTTTTCAACTCGCCGCGGATGTGCATGGTGAATTCGAGCTTCCAGCCCAGCGGTTCGACGATGCTCGACGACGCGACTTCATCGCCATCCGAATCGGTGAGCATGACTTCGATGTAAGGTCTTTTTTGAAACGGCGTGATCTCGATGTTGACGCGCAGACGATAGCCATCGGGGTAAGGCTCTGCCGAAAGCGATGTGATGCGCGTTTCTTCGGGCGTCATGCGTTGCAAGTTGTCTTCGGGGAAGAAAAAATCCATTTTCAACTTTCCCCCTCTCCCATTTTGGGAGAGGGCAGGGTGAGGGTCATTCATCAAACAAATACGTCGCCTCTGTATACAGCCTCACGTTTTTCTTTTTCACGCGCTCTTCGATCCAATGCTTCAGATATTCTTTTTTGTATTCAATCGGCTTTCCGCTCGATAACTCGTGCAGGGGATAATTCAAATGCAACGCGCGCGGCGAAACGGTGAAGCGCGTAATTCCAGTGGGTAATACAATTTTTCGGCCTGCGAGTTTGAGCACGGTCTTGATTTTGAACGACGGAAAGATCACGAGCGCGGCGAGGTCTTGATGAATCTCTTTGAATGAATCGATCAGCGTCTGGCTGGTGCGATCAAGCGACGCGCGTGTTTTATACGTGTTTACAATCCCATGCAATGTGCGGATGTGACTTGCAAGATCGCTGGGCGACTCTGCAAGCAAATAAAGTTTTCCGTCAGGCGCTCGGATGTTGACAGGGACATACGTTGGCGCATCCACCGATTGATGCGTGTCAACTTTTACCACTTCGAGCCCCCTCAATTTACGAAGTTCGCTCATCAGTGTTTTAGCGCTCATGCCCCATACCACATGATTCCACGTTTGCAGGTTTACATGCGGGTCGTCTGCGTCAACCACCTGCGCCACAATATGCGGAAATTCCATCTCCTGCAGCGACGTGACGCGGTTCGCGCCATCGAGCACCATGTAACGTTTTGTGCCGTCCATCAACGGCATCACGATGGGAGGGTTGCGTAAAATTCCCGCGGCGCGCAATTTTTCCATCAACGGCAGGCTTCTTTGCGCGTCGTGATCTTCATGCAGGATCAAACTTTCCAGCGGCAATATTTTCAGGTTGGGAGGGCTGGGAATCATCAGGCGAAGCATACCATGAATTGTTTTCGCCCTCAAAGGTGTAAAAGTTTCAATGCAGTGGCAAAGTCATCCGGGCGTTCTGCGGCGAATGTAATGCGATTGTTTGTTGTGGGATGAGTTAATGTAAGCGCGTGCGCGTGCAATGCAGGACGCGAAATAACATTCGTTTCCTGCGCCCCATACAGGATGTCTCCCAGCAATGGATTCCCCAACGCATACGCGTGGACTCGTATCTGGTGCGTTCTCCCCGTCAATGGCTTCGCCTCAACCAAAGCCGACTCTTGATACCGTTTCAAGATTCGGAATCGCGTCTCGGACGGTTTCCCGTTTTTGTTGTCCACCGCGGTGCGATGTTTGTTTCCTACGTTTGCGCGCAACGGAAACTTTGTGACCTTCTCATCCCATTTCGGGTTTCCCTCCACAATCGCATGATACACCTTCTCCACTTCACGATTCTCGAATTGCGTGTTCAACGCGCGGTGACTCTCCGCGTCGCGGGCGAAGACCATGACTCCGCTGGTGAACTTGTCGAGGCGATGGACAACCCACAGCTTGGAATGATCCGCTTCCAACATCTGTAGGAGGTATGGCGCGTCCTTTTCCCATCCATCTGGCAGGACGGGGAGTCGCGCGGGTTTGTTGATGACGAGGATATTTTCATCCGCATGTATAATTTGCATGGTTATATTTTACTTGAAGCGAACCGTCCCGCAGGCGTTGTCCTGACGGTTCGTCTTTCGCTCACCGTGTCGAAGGGTTTCCTTGCAGGATACAGTGCCTTCAACTCCAACCTGCGGGACGATGATAATATCATGGCTACTCTTTTTCTGATTTGTGGCTTGCCAGGGTCTGGAAAAACAATGCTTGCAAAGCAATTGGAAATATCTGAAAACGCGTTGCGATTGTGCCCCGATGAGTGGATTGCTCCAATCCTGGCTGACCCAAACGACATCGTCGAATTAGATCGGCTACGATCACCAATTGAATCGGTTCAATGGGAGGTTGCCAAACGTGCGCTTGTACTTGGGGTGAATGTAATTTTGGAGTGGGGCTTTTGGTCGAAGGCGGAACGAGTCTACTATCGAAGGGAGGCTGAGTCGTTGGGGGCTCGCGTGGAGTTGCATTACCTAAATGTTGAACTCAATGAATTGTTGGACAGACTTTCAAAACGTAATTCAGATTTGCCATCAAGTACGTTTATCGTTACAAAAGAGAGCCTTGAATTATGGGCGAAGTCATTTGAACCGCCCGACGATGATGAACTTTCTGAATAATTCACCTTACACAGGTTTGCTTGTACTGCGACATTTATGTCGCTGGTCAGCCGAAAGCGACATAAATGTCGCGCTACAGAGAACAAGCTCGTTTACGGAAAATCAAGTATATTTTTCTGTGGCATAAACTGCGTTCCATCAGTGAATATTTTTCTTGACCCCGCCTTCCAACAAGATTATCATGCCCCTATGAATGAACCATTATCCAACAATCCATTCCTCATTGATTCTCTTCTGCATCCGCTGGCCGGACCGATTCGCAATCTTCTTACGCGAGAGGGCAGGCGTGAACTTAATCAGATTCTGATTGACGACGAAGAGAATATTCTGCAGGCGCTGGAAGCAGGGCTTGAAATTGAATCAGTCTATTTCTCGGGTGATGAAGTAATTTCCGAGACATTGCGAAAAAAACTCACACCAGGCGCCACCATCCATGAAGTGGCGAAGCGCACCACTAAAAAACTCTTTGAGAACGACAAAATTTCACGCATCTTTGGTATTGCTGAAACACCGAAACCCATTGGGCTGGAGGCGTTGAAGACCATTTCAAAAGACGTGGTTGTTTTGGATGATATCAGCATCTCAGGCAATATTGGGAACATCATCCGCACGTCTCTCGCGTTTGGCATAGGTGGAATGATTCTGCTGAACATGGATCCCCTTGATATTTATGACCGCAGACTCATCCGCGCCAGCCGCGGCTATGTCTTTTCCCTGCCGATTATGACAGCGACGACCAGCCAGTTGATCGAATACTGTAAACAAAACCACCAGGCATTGCTTGTCACTTCTGCATCGGCAACTCAAACAGTAGATGAAATTACCTCCATCCCTGAACGCCTGCTTATTGTCTTCGGCAGTGAAAAGGATGGTTGTTCGCCAGAGATCGAGCAAGCCGCCAGTTTGAAAGTCCGCATTCCGATTAATGAAAAAGTGGAATCTTTGAACGTCTCCGCCGCGGCGGGGGTCACTTTGTTCAATCGAATTGGATTTAATCACTCACCATACGTAGGAAAAACTCCGAAGGAGTGAAACGATTATAGAATTCGGAACGTTTTTATCAATCCCGAAGGGATGTCATGGGTTTGCGTGAAATCATATCATCCCTTCGGGATTATTTCCGGGGTTGGCATCAAAACTAGAATCATCCTATCCCTTCGGGATTGCATACGGCGTAAGGTCAGTTAATCAAAAAGCCCGCGAATAAAAGGGAACTTTTACCTTCATTCATCGTCGGATAAGTGACAAAAAATTCTGGAGATAAAAATGAAAAAGTTAATTATCCTGTTCGCTCTCGCGGGACTTTTACTTGCCGCGTGTTCTGGAAGTTCCTCCGCCTCCCCGGAAGGGGAGTGGATTCTGGTTTCCTATGGCGACCCAGCCAGCCCGACGCCCGCCGCGCCCGATGTGGAAACATCCATCGTCTTTGGCGAGGACGGTCAGGTGAACGGCACCGCGGGGTGCAACGGTTTCGGCGGTGATTACAGCGTGAACGACGATGCGATCACGTTCGGTCCGCTTGTTTCGACATTAATGTTCTGCGAAGGTCCCGCAGGCGAACAGGAAACGGCGACGTTCGCTGTGTTCGTTGATACAGCAGGTTTCACCGTGGACGGCGATACGCTGACGATTACTTCAGCGGATGGAAGTTCGGTGGTTGTGCTTGCTCGCAAGTAACTTAATGACAATGAAGTAAAAGAGCCAGTGACAACACTGGCTCTTTTGATTTAACTTTGCAGGGGCTGTATTTTGAAAACTTGATGACAAACTTATTCTAGAATTAACCATGTCTTAATCTTCGTCGGTAGTATAATAAATCATTGAGTCTGGAAAACGATGTTCTGGCAGGTAGTGTCTGTGGCAATATTTGGTTCAAACAATCAAAAGAATAGAGGATGAAGATGGACAACCTACAAAACTTACAAAAAGGCGGGTCGTTCAAAGTAAAGACGGGCTCTTCTGATGGACTTAGCCTCCGAAGCGAACCAACAACGAAGGCAACAACGATGGATGGGAAGGAAAAAAACATCATTCTCTCCATTCCTAATGGTGCGAAGGTCACATTGGAAAGTGGCAAGGTTCAGACTAGTGACAAACATACATGGTACAACGTCAGGTACACCGATAAAGATAAAAAAGATGTGACTGGTTGGGTAGCCAGTGATTATTTGGAGGACCTCCGACCTACACTTCCAACCCTATCCTGGTCAGCGCTTTGGGACAATCGTCTTGCCGACCAGGATTATCCTTGTGACAAAAAAGCATTCCCGAATCAATGTGCGATCCGTATAGGCGTGGCCCTTGAACAAGCCTTGAAAGGAACGGGTGTCAGTCTGGACTCCTTTGACGGTGTTTGGTGCTGGCAGAAGCTTGATGAGAAGCATGATCGGAGGCATATTTTACGCGCCCAGGAACTTGCCGACTGGCTAACAAAACCAGAACAAACTAAACTTGTCGGTAAAGTACAGATTACTGGTAATAAGTCGTATCCGGCGGATGCTTATAGAAGGAAAAAAGGCATTGTCTTCTTCCAGAATATTCCTACGAATAATCCTAAATTGAAGGGAATTGACCATATCGAACTTTGGTGGGGGCCTACTCTGGAAAAAGATCACCACGGTTACTTTGGCAAATGCGAGCAGGTCTGGTTTTGGGATCTATGGCCCTGCATTACTAAGGCAGACAATAAGACTGGCTCTCTCACAGTGTACCCCAGTCCCGATGTCACATCTTCCCCCCTGAAATATATTATTGCCAATAGGCCTGTGGAAGTTATAAAGGTTGAGGAGAACTGGGTAACAGTGAACTTGACGAAATACAAAGACCACGAAAACGTAGTCTCAGAAGAAGGCTTCATCAAACGCGAATTCGTCTTGATCCCCGATCAATACCTGGCTGCTTGATTCCCGGGTTCCACGTGCCGCCGATGAAACCCATGAGAAGGTCGGGTTGCTCATCTAAGAAAAAAAGCCAGAGTTTTATCTCTGGCTTTTTATACTTTGCTTAACTGCTTGCGCCGCTGTATCGCTTGAGTCCTGCTTTCCACACACGTGAAGCGACCAGGAAACTTGCGATGCCAATCGCGAGGAACATGAAGATTTGACTTGCATCCAATTCTCCGCGCAGGGCTTGGAGTGGGACGGTCGTCGCCACGGCAATGGGGACGAGGAAGGTGACGATGATCCTCAACCACACTGGATAAACTGTCGAAGGATAACGTCCCGCATCGAGCAGGGCTTGCAGGATCGTCACGTTGTTGTCGAATTTGGTGAACCAAAACGTGAGGGCAATTAAGACGATCCAAAGGCTGTAGATGATGATCACGCCTGAGATGGCGAGCAGGATAAAGGTCAGGATGTGAAGCGGGGTGACAAAGTCCCCAGACAGATTGATGCCGATCACGATCAAGACGATGGCGAGAACCAGATCCCAAATCCGCCAGACGGTGATGCGCGAAAATGTGACAAGGAACATCGTGTTGACGGGTTGCAGGATGGTGTAGTCCATCGAGCCGTCGCGGATGCTCTGGTTGAATTTTTCAGTGTTGGGCCAGATCAGCGCGATCATCATCGTATTGACGAGTCGGAACACGCCGAGCAGGGCGATCAATTCGCCGAGACCCCAGCCGCCGAGAGTTTCAGTGTTGCTGAAGATAATATTCAGACTGAGCAGTTCCCAGCCGAGCCACATCAGGTTGAGCAGGATGCTGACAATCGTATCGGCGCGGTATGCTAGTGACATTTGAACGTTGACTTTGAAGAACGCGGAGAGTAATTTTAGTGTGTGCATGGTTATGCTCCCACTGCCGAGAAGCGTTTGACGCCATTGCGCCAGACCCAATTAAAAAATATCATGGAAAGGACAAGCCAAACGCCTCCCGTGACGTAACCTTGAATCATCTGCTCGGTGGAGAGTTTTCCCAGAATGGACTGGATCGGATAATACATCAGCAGTTGGAATGGTAGATATTGCGCAATTTTCTGAATGACGTCTGGCATGAGCGAGAGCGGAACGAACTGACCGGAGAACAACAGGATCAGCGCGTAGAAGAACTCATGGACCGAATGCGAGCGCGTCGTCCAAAACGCGAGGGAGGTGATGGCGGCTGAGAGCAGATAGTTGATGAAGAACCCCAGGATCATGGCAGGGATGGAAATTAATATGCCGCTCAACGTTACGCCGCTAAATTCGGGCTTGAACAGGAAAAACAAAATAATCCAGATGGGGATCAACCCCATGAGGGTCAGCGCTTTGAACGCGATGTTGTTCACCAGCGCGTTCGTGAGTATGGGATGGATGGGTCGGATCAATTCACCTGAAAGAGTCCCGTCCTGTATCTTGTATCCCGTCGTGAAAATGATGATGTTGCTGGTGATCTGGTCGCAGATCAAGAGCACCATATAGTAAGTGATGAAATCGTTGGCGGTGAATCCATTCACGTCGCCTTTGGTCGTTGCGATGCTCGTCCACACGGCGAGATAGATAATGGGGGAGACCAGCCAATACAGCAAATACATGATCAGGTTGGCGCGATACTGCCATTGCTCCGCCCAATTCACTTGCCAGAGTCTTTTGAAAATCAGAAACATATTGTCACCTCATGTCGTTGCGAGGAAGGCTTTAGCCTGACGAAGCAATCCCCAACACGATGTAGGAGATTGCTTCGGGCGGACGAACACCGCCCTCGCAACGACATAACATTACTCATTAAATGCGCGCTCGATAACATCTTCGATGGGCGGGTCGGCGATGGTAATGTCGTGGATGGGCAGGTTAGCCAGAAGTCGGGAAGTGACGCGGGTCACGTCCTCCGCTTTGACCTGGATGTATTGCTTCTCCGCATCTTCCTCATTTTGAACTGGCGCGCCATACTGGGCGAGATCGTGCGAATCGGATTCCGCCAGCCTCACGCCGATCAACTTGAACGGCGCGATCCTGCGCGAGAGATCGCCGATGCCGCCGTCATATTTCAATTGCCCGTGATGGATGATGATGATGCGTTCGCACAACGCGGTGACGTCCGCCATGTAATGGCTGGTCAGCAGGATGGTCGCGCCCGTGCGCTTGTTGTATTCGCGCAAAAATTCGCGGATGCGCGCCTGCCCTGTGATGTCCAGCCCGATGGTGGGTTCGTCAAGGAACAACACTTTTGGGCGATGAAGCAAACCCACCGCGATCTCGACTTTCATCCGTTCGCCGAGTGAAAGATTGCGGACAGGCTTTTTCATCAACGGTTCGAGTTCGAGCAGTTCATCCAATTCTTTATACGTTTTCTTATACTCATCATCGGGGATTCGGTAGATGGCTTGATTCAAAAGATATGAATCCGCCGCGGGGATATCCCACGATAAA
>Ga0247727_10002529_pt1 | contig 41678 bp, 50 predicted proteins | sample WisWelCaveWW1625_FD_202498 | JGI IMG/M metagenome (GOLD analysis project Ga0247727, IMG submission 202498) | Biofilm microbial communities from Wishing Well Cave, Virginia, United States - WW16-25 | ecosystem: Environmental > Aquatic > Deep subsurface > Groundwater > Cave microbial mat | place...
TCATCGGCGAGACGCAGAAGCAGGTGGACAAGGTCCGCGGGGACTTCAACGAAGGCGCGATCACCGACAACGAGCGCAACTCCAAGGTGATTGACCTGTGGACCGGCGCGCGCGACCAGGTCTCGCAAGCCCTGCTCGCCGAACTGGCGCAGGACACGCGCGAAGGCAAGCCGTACCTCAACCCGATCTTCGTGATGGCACACTCGGGCGCGCGCGGCGGCGTGGACCAGATCCGGCAACTCTCGGGGATGCGCGGCCTGATGGCCAAGCCGAGCGGCGAGATCATCGAGACGCCGATCCGGGCGAACTTCCGCGAGGGCTTGCACGTGCTCGAGTACTTCTCCTCGACGCACGGTGCGCGCAAGGGTCTGGCCGACACCGCGCTGAAGACCGCGGACTCGGGCTACCTGACGCGCAAACTCGCGGACGTCGCGCAGAACGTCGTCGTCTCGCTGCACGACTGCGGCGCGCTCGGCAGCGTGACCAAGGAGGCGGTGTTCCAGGGCGACAAGATGGTTCAGCCGCTGCGCCAGGTGATCCGCGGCCGCGTGGCCCGCGACACCATCCGCGACCGCATCAGCGACGAACTGGTGGTGGCGGAGAACCAACTGATCACGCCGGAGATCGCGCGCCGCATCGAGGATATGGGCTGGGTCAAAATCCGCGTGCGCAGCCCGCTCACCTGCGAGGCGGGCGTCGGAGGCTGCGCGCTCTGCTATGGCGAGGATCTCGCGCGCGGCGGGCTGGTCGAACTCGGGCTTGCGGTGGGAATCATCGCCGCGCAGTCCATCGGCGAGCCGGGTACGCAACTGACGATGCGGACCTTCCACATCGGCGGAACCGCGAGCCGCGCGGTCGCGGAGTCGGAAGTCAAACTGCGCCGCGCCGGCGCCATCCAGTACCACGAACTGCGCACCACCAAGAACCCGGCGGGCGACATCGCGGTGCTGTCGAACACCGGCGAGATCCTGGTCATGGACGAGAAGGGCCGCGAGATCGATCGCTACGGCATCCAACTCGGCGCGCGCCTGTTCGTCGCGGACGGCGAGAAGGCCAAGAAAGGCCAGAAGATCGCCGACTGGGACCCGCACTTCCTGCCGATCCTGGCGCAGTACGACGGCATCGTGAAATTCGACGACGTCATTGACGGCAAGACGATGACGATCGAGGAAGACGCGAAGACCGGCTTCAAGCGCCGCAAGATCATCGAATCCAAGGGCGACCTGCATCCGCAGGTGCTGATCGCGGACTCGCAGGATCACGTGCTGCACTACATGTCGCTGCCCGAGAACGCCTACCTCGAGGTGCAGGCCGGCGCCAAGGTGAAGGCCGGCACGCTGCTGGCGAAGTCGCCGCGCGTCGCGGGCGGCACACAGGACATCACGGGCGGCCTGCCGCGCGTGACCGAACTGTTCGAAGCCCGCACGCCGAAGAACCCCTCGGTGATGGCCGAGATTGACGGCATCGTCGAACTTGGCGAGAAGCGCCGCGGTCGCCGCGTGATCGTCATCAAGAACGTCGAGACCGGCGAATCGCGCGAGCACCTGGTTCCGCAGTCCAAGCACCTGCGCGTGCACACCGGGGACCGCATCCGCGCCGGCCAGCCGCTGGTGGACGGGCCGCTGCCGCCGCACGAGATTCTCGCGATCCAGGGCGAGGAGAAACTGCAGGCCTACATGGTGCGGGAGATCCAGGGCGTGTACCGCGCGCAGGGCGTGACGATCGACGACAAGCACGTCGAGATCATCGTCAGCCAGATGATGCGCAAGGTGCAGGTGGACAGTCCCGGCGAGTCGAGCCTGCTACCCAACTCGCTGGTGGACAAGCACGTGTTCCGCCGGATCCGCGAGAAATTGGAGGCCGATGGCAAGGAGCCGCCGACCGCCTCGCCGATCATCATGGGCATCACCAAGGCCTCCGTGCAGTCCGAGTCCTTCATCTCGGCGGCCTCCTTCCAGGAGACCACCAAAGTGCTCACCGAGGCGGCCCTCCGCGGCAAGCGCGACGAACTGCGCGGGCTGAAGGAGAACGTGATCCTCGGCAACCTCATCCCGGCCGGCACCGGCTTCCGCGCCCTGACCCGGACGCGGCTGCAGAAGAAAGTGGACTTCGCGCAGTTCGCCGGCGAATTCCCCGAGTTCTCGGCGGCCGAGGCGGAAGGGGGGGCCGCCGCTCCGGCTTGACCGGAGCGGCGAATCCGCTAGGATTTCTCCCCCGAATCCCGGCGCACCCGCACAGCGCATGCCCACGATCAATCAACTCATCCGCAAGGGGCGCAGCCTCCAGCGGAGGAAGTCCAAGAGCCCGGTGCTCGACCGTTGCCCGCAGAAGCGGGGGGTCTGCACGCAGGTGCGCACGATGACGCCGAAGAAGCCGAACTCCGCGCTGCGGAAGGTCGCGCGCGTGCGCCTCTCGAACGGGAAGGAGATCACTGCCTACATCGGCGGCGAGGGTCACAACCTTCAGGAGCACTCCATCGTGCTGGTGCGCGGCGGACGCGTGCGCGATCTCCCGGGCGTGCGTTACCACGTCGTGCGCGGCACCCTCGACTGCGCCGGCGTCGAAGGGCGCAAGCAAGGCCGCTCCAAGTACGGCAGCCGCCGCGGCAAGTAAGGATTCCGGACCATGCCCCGCAGTTACCAATCCACCTCGGTCTTCGTCAAGCCTGACCCGCGCTTCGACTCGCTGCTCGCGGCGAAGTTCATCAACCGGATCATGTGGGACGGCAAGAAGTCCGTCGCGATGCAGATCTTCTACGACGCCTGCGACCAGGCGGCGGAGAAGTTGAGCATCCAGTCGGCCGAGGTCTTCGTGAAGGCGCTGGAAAACGTGCGCCCCTCGGTGGAGGTGCGCAGCAAGCGCGTGGGCGGCGCCAACTATCAGGTGCCGCGCGAAGTGAGCCCGAAACGCGCGCAGTCGCTCGGCATCCGCTGGATCGTGGAGAACGCGCGCAAGAAGAAGGGCATGCCGATGGCCAGGCGCCTGGCCACCGAGTTCGTAGACGCCTGCAACAACACCGGCACGTCGGTGCAGTGGAAGGAGAACGTCCACAAGATGGCCGAAGCGAACAAGGCTTACTCGCACTTCGCGTTCTAGGCCCTTTTCGCCGGTGGGGGGCGGGCGGCGACTCGCGCCCGCTCGCTCCGCGATGGCGCCCCGCGCGGCGCGGGGCGCTCATCGAAGTCGCTCGCGTTCGCAAGCCGCCGCCCGCTTCCTGCCGCCGCTGGTGGCCTGGATCGCGCCAGGGCTACGTCGGCCTTGTGCGCGCGCGCGCGGAGACTCGGCAGGAGCGCGGCGCTGCCGGCGATGGGCGATACCCTGGGCCGATCCGGGATTTGCTTCGTCCCCAGCGTGAGTCGAGACTGGATGGCAGCGACAGATGAGCATTGAGCCGTTCCGCCAATTGCAAGATCCTGCCCTGTTCGAGGAGCACTGGTTCAGGATTCACAAGTCGCTCTCCAGGGAGGAGGTCCTTCTTCGCCATGAGCGGAACACAAAACTCCTCATAGAGGAGATCGAGCCGTTGGCATTTGTTGCTCGGAGCCTGCAATCGAGTGGTTACCGCGTCGAGATCCGATTCACTGGGGATCGTGAACGATATGACGGTGAGCTCTTACTGAGCAAGGATGAAGGCTCGAGAGGCGCGGCCAAGCATTGCTTTCATGTGGAAGTCGTTCGCGCCCAGTTCGGCGGAGATCATCTCATCCGGGAGGCGAGCCATCGAATGCGCCAGGATGGAATCAGGCATGTTCAGGTCGATCCCTCGATCAGGCGAGCGTCGAGTGGGATCGCCGGCATTCCTGCAGTTGAATGCGGTGGCGAGGCATTTCACAACGGGTTCGTTATTCAAGACTTGATCGCGAGCATCGGACGATCCATCGAATCAAAGACGAGCAAGAGCTATCCAGCGCCATGCTTGCTCGTCGTGGATGCCCATCCCTTCTTTTCCGACCTGCTTCTCTCGTCTGAGGATTGGCAGGAGGTGCTCGTGGAATGCTCGGTGCTCGTGGATCGCGGACCATTCGAGGCAATCCTGTTGCTTCGTGCACGCCGTGGTCTCAATGTCCTTGGTGCGACTACCGGCTCGATCTTTGCGAGCATTTGTCCCATCGACGCTGAGCCCGAGACGGACTCGACATGATTCGTCCTGACTCCACCATTTCACGGGTCGAAGTCACGATCGTGCGGTTGCGGAAAGAGGCGGCGCGCAAGTGCTCGCTGACGCCGCTGCGGCGGCGACGCGACCGGCCCTGGCGCTGGGTGCATTGCGACGCGGGCGACTCGGTCGAGGTCGGCGAGGTCACGCTGTTGCATCCGGAGGGCGAGCCGCTCGCGGCTTCGGACGCCGCGCGCCCGCTGCTGCTGGTGGACGCGTCCTGGCGCGACCTGCCCGGTGTGCTGCGCGGATTGCGCGGCACCCTGCATCGCCGCCGCCTGCCCGCCGGCCTCGTCACCGCCTACCCTCGCCGCTCGACGACCTTCGCCGATCCGGCGGCGGGCCTTGCCAGCGTCGAGGCGCTGCATGCCGCGCTCGCGCTGCTCGGCGCGCGCGATGACGCGCTGCTCGACGGCTACCGCTGGGGCTCGCGCTGGCTGGCGGCCAACGCTGCCCTGCTCGGCTAGCCTGTTCGGTCACCGGCCATGGATGACCCGGCCCGCATCCGGAACCTCGGCATCATCGCGCACATTGACGCGGGCAAGACCACGGTCACCGAGCGCATCCTGTTCTACGCGGGCGTCGAGCACCGCATGGGCGAGGTTAACGCTGGCACGACGGTGATGGATTGGATGGAGGAGGAGCGCGAGCGCGGCATCACGATCACCGCCGCCGTCACCCACCTGCCGTGGCGCGAGCACCTGATTCAGATCGTGGACACTCCCGGCCACGTGGATTTCACCGCGGAGGTCGAGCGCTGCCTGCGCGTCCTCGACGGCGCGGCGCTCGTGGTGGATGGTGTCGCCGGCGTACAGTCGCAGACCGAGTCGGTGACGCGCCGCGCGCGCAAGCACGGAGTGCCGCTGCTCGCTTTCGTCAACAAGATGGACCGCGCCGGCGCGGACTTCGAGCGCGCGCTGCGCTCGCTGCGCGCCAAGGCGCACCCCGGCGCGATCGCGGTGCAACTCCCGCGCGGCGCCGGCGCAGACTTCGCAGGGGTCGTGGACCTGGTGCATGAGCGCCTGCTGCGTTGGGACGCCGGCGCACTGGGCCGCACGATCGCCGTGGAGCCGCTGCCGCAGGACGAGATCGCGCGCGCGGCAGCGGCGCGGGACGCGTTGTGCGCGGCAGTCGCGGAACAGGACGACGCGCTCGCCGACGCCTGGCTCGCGCGCGGCACGCTGGCGCCCACGGAACTCTCGGCGGCGCTGCGGCGCGCGACGCTCTCCGGCCGCTTGATGCCGGTGCTGTGCGGCGCGGCGCTGCGCAACGTCGGCGTGCAGCCGCTGCTCGACGCGGCGGTGGACTGGCTGCCGTCGCCGATTGATCTCCCGCCGGTGCGCGGCCGCACGCCTCGCGGCGCGCAGGCGGAGCGCCCACCACGCGGCGACGCGCCGGCCTGCGCGCTCGCCTTCAAGGTCTTCCACGACGCGCACGGCGATCTCGTCTACTTCCGGCTCTACTCCGGCACAGTGCGCGATGGCGACGTGCTGGTCAACGCGCGCGACGGCCAACGCGAGCGCCTCCACCCGCTGTTCTGGATGCACGCCGAAACGCGCGAGAAACGCGACACTTTCGGGCCCGGCGGGTTGTTCGCGGTGCCGGGCCTCAAGCGCGTGCGCACCGGCGACACCTTGTGCGCCGCCGACGCGGAACTGCTCCTCGAGCCGCCGGTCTTCCCGGCTCCGGTGCTGCGCCGCGCGGTCGAGGCGCGGGAGCCCGCGGATCGCGCGAATCTCGCCGACGCGCTCGCGCTGCTGCTGCGCGAGGACCCGACGCTCGCGCTGACCACGGACGAGGAGACCGGCGGATGGCTGCTTGCCGGCCTCGGCGAATTGCATCTGGAGGTTGCCGCTCATCGGCTGCAGCGCGATTTCCGTCTCGCGGTCCGGATGGGCGAGCCGCGCGTGTCCCTGACCGAAGCCGCAGTGCGCCCAGCCGCCGGCAGCGGCCGCGCGGAGATTCCGGGCGAGGCGCCGATCAGCGTCGAGGTGCGGGTGCGGCTGGAGCCCCGTGCCGAGGAGAGCGTCAGCCTGCTCATCGTGACGCCGCCAGGAGCCGTCTCGGAGGCGCTCCGACGCGAACTCCTGGATCCGCGGGTTGCGGCCGGGCTCTGTGGCCGGCAGGGCCACCCCTTGCGGCACACCCTGGTGTCGGTAGAAGGGGTGGTGGTCCGCCCGGCGCAACGGATCCCTCCGGCGGAGTTGGTGGTGGGGGCTCTGCACGCGGCGGTCGAGCAGGGGCTCGCAGCCGGTGGCGTCGTCCTCGAACCGGTGATGGATCTGACCGTCGAGACTCCCGAGGCCTACCTGACCCCGATCCTGGCCGACCTCCAGCAGCGCCTGGCGGAGATCCGGGATGTCGCGATGGAGGAGGGAGATCAGCGCATCGTGCTGGCGCGCGTGCCTCTCTCCCGGCTGATGGCCTACAGCACCGCGATTCGCTCGCTCTCGCAGGGCAAGGCGGTCTTCGACCTGCGGCCGGCCGGCCTCGCGCCGCTGCGCGGCGCTTCCGCTTGACCCGCAGACCGCTCCCGCTACACTATTCGGCCCCCATTCCGGGGAGAGCCTCGGTGGATCCGGACCGGAGCGCGCGACCCCGCGCGTCACGGATGGAACAAACCGGGGCCGAACCTGCATTGTCCCGATGGCATCGCGCATCCAAATCCGTCTCGAAGCCTACGATCACGAAGCGATCGACCAGGCGACCGAGAGCATCCTCGAAGCCGCCCGCCTGACCGGCGTGGCCGTCTCGGGGCCCATCCCTCTGCCCACGCGAATCGAGCGTTACACGGTGCTGCGGTCCCCGCACATTGACAAGAACGCGCGCGAGCAGTTCGAGATCCGCACGCACAAACGGCTCATGTACCTGTTGGAGCCCACCCCGCAGACGATTGACGCGCTGAACCGTCTCGTGCTGTCTGCCGGCGTGGACGTCCGGATCAAACTTTAGGGGGCGACGCCGCAAGGCATACCGCCTGACTCCCGCACGTTCCGGCCACACGGGCCTCCCCGATCCGGAACCTCTGCACCTTTCCCGACCTGGAGACCGGGGCAAGACATGGCAAATCGCAAATTCCTGCTGGCGCGCAAGAAGGGCATGACCCAGATGTTCCGCGAAGACGGATCGGTCGTGCCGGTTACGGTCCTCGAGGCCGGACCGTGCACGGTCACCGCGCTGCGCTCCGCCGACCGCGACGGCTACGCCGCGGTCCAACTCGGCTATCAGCCGGCGCGCGCCAAGCACGTCGCCAAGCCGCAACTCAAGGCCTTCGAGAAGGCCGGCACGCAGCCCTTCCGCGTGCTGCGCGAGTTCCGCGTCGAGAAGACCGACGGTTTCACCGTGGGCCAGGAGATCAAGTCCGACCTGTTCGCCGCCGGCGACGTGGTGGACGTGATCGGCGCGTCGAAGGGCCGCGGCTTCTCGGGCACGATCCGCGCGCACAACTTCCAGCGCGGCCCCGAGTCGCACGGCTGCATGAACGTGCGCCAGCCGGGCTCGATCGCCAGCCGCCGCATCGGCAAGTTGCCGCCCGGCAAGCGCATGGCCAAGCGGCTCGGCGGCACGCGCAGCACCGTGAAGAACCTCACCGTCGAGAGCGTGGACGCCGAGCGCGGCCTGATTCTCGTGCGGGGCGGAGTCCCCGGCGCGCCGAACGGCCTGCTCCAGATCCTCACCGCCAAGACCGGAGGCAAGTAGCCATGGCCAAGGTCGCCACGTACGACGCCAAGAGCGGCTCCTCCGGCAGCCGCGAGTTCAAGGCAGCGTTGGGCGCGAAGATCCTGTTCCGCACGCTGAAGGAGGCAGTCGTCTCGCACCAGTCCAACCAGCGCCAGGGCGATGCGCACGTGAAGACGCGCGGTGAACTCGCGGGTCACACCAAGAAGCCCTGGAAGCAGAAGCACACCGGGCGCGCCCGCGCCGGCGACCGCCGCAGCCCGCTGTGGCGAGGCGGCGCGACAACCTTCGGACCGCGCAACAAGCGCAACTGGACCTACACGCTGCCGCACAAGCAGAGACTGGTGGCCCTGCGCAGCGCGCTGGCCGGCAAACTGCAGGACGGCGAGGTCCACGAGGTTGCGAATCTGGCGTGGAGCGCGCCGAGTGCCAAGGCCGCGCGCAAACTGCTCGGGGACTGCCGCTGCGCGGGCTCGGTGCTGGTGCTGCTCGGCGCCGGCGACGAGAACGTCTGGAAATCCTTCCGTAATTTCCCGCGCGTCAGCGTGCGCACTGCACGCGAGGCCAACGCCTACGACCTGCTGGCGCACAAGTGGCTCGTCGCCCAGAAAGGCGCCCTCGAAGCGCTGGTCGCGCGCACCGGCGAGGCCAAGGAGAAATAGCGCCGTGCAGAAACTGGACGCCTACAAGATCGTGCTGAAGCCGGTGCTGACCGAAAAAGGCACTTGGGAGCATGAAAACCGCAACCTCTACCGTTTCGAGGTGCAGACCACGGCGAACAAGATCCAGATCGCGCAGGCGATCGAGAGCCTGTTCGGCGTGAAGGTCGGCAGGATTCGCACCATGATGCGCGTCGGCAAGACCCGCCGGCGCGGGTTCACGGTCTCGCGCACGCCGTCGCGCAAACTCGCGCTCATCACCCTCTCCGAAGGCAAGATTGACCTCCTTTAGGAGGCGAGCGCCATGGGCATCAAATTCTACAAACCGACCTCCGCCGGCCGCCGCGGCGCCTCGGTGCTCGACCGCGCCGAGATCACGCGGGAGACGCCGGAGAAGAGCCTGCTGGAGCCGCTGTGCAAGTCGGGCGGCCGCAACAACCACGGCCGGCTCACTGCGCGCCAGCACGGCGGCGGCGCGAAGCGCCAGTACCGCGTGATTGATTTCCGGCGCGGCAAGGATGGCGTGCCGGCCAAGGTCGCGCACATCGAATACGACCCGAACCGCTCGGCGCGCATCGCGCTGCTGCACTACGCGGACGGCGAGAAGCGCTACATCCTGTGCCCGAACGGCCTCGAGCAGGGCATGAGCGTCGTCAGCGGCGCCGGCTCGGAGCCAAAGGTCGGCAACGCGATGCCGCTGTCCGAGGTTCCGCTCGGCCTCGAAGTGCACAACGTTGAACTGCGGCCGGGCCAGGGCGGCAAGATGGTGCGCGCCGCGGGCACGATGGCGCGCTTGGCCGCGCGCGAAGGCGACTATGCGCTGCTCGCGCTGCCGAGCGGCGAACTGCGCAAGGTCCACGTCAAATGCCGCGCCACCATCGGGACCGTCGGCAACGCCGACCACCAGAACGTGGTGATCGGCAAGGCCGGCCGCGCGCGCCACATGGGCGTCCGCCCGCTGTCGCGCGGCGTCGCGCAGTACCCCGCCGCGCACCCGCACGGCGGCGGCGAGGGCCGCACCAAGGGCAAACATCCGGTGTCCAGATGGGGCAAGCCGGCGCGCGGCGTGAAGACCCGCGATCCCAAGAAGGTGACGAACGTGTTCATCGTGCGCCGCCGCAAGAGCGTCAAGGGGGGCATCTAAGCCATGAGTCGCAGCGTCAAGAAGGGTCCGTGGATCGACCCGCGCCTGGAGCGCAAGGTCCTGAAGGCCAACGCCACCAACGACCGCAAGCCCATCCAGACCTGGGCGCGCGCCTCGACGATCACTCCGGAGTACGTCGGCATGACGTTCAGCGTGCATAACGGCCGCCACTTCACGAAGGTCTTCGTCAGCGAGGACATGGTCGGCCACCGCCTCGGCGAGTTCGCGCCGACGCGCACCTTCCGCGGCCACGACAAGAACAAGGGCGCCGCAGCGCCGGGCGCCGCGCCGGCACCGGCCGCCTCCTGAGCCATGCAAGCCGCACAAGCCATGGAGTTCCGCGCGTCGCACCGCTACGCGCACATGTCGGCCTTCAAGGCGCGCCGCGCCGCGGATCTGATCCGCGGCCTGGACGTCAACCGCGCGCTGCTGGTGCTTGAGTACGACCCGACCCGCAGCGCCGCCTTCTTCATCAAGGTGCTGCGCTCCGCGGTAGCGAACGCCGCGCAGAACGAGACGGTGGACGTCAACCGGCTCTACGTCAAGGATGCTCGCGTGGATCAGGGACCCTTGATCCATGGCCGCCCGCGCTTCCGCTCGGGCTCGATGGGCCGCATGTGCGAGATCCGGCGCCGGACCTCGCATTTCCGCATCGCGGTCGCACCGCGCAAGGAGGCCTGATCCATGGGGCAGAAGATCCATCCGATCGGCAACCGCATCGGCATCAGCGAGCCCTGGCGTTCGCGCTGGTTCGCGCGCGGCCGCTCCTACGCCAAGAACGTCCTGCTTGACTTCAGGGTCCGCGAGTTGATCCGCAAGCGCTTCCGCAAGGGCGTGATCTCGCGGATTGACATCCAACAGCGCGGCGGCCGCATGACCGTGACGCTGATCGCCACGCGCAAGGGCGAGGTGATCGGTCGCGGCTACAGCACGCGCGACCAACTCGTCGCCGACCTCGAGAAGATGACCGGCATCGAGGTCAAACTCGACATCCAGGAGGTTCGCCACTGGGACCTCGATGCGCAGACGGTGGCCGAGAACCTGGCCGGCGCGGTTGAGCGCCGCGTCTCGCCGCGCCACCAGATGAAGCGCGTGCTCGAGAGCGCGATGAACGCCGGCGCGCAGGGCGTCAAGATCCAGGTCTCGGGCCGCATTGACGGCCGCGAATTGAGCCGCACGATCGTGCAACGCCAGGGCCGTGTGCCGCTGCAAACCCTTTCCGCAATCGTGGATTACGGATTCTCGGAGGCCATGACCAGTTACGGCGTGCTCGGCGTCAAGGTCTGGATCTTCACCGGCGGCTCGAGCCGCTTCTAAGGAGACCGCGCCATGATGCAACCCGCACGCACGAAATACCGCCAGTCGCACCGCGGCAAACTGAAGGGCACTTACAAGTGCCACAAGGGCGACGGCAAGGGCCCGGCCGCGTCGAACATGCACCGGCGGGGGATCGTCAAGCCGATCAAGCAGCCCACGACCGAAGTCGCCTCGCGCGGCAACACCGTGGTGTTCGGCGATTACGGCCTGCAAGCGCTCGAGTGGTGCTGGCTCGCCGGCAAGACGATCGAGGCCGGCCGCGTGGCGGCCAACCGCGCGGTCAGCGACGGCCGCCTGTGGATCCGCGTGTTCCCGCACAAGCCGGTGTCGCGCAAACCCGCCGAGGTGCGCATGGGTACGGGCAAGGGCGACGTGGACCGCTACGTCGCGGTCGTGCGCCCGGGCACCGTGCTGTACGAGATCGGAGGCGTGGACGAGATGGTCGCCAAGAAGGCCTTCAACCGGGTCTCGCACAAAATGCCGGTCCGGGTCCGCATGATCGCGCGCCGCAAGGGTGCTGAGGTGGTGGAATGAAAGCGAAGGAAGTCCGCGGCAAGGAGGACGGCGAGATCGTGTTCGAACGCGACAAACTCAGCCAGGAACTCTTTACGATGAGATTCCGCACCCTCACCGAGGGCATCCAGGATCCGTCGCAGTTCCGCCGGATCCGCCGTGAACTCGCGCGCATGCACACGATCCTGCGCGAACGGCAACTCGGAATCCGCGGCCAGGCGCCGCGCGGCTAGAGGAGATGCAACCATGACCGAGAACACGTCCGAAGCCGGTTGCGACCGCGGCCAGCGCAAGGTCCTGCGCGGGATCGTGGTCGCCAACAAGATGGCCAAGACCATCACCGTGCGGGTGGAGCGCATGAAGCGCCATCCGCTGTACCACAAGACGCTGCGCGTGCGGCGCAAGTTCTACGCGCACGACGAGGCTCGCGAGGCCCGCCTCGGCGACGTGGTCGAGATCGCGAGCACGCGCCCGTTGTCCAAACTCAAGCGCTGGCGCCTGGTGCAGGTCGTCGAGCGCGCTGCGGAATGATCCCGACGGAGCGCCAACGATGATCCAGATGCTCACCAAACTCACGGTCGCCGACAACAGCGGCGCCAAGGAGGTCATGTGCATCAAGGTGCTCGGCGGCACGCGCCGCCGCTTCGCCAGCCTCGGCGACGTGGTCGTGGCCTCGGTCAAGAAGGCCGTGCCCGGCGCCGAGGTCAAGGCCGGCGACGTGGTGCAGGGCGTGATCGTCCGCACGCGCCAGCCGGTGCGCCGCAAGGACGGCTCCTACGTCCGCTTCGACGGCAACGCGCTGTGCCTGGTGGACAAGGACCTGAACCCGCGCGGAACGCGCATCTTCGGCGCCGTCGCGCGCGAACTGCGCGAGCACAACTTCATGAAGATCGTATCGCTCGCTACGGAGGTCGTCTGACATGCACGTCAAGAAAGGCGACGAGGTCGAAGTGCTGGCCGGCAACGATCGCGGCAAACGGGGCAAGATCATGGAGGTCCTGCCGCGCGAGAACCGTGTCGTAGTCGCAGGCGTCAACGTGCGCACCAAGCATCTTCGCCGCACGCAGCAGAACCCGCAGGGCGGCCGCGTCGAGCGCGAGTTCCCGATCCACGCGTCCAACGTGCGGCGCCTGACCGAATAGCCATGACCCGCCTCCACGAAGCGTACAAGACCAAGATCGTGCCGGCGCTCACCGAGCGCTTCGCGTACCCGAACCGGATGCAGGTGCCGCGGTTGCAGAAGATCGTTGTCAGCATGGGCGTCGGCAAGGCCGCCGAGAACAAGGCGCGCATGGACGCCGCGGTCAAGGACATGGGCCGCCTCACCGGCCAGAAGGCCGTGGTGCGCATCACCAAGAAGGCGATTTCGGCTTTCCGGGTGCGCGAGAACCAGGCGATCGGCTGCATGACCACGCTGCGCGGCCAGCGCATGTTCGAGTTCATGGACCGCCTGATCTCCGTGGTGCTGCCGCGCATCCGCGACTTCCAGGGCGTCAAGGACACCTTCGACGGGCGCGGCAACTTCAGCCTCGGGCTGAACGAACAGAGCCTCTTCCCCGAGATTCCGCTCGACCAAGTCGAGTTTCAGCAGGGGATGAACATCACCTTCGTGACCACGGCCCGCAACGACGAGGAAGGCCGTGCGTTGCTCGAAGGCTTCGGCATGCCATTCCGCCGCCACGGGAGCAGGAACCAGCGATGACCAAGAAGAGCCATCTGAACCGGCAGGCCAGGCGTGTCAAACTGGTCGCGCAATACGCCGAGAAGCGCGCTGTGCTGGTCAAGATCATCAAGGACGCCGGCGCCAGCCTTGAGGACAAGGCCGCGGCCTACCGCGCGATCCAGAAATTGCCGCGCGATTCGAGCATGGTCCGCCCGCACAGCCGCTGTGCGATCACCGGACGGCCGCGCGGCTTCTTCCGTCGCTTCGGCGTTTCCCGCCTCATGCTGCGCAAACTCGCGCACCAGGGCGAACTCCCCGGCGTCCGCAAAGCCTCCTGGTAGGAACCCCGACGTGGCCAACACCGACCCCATCGCCGACATGCTGACCCGGATCCGCAACGGGATCCAGGTGCGCCGCAAGACCGTGGACGTGCCCGCGTCGCGCATGAAGAGCGCGCTCGCGCTCGCGCTGAAGGACGAGGGCTACCTGAAAGACGTCGAGGTCTTGACCGAGGAAGGCAAGCAGCCGACGCTGCGCCTGCACCTCAAGTACGACCGCGACGGAGAGAACTCGATCCACCGTCTGTCGCGCGTCAGCAAACCCGGCGCGCGCATCTACACGCACTCAAAGAACCTGACCAAGGTGCGTCAAGGTCTGGGCCGCACGATCGTCACCACCTCGAAGGGAATCATGAGCGGCCACAAGGCCGCCGAACTCGGCGTGGGCGGCGAAGTCATCTGCACCATCTTCTAGAGCCATGTCGCGCATCGGCCGTCAACCCGTCCTCCTGCCCGCCGGCGTCACCGTTCAGGTGAACGGCGCGCAGGTGCTCGTCCAGGGCCCGAAAGGCCGGATCACGTTCGAGCCGCCGCGGGGCGTGAGCGTCAGGGTCGAGGGCTCGGTCGTCAAGGTCGAGGTGCCCGCGGACGCCGCCGGGATGGCTGCGCTGTTCGGGCTGACCCGCGCGCGGCTCGCCACCATGGTGTTCGGCGTCGAGCGGGGCTACCAGAAAGTCCTGCTGATCGAAGGCACCGGCTACAACGCGAAACTGAACGGCAAGGACCTCGAACTCGCCGTCGGCTTCTGCAACGTGGTCAAGTGCACGCCGCCCGACGGCGTCGCCGTCAAGTGCGTGAGTCCGACCGAGATCTCGATCTCGGGAGTTGACAAAGAGAAAGTCGGCCAGTTCGCCGCCGAAGTCCGCTCGGTGCGGCCGCCCGAGCCCTACAAGGGCAAGGGAATCCGATACAAGGACGAGACCATCCGCCGCAAGGCCGGCAAGTCCGTCGCGTAGCCATGGACCACCTGCAGCAAAAGAAGAAGTGGGACCGCCGCCAGCGCAAGACGCTCGGTGTCCGCCGTCGACTGCGCCTGTCTTCGGACCGGCCGCGTCTCACCGTGTTCCGCAGCGCGAAACACATCAGTGCACAGGTCATTGACGACCTCGCGGGCCGCACGCTGGCCTCCGCCAGCGACGCGGACAAGGACCTCCGCGAACAGTTCGCCGGCAAGAAGAAGAGCGAGCGCGCGGTCGCCGTCGGCAAATTGGTGGCGCAGCGCGCGCTCCAGGCCGGCATCACGGAAGTCAAGTTCGACCGCGGCTGGTACCTGTTCCACGGACGCATCAAGGCTCTCGCCGACGCCGCGCGCGAGGGCGGCCTCAAGTTTTAATCATGGCCAGCAAACTCCCCACCTTCATCGACCGCGGCGAGGCCGAGCGCCTCGGCGAACTCAAGGAGGAGCGGATCAAGGTCAACCGCTCCGCGAAGGTCGTCAAAGGCGGCCGCCGCTTCTCCTTCTCCGCGCTGACGGTGGTGGGGAACCAGGATGGCATCGTCGGCTACGGCTTCGGCAAGGCCAAGGAGATTCCCGGCGCGATGCAAAAGGCGTTCAAGGACGGCCGCAAGCACCTGATCCGCGTGCCGCGCGTCGGCTCGACCATCCCGCACGAGGTCGAGGGCGACTTCTGCGCCTCGAAGGTGCGGCTCGTTCCCGCCTCGCCCGGCACCGGCATCATCGCCGGCGGCACGGTGCGCGCGGTGCTGGAACTGGCCGGCGTGAAGGACATCCTGACCAAGGCCTACGGTTCCACCAATCCGACCAACCTGGTCAAAGCCACCATCGTGGCTCTCTCGTCGCTCCGCACCAAGGAGCAGATCGAGGAGTTGCGCGGAGTAAAAGTCTGATGCAGATCCACGACGTCACCGCACGCGGCATCCGCCACGCCAACCGCAAACGCGTCGGTCGGGGCGTCGGCTCCGGCATGGGTAAGACCGCGACCCGCGGCCACAAGGGCCAGCGCTCGCGTTCTGGCGACAACCCGCGCATCGGCTTCGAAGGCGGCCAGATGCCGCTCTACCGGCGTATGCCCAAGCGCGGCTTCACGAACCCCTTCAAGAAGGAGTTCACGCTCGTCAACGTCGGCATGCTCGACGGCTACGAGGATGGCGCGACGGTCGAACTCGCCGGCGTGCTCGATCGCGGGCTGGCGCGCAAGACCGGCAAGATGCTCAAGGTACTCGGCATGGGCGAGTTGCAACGCAAACTCACCGTGCGCGCGCACAAGTTTTCCGATTCCGCCAAACACAAGATCGAGGCCGTCGGCGGTGTCGCCGAAGTGATCTCCTAGCCGCGCGATGGAAAAGGTACTCGCCATCTTCCGGATTCCCGAACTGCGGCGGAAACTGTGGGTCACGCTGGGCCTGCTGTTCGTCTACCGCCTGGGCTTCCAGATCCCGCTGCCGGGCGTGGACCTGACGCAGATCAAAGAGGCCGCGAACAAGGCGGACCAGTCCGCGCTGTTCGGCATCATGAATGCCTTCACGGGGGCCGGCATCGGCAACGCGGTGCTGTTCTCTCTCGGCGTGATGCCCTACATCTCCGCCTCGATCATCTTCAGCCTGCTGACCAAGGTCCTGCCGGCCTTCGAGGCGCTGGCCAAGGAAGGCGCGGCGGGGCAGAAGAAGATCAACCAGATGACGCGCCTCGCGACGGTGCCGATCTGCTTCCTGCAGGGCTTTTTCGTGCTGAAGGGCGTGATCTACAACCAGAGTTTCGGCCTGATGCCCGCGGGCGGCGGCGGTTTCTTCTACGGATTGACGATCGTCCTGGCGCTGACCGCCGGAACCATGTTCATCATGTGGCTCGGCGAGCAGATCACCGAGTATGGAATGGGCAACGGCATCTCGCTGATCATCATGGCGGGCATCGTGGCCAGCCTGCCGGTCACGCTCAAGAAGGCGCTGCACATGCGCGAGAACGCGCAGTCCCTCGCCGTCGCGCTCGGGGTGATGTGGATCGTGGTCGTGCTCGTCGTCGTCTACCTGACGCGCGGCCAGCGCCGCATCCCGATCCAGCAGGCCAAACTGACGCGCGGCCGCCGCGTGATGGGCGGGCAGCGCCACTATCTGCCGTTGCGCGTGAACCAGGCCGGCGTGATGCCGATCATCTTCGCCTCGGCGCTTTTCATCGTGCCGACGGTGCTGGCCACGGTTCCCGGGTTGCGCTGGCTGGGTGCCTACTTCAACCAGGCCGGCTTCCTCTACATCGCGATGTACTGCGGCCTGATCATCTTCTTCGCGTTCATGTGGACGCGTCTGATGTTCCAGCCGGAGGAGATCGCCAACAACCTGAAGGAACACGGTTCCTTCATCCCCGGCATCCGTCCCGGCAAGTCCACCGCGGACTATCTGTCCTTCGTGCTCGACCGTATCACGTTGGCCGGCGCGGTGTTCCTCTCGGTGATCGCGATCCTGCCGACCATCCTGGTCGGGCAGATGCGCGTGGACCCGATGGTCGCCTACTTCCTCGGCGGCACCTCGATCCTGATTGTCGTCGGCGTGGCCCTCGACATGGTGGATCGGCTCAACGCGCAGTTGATGATGCGCAACTACGAGGGCTTCATGAAAGGCGGCGGTGCCGGGTGGACCCGGAGCCGTTGAGTGGCCGCATGATCGCAGTCCTCCTCGGTGCGCCCGGAGTCGGCAAAGGCACGCAGGCCAAACTGGCTGCGGCGCGCAACGGCTGGACGCACCTCTCGACCGGCGACCTGCTGCGCGACGAGGTCGCGCGCGGCACCGAACTCGGATGCCAGGCCGACGCCGTGATGAAGCGCGGCGACCTGGTTTCGGACGAGATCATGGTCGGCATGGTGGCCGGTCGCCTGCACGCGCTGCCGGATGGGCAGGTGCTGCTGCTCGACGGCTTCCCTCGCTCGCTGCCGCAAGCCACGGCCCTCGAGGTGCGCGCGCCGCGCGGAGCGGTCGGCCTGGCGCTATACTTCACCGCGCCGGATCGGGTGCTCACCGAGCGACTGCTCGCACGCGGTCGCGCCGACGACACTCGTGAGGCCGTCGCCCGCCGCCTCGCGGCCTTCCGCGAAACCACCGAGCCGCTCGTCGCGTACTACCGCGGCCGCGGCGTACTGCGCGAGATCCCGTCGGATCGCGCGATCGAAGAGATCCAGAAGGACCTCGTGCGCTGCCTGCGCGAGGTGCGCAAGGATCCTTCCGCCGTTTCCTGAACATGCCCAAGGAAGAGCCGATCACTGTGACCGCGGTCGTCCGGGAGACCCTCCCGAACGCCATGTTCCAGGTCGAACTCCAGAACGGGCAGCAGATCCTCGCTCACATCTCCGGGAAAATGAGGATGCACTACATCCGCATCACCCCGGGGGACACCGTCACCGTCGAGATGTCGCCCTACGACCTCACCCGCTGCCGCATCGTTTTCCGCGGCGAGCGCCGACCCCGGCCGCCGGGTGCGCAGGGCGTCGCTCCGCCGCCCCGTCGCCGCGGCGGTCCCCCGCGTCGCCGTTGAAGCCATGAAAGTCCGCGCCTCCGTCCGTCCCATGTGCAGCCACTGCAAGATCGTCCGCCGTCGCGGAGTCGTGCGCGTGATCTGCAAGCGCGATGCCCGCCACAAGCAGCGCCAGGGCTGATTCCTCACCCCGCATCCGCCACCGACAGCCATGCCCCGCCTCATCGGAGTTGACATCCCGGGCGACAAGCGCACCGTAATCGCGCTCACGTACATTTTTGGCGTGGGCCCCACTTCGGCCAACGCCATCTGCCATGACCTGAAACTCGACCCGAATCGGCGCGCGCGCGAACTCTCGGACGAGGAACTCGGTGCACTCAGTTCGCACATCGAGAAGAACTACGAGGTGGAAGGCACGCTGCGCCGCCACAACGCGCAGAGCATCAACCGCCTGCGCGACATCTCCTGTTACCGCGGCCTTCGCCACCGCCGCGGCCTGCCGGTGCGCGGCCAGCGCACGCGCACGAACGCGCGCACCCGCAAAGGCCCCAAGAAGACGGTCGCCAACAAGAAGTCCGTCAAGGCGATGAAGTAGGTCCGAACCATGGCCAACGAGAAAGAAAACTCCCCGGCTTCCGCCGCTGCGCCCGTCGCGGCGCCCGCCGCGGCGCCCGCCGCCGCCGGCCGGCGCGCCAAGACCAAGAAGGTCGGCGCGCGCGGCGTTGCGCACGTGCGTTCCAGTTTCAACAACACGCTGATCACACTGACCGACTCCAAGGGCGGCGTGATCGTGTGGTCCTCGCCCGGCACCATCGGTTACAAGGGCTCGCGCAAGTCAACGCCCTTCGCCGCGCAGCAGGCCGCAATCCGCGCGGCCGAGGCCGCCTCCAAGATGGGCCTGCGCGACGTCGAGGTGCGGGTCAAGGGACCGGGTTCCGGCCGCGAGTCCGCGGTGCGCGGCTTGCACCAAGCCGGTCTGCGCATCCTCTCCATCCAGGACGTCACACCGCTGCCGCACAACGGCTGCCGTCCTCCCAAGCGTCGCCGCGTCTGATTTTCGCGCGCCGTCCGGCTCCCGACCTTCCCCGCTCCCCGCAACCGCCCGAACCTCCATGCGCATCCGCTGGCGTGACTTCGAACTCCCTTCTGCGGTCGTCCCCGACAAGGAGACCGCGACGGACCGATTCGGCAAGTTCATGATCGAGCCGTTCGAGCGAGGCTTCGGCCACACGATCGGCAACGGCCTGCGCCGCGTGCTGCTGGGCTCGATCGAGGGCACCGCGATCACCGCCGTCGAGATCGAGGGTGTCGAGCACGAGTTCAAGACCGTGACCGGCGTGCTCGAGGACGTGACCGAGATGGTGATCGCGTGCAAACGCCTGCGCGTGCAAGCCATGACCGCGCAGATGCCGGCGACGCTGGTGATCGAGAAGAAGGGCGAAGGCCCGGTCACCGCCGCTGACGTGCAGTGCCCGGCCGGAGTCGAGATGGTGGACAAGGATGCGACGATCTGCACCCTCACCGGACCCGGAGCCCGCTTCGCCGCCAAACTGACGGTGCGCCGCGGCCGCGGCTACGTCGCCGCCGAGGACACCGGCGAGTTGATGGACCAGATCGGACTGATCCCGCTCGACGCTGCCTACAGCCCGGTGATCCGGGTGCGCTACGGGGTGGAAGCGACGCGGGTCGGCAAGTTCACCAACTACGACCGTCTCGTGCTCGAGATCTGGACCGACGGCACCGTGCGCCCGGAACTGGCGCTGGTCGAGGCCGCGAAGATCTACCGCAAGCACCTGAATCCCTTCGTGCAGTTCAGCGAGGTCGTGCAGGGCGTGCCGATCGCCGAGGACGTCACGCCGATCGACGCCGCCGCCGAGCGCAAGCGCGACCGCGTGCAGCAACTCCTCGCGGAACCCGTCGAGCGCCTGGACCTCTCGACTCGCGCGCGCAACTGCCTGGAGATCGCGCAGATCGCCACCCTCGGCGAACTGGTGTTCCGCAGCCCGGAAGACCTGCTCGGGATCAAAAACCTCGGCCAGACCGTGCTCACCGAGATTGACAAGAAACTCTCGGAACTCGGGCTCGCGGTCGGGATGAACCGCGAGGAGTTCCTCGGTTCCGGCAAGTGAGATCACGCCATGCGGCATCGCGACAAGACTCGTAAACTCTCGCGTCCGGCCGGTCATCGCCGCGCGCTGGCTCGCAACCTCGCCGCTGCGCTGATCCAGCACGAACGGATCGTGACCACGTTGGTCAAGGCCAAGGCCCACCGGCCCTTCGTGGAGCGGCTGATCACTCTCGCGAAGGAAAAAAACCTTCACAACTACCGGCGCGCGCTGGCGCTGCTCGGCAACGACCGCGACGCGGTCGTGAAGTTGTTCGACGTGCTCGGCCCGCGCTTCCGCGATCGCCGCGGCGGCTACACGCGCATCGTCAAACTTGCGACCCCGCGTCTCGGCGATAAGGCCGCGCGCGCGTTTCTTGAGTTCGTCGAGCGCTCCGAGCCGGAGGCGCCGGCGGCGGCGGTCGAGGAAGGCGCCAAGGCGAAGGCCGGCGCAGCGACCGCGAAAGCGGGAGTGTGAAGCGGAGCCGGCCCCACGCGGGCCGGATCAGGGGTCGGAGCGAGCCGCCCACGCGGGCCGCTCGCGCCGTTGCGTGACCGCGCGCTCCATGCTGGCGCGGGCGGTGCCGGCGCCGAGCAGCGCGGCGAGTTCGTCGAGCAACGCGGGACCCAGGCGAACGCTCCACTCCGCTCCCGCGCGCAGCAACCGTTCGCGCCCGCCGGCGTCGCGCCACTGCAGCCGCACGCGCGCAGGCCCGGGATGACGGCGCAGGATCTGCTGAATGCGCGCCACCGGCGGCTCGCCGGCCGGCAGCACGATCTCGAGCATGCCGCGCAGCGCAAGGTCCTCGCGCGCGCCGAGCGGGCGGATCCGGTCCACCACCATCTCCACCTCCTCGTTGTTGACCTGCAGGCGGCCCTCGAACAGCCCGACGAAATCCTCGACCAGCATCGCCGCGTGTTGCTCGAGCACCCCGGGGAAGACGAGCGCGGCCACGCTGCCGTAGAGGTCCTCGATGCGCAGACGCGCCATCTTGCGCGACGGGTCCTTGCGCGTGGGTCGGATCGTCACCTGTGAGGCGATGCCGGCCAGCGCGATCACCGCGTCCTGCCCGGCCTCGGCGACGCTGCGCGAATCCCACGGCGACACGCCGCCGAGCAGGTCGCGGTAATCGTCGAGCGGGTGCCGGGTCAGGTAGAGGCCGAGCGCCTCCTTCTCGGCGGCGAGCGTGGCCGCCGTATCCACCGGTGCGGGACGGGAGTCAGGGCGGGTGGATGCAGGAGCGTCCGTGCCGCCGCCGAAGAGGAAACCTTGGCCGCGCTCGCGATCCTTCGCGACGTTCGCGGCGCGGCGCATGCGCTCCTCGAGTTGCGCGACCAGGTCGAGGCGCGCGACACCGAGGGCGTCGCCCGCGCCGGCCTTTGCCAGCGCCTCGAGCGCGGTCTTGTTGAGGTTGCGTGCCAGCGCCTCGACGAAGAACTGGTCGAGGTCGGCGAAGCGCTGCTCCGGCAGAGAGGCGCGCGCGGTGACGATCGCTTCCGCGGCGCCGCGGCCCACGCCTTTGACCGCCTCCAGGCCGAAACGCACGCAGCCCGCGTCCACCACGCCGAAGACTGCCGCGGAGGAATTCAGGCAGGGCGGCAGAACCTTCACGCCGTGCCGCCGGGCGTCCTCGATCAGCGAGCGCAGTTTGTCGGTATCGCCGGCCTCGAAGGTGAAGGAGGCCGCGTAGAACTCCGCCGGGTGGTGCATTTTCATCCACGCGGCCTGGTAAGTGACCATTGCGTAGCCGGTGGAGTGGCTCTTGTTGAAGCCGTACTCCGCGAACTTGACCATCATGTCCCAGATTTGCTCTGCAAGCGGCCGCGCCACGCTGCGAACCGCCGCGCCGTCCACGAACTGGCTCGCGTATCGGGCCATCAGTTCCGGCTTCTTCTTGCCCATCGCCTTGCGCAGCGAATCTGCGTCCGCCAGCGAGAAGCCGCCCATGCGCTGCGCGACGCGCATGATCTGCTCCTGGTAGATCAGCACGCCGTAGGTCTCCTTGAGCACCGGCTCGAGCATCGGGTGCAGGTGGGTGACGGGCTCGCGGCCGTGCTTGCGGCGCGCGTAGGTCTCGTGCAGGCCCGAGCCGAGGGGTCCCGGGCGGAACAGTGCCAGCACCGCGACCAGGTCTGCATAGCAGGACGGCTGGATGTCGGCGAGCAGGCGCCGCATCCCGGAGGATTCAAGTTGGAAGATGCCTTCGGTGTCCGCCTTCTGCAGCAGCGCGTAGGTCGTGACATCGTCGAGCGGCAGCGAATCCAGGTCGGGGCGGGCGCCGGCGCGCGCCGCCACCAGCCGGCAGGCTTCCTCGAGAATGGTCAGCGTGCGCAGCCCGAGGAAATCCATCTTCAGCAGGCCGATTTCCTCGCAGGCCTTCATGTCCCACTGCGTGGTGACCGAGTCGTTGAGGCGTGCGAGCGGCACGATCTCGCGCAGCGGGCGGTCGGCGATGATCACGCCCGCCGCGTGGACTCCCGCATTGCGCGTCAGCCCCTCGACCTTGAGGGCGAGGTCGAACCAGCGCTCGTTCTCGGGCGACAGCCCGCGCAGCGCCTGCAGTTCGGGATCGGTCCGGAGGCTCTCCTCGAGGCTCACGCCGGGGCCGTCGGGAATTTTCTTTGCGACCTTGTCCACCTCCGCCAGCGGCACCTCCAGCACCCGCCCCATGTCGCGCAGCGCGTTTTTCGCCTTCAGTTTGCCGAAGGTGATGATCTGGCAGACCCGGTCGTCGCCGTAGCGGTGCCGCGCGTAGGCGATCATCTCTTCGCGCCGATTCTTGCAGAAGTCGATGTCAATGTCCGGCATCGAGATGCGCGACGGATTCAGGAACCGCTCGAACAGCAGGTCGTACTTGAGCGGATCAATGCGCGTGATGCCGAGTACGAAGGCCACCAGCGATCCGGCCGCGGAGCCGCGCCCCGGCCCGACCGGGATTCCGTTCTCGCGCGCGTGGCGCACCAGATCCCACACGATCAAGAAATAGGAAATGAATCCCATGTCCCCGATCGTGCGCATCTCGAACTCGAGCCTCTCGCGCGCCTCCTGCGGCGCGCCGGCGTAACAGCGCGTGAATCCGGCCTCGCACAGTTCGCGGAACAGTTCCTCCGGTGCGCGCCCGTCGGCGGCGGGGAACACCGGCAGCCGCGGCTTGCCCAGATCCATGCGGACGTCCACCATGTCTGCGACGCGCTGCGTGTTCGCGAGCGCTTCCGGCAGGTCGGCGAAGATGCGGTTCATTTCCGCGCGCGAGCGGAAGTACAAGGTGTCCGTATTCATCCGCCAGCGGTCCGGATCCTTGAGCCGGGCGCCGGTGTGCAGGCAGATCAGCGCGTCCTGCGCCATGCAATCCTCGTGGCGCAGATAATGGATATCGTTGGTGGCGACCAGCGGCGCTGCGACCTGCGCGCGTATGCGCGCCATGCCTTCCGTCAGCCGCTCCTGCTCCTCGATGCCATTGCGCATCACCTCGAGGAAGAAATTCTCGGCGCCGAACAGATCCTGCAGCCGGCCCGCGGTCGCGCGCGCCGCGGCTTCGTCGCCGCGTCGTAACTGGCGGTTCACTGGCCCGCTCATGCAGCCCGACAGACACACGATGCCCCGCGCGCGCCGCGCCAGCAACTCGAGATCCACGCGCGGTCGGAAGTGGTGCCCTTTGAGATGGGCCTCAGTTGTCAAGTCCATCAGGTTGCGCCAGCCTTCGGCGTCGCGCGCGATCAGCGTCAGATGCGTGTACGGATTCGCGCGCTTGTCGTGCTTCTCGTGCATCGACTTCTCGGCGACGTAGACCTCGCAGCCGAGCAGCGGCTTGATCCCCGCCTTGCGGCAGGCCTGGTAAAACTCGACCGCGCCGAACAGATTGCCGTGATCGGTGATCGCGAGGGCGCCGTGGCCGTCGGCGACCGCCGCCTGCACCAGCCGGTCCACCGGATTCGCGCCGTCGAGCAGCGAGTATTCCGTATGCACGTGCAGATGAACGAAGGGCTGCATTCGGCGGCGCCGAGTGTACCTTGCGACCGGCGCGCGTCGCAGGCCCTTGACGGGCTCGCGGGGACGGAGTGCAATATCCGCCCTTCGCACGCACCCGTAGCTCAATTGGATAGAGCATCAGACTACGGATCTGAGGGTTGGAGGTTCGACTCCTCCCGGGTGCGCCATCCTCCGGCCCGCGGCATCGTGCGGGCCCGCGCATGAGCCTGCTGTACCCGCTGCGCACCCCCGCCGACGCGGATGAGTTCGACCGGCGCGCGATGGAACTCGCGCTGAAGGAGGCGCGCTCCGCCGGCGCGCGCGGCGAGGTCCCAGTCGGTGCGATCGTGGTGCGCGAAGGCCGCGTGCTCGGTCGCGCCGGCAACGCGGTCGAGCAGCAGCGCGACGCCACCGCGCACGCCGAGATGCTCGCGCTCTCGCAGGCCTTCGCCGCGGCGGGGGAGAAGCGTCTCGAGGGGGCCGAATTGTTCGTGACGCTCGAACCATGCATCCAATGCGCGGGCGCACTGCTGCACGCGCGTATCGCGCGGCTGATCTACGGCGCGGCCGACCCGAAGTTCGGCGGCGTCGCGTCCCTCGCGCGCGTGCTGGAAATCCCCGGCCTGAACCATCGCGTCGCGGTCCGCAGCGGGGTTCTCGCGGCGGAAAGCGCTGACCTGCTGCAAGCGTTCTTTCGCGCCCTGCGGCGCGGCTCCGGCGGCCTTCCCGCGTCCCCGCCGGACGGCTAAGATCTCCTGCCCCGCTCGGAGAGGTGCCGGAGCGGTTGAACGGGCTGGTTTCGAAAACCAGTGTGGCCGCAAGGTTACCGAGGGTTCGAATCCCTCCCTCTCCGCCATCAAGGGGCCGTTCTTCTCATCGCGTCCTTGGAGAGGTGTCGGAGTGGCCGAACGAGCGCGCTTGGAAAGCGCGTGTGTCGCAAGGCACCGTGGGTTCGAATCCCACCCTCTCCGCCATTCTCGACAGGACGCCGCCGGAGCCGGGGGTCCGGCGCCGCGCAGCGCGCACGCCGTGAACCGGGTCAGGCCGGGAACGGAGCAGCCCTTAGCGGCGGAGCGCGGGTGCCGCGGTCGTCCGGGCCTCCGGCTCCGGCGGTTTCCAGCGGGAAGGAGATACGATGGCGACGTGGCCGAGGAGACCGCGGCGGGGCAGTACCGGGTGCTGGCGCGGAAGTACCGCCCACGCACTTTCGCCGACGTCATCGGGCAGGAACACATCGTCCACGCACTGACGCGCGCGCTGGAGCGCGGTCGGGTCGGTCAGGCCTACCTGCTGGTCGGCCCGCGCGGCGTCGGCAAGACCAGCACCGCGCGCATCCTCGCCAAGTCGCTCAACTGCGAAAAGGGGCCGACGCCGACGCCCTGCCTCGAATGCGCGCCGTGCCGGGACATTGAGCGCGGCGGGGACCTCGACGTGGTGGAGATTGACGGCGCGTCGAACAACGGCGTCGAGGACGTACGCAGCCTGCGCGAGAGCATCGCCACCCACCCGCTGCGCGACCGCCGCAAGGTGTACATCGTGGACGAAGTGCAGCGGCTTTCCGGCCCGGCCTTCGACGCGCTGCTGAAGACCCTCGAGGAGCCGCCCGACCACGCGATGTTCGTCTTCGCGACCACGGATCCGCACAAGATTCCGGACACCATCGTCTCGCGTTGTCAAGTCTTCGAGTTCCGGCGGCTGCGCGAGGCCGACGTGCGCGCGAAACTCGCCTCGGTCTGCTCGCGCGAAGGAGTAGCCGTGACCGACGACGTGCTGGCGGCGCTCGCGCGCGGCTGCCGCGGCGGCCTGCGCGACGCCGAGAGCATGCTCGACCAGGCGCTCGCGGTCGCTGACGGCCCCGTCACGCTGGACGATCTGGAGATGGTCGCAGGGCTCGCGCGCCCGGAGCGCTGGCTCGACCTGTTCGAGGCCGTCGCCGAGGACCGCCCGGCCGACATCCTGCGCACCATCGAGGGTTTTCTCGCGCGCGGCGGAACCGAACGGGACCTGATCGAGCAGGCCGCTGAGGCTCTCCGCGATCTGCTGCACGTGGCGCTGCTTGGCGAAGACGCGCTGGGGGTCGAACCCGATCCGGCGCGCCGGGACCGCATGCGCGCCCTCGCCAAACGCCTGGGACGCGATCGTCTCGAGGCGGTGCTGGGCATGCTCTTCGAACTCGAGGGCCGACTGCAGCGCGCGCCTCTCGCCGGGCGCGCGCTCGTCGAGTGGACGCTGCTGCGCGCGGCGCGCCTCGGCCAACTGCTTGATCTCGCGCAACTCGCCGGCGCGCTGCGCGGCGGTGTCACACAGGAGGCGGCGCGCACTGCCGGGCCGGCACCGGCGCCCGCTCCCGCAGCCGGCCCGGTCATCGCGCGCGGTCCGACCGCGCATTCGGAGCCGCCGGCCGCAGCGGGTCCCGCGCGCGCGGCCCGCTTCGAGGACCTGCTCGCCGGCCTCGCGGCGAAGCGCCCGACCCTCGCGGCCATCGTCCAGCACAATCTTGTTTCCGCGCGGCTCGCGCCGACGGAGGTCGTGGTTGAACTGCAGGAGCCCGCGCCGCGGGATCGCGCTATCCTGGACGATCCGGTCGAGAAGGCGGCGCTCGCGCGCCTCGCGGGCAGCCCGGGTCCGTGGCGTTTCGAGTACGTGCGCGCTGCACCCGTGGCGAGCGACTCGATCGGTCAGAGGCTGCTCGAATCCTTCGGCGGCCGCGAAGAGGAACCTTGATCCGGCGTTGCCGGCGTACCCCATGGCAGGAAGCCTCGGTGATCTCGGCGGACTTTTACGCCAGGCGCAGAAGATGCAGCGCCAGGTGCAGGAACTGCAGGAAGAACTGGCGCGCCGCACCTACGAAGGCAGCGCCGGCGGCGGCGCGGTGCGCGTGACCTTCAACGGCGCGCGCGAACTGCTCTCCGTGCGCATCCAGCCCGAAGCCTGCAATCCCGCGGAGGCCGACGTGCTCGAGGATCTGGTCACAGCCGCGGTGAAGGACGCCTTGCGCAGGGTGGAGGAGGAGAACGCCTCGGCGATGAAGAAGGTCACCGGCGGCCTCGGCCTGCCCGGCCTGATGTGATCGCGTCTTGGCCTTTCCTGCGCCCCTCGAGCGTCTGATCCGCGCGCTGGAGCGCCTGCCCGGGATCGGGCCGCGCAGCGCCGAACGGATTGCGTTGCATGTGCTGCGCTTGCCGCGCGAGGAAGTCGCAGAACTGGCGGTCGCGCTGCGCGACGCGCGCGTCGAGACTCACCGCTGCGAGCGGTGCGGCAACGTGACGCTGCGCTCGCCGTGCGCGCTGTGCGCCGATCCCGCGCGCGACCCGGTCCAGATCTGCGTGGTCGAAGGGCCGCGCGAGGTGGAGCGCATGGAGTCGAGCGGCGCCTTCCACGGCCTCTATCACGTGTTGCTCGACGGCCTCGCGCCGCGCGAGGGCGCCGCGCCCGATCCCGGCGCGCTGCGCGGACTGCGCCGCCGCGTCGAGCGGGAGCAGGTGCGCGAGGTCGTGCTGGCGACGGCCCCGGACCGGGAAGGCGAGGGCGCTGCGGCGCTCGTGGTCGAGGCCCTCGCGGGCTTGCCGGTGCGGATTTCGCGGCTGGCTCGCGGCGTGCCGGTCGGCGCGCGCCTCGAGTACCTGCACGGCGAGATTCTGGCCGAGGCGTTCCGCGGCCGCCAGGACCTGCGCGCGGCGAATGGAGAGCGCGGGTGAGCGCGACACCGCGGCGCATCGCGCTGCTCGTCGCGTACCAAGGCGCGCGTCTCCTCGGCTTCCAGCGCCAGCCGGGAGGCGCGACGGTGCAGCAGTCGCTGGAAGAGGCGTGGGCCGCGGTGAGCGGCGAGACCACGGTGATGCACGGCAGCGGGCGCACGGACGCCGGAGTCCACGCGTGGGGCCAGGTCGCGCACTATGCGACCTTTCACGCCCTGCCGGCGCCGCGGATCCGCGAGGCGTTGAACGCGTACCTTCCGCAGGAGGTCGTGGTGCGCGCCGCAGCCGAGGTCGGACCCGAATTCCACGCGCGCACCAGCGCGCTGCGCAAGCACTACCTGTACCGCATCGCGCTCACGGAGACGCGACCGGTGCTGCTCGCGGGCTGCGCGCATTGGCATCGCGGTTCCCTGAATCTGGCGGCGATGCGCGCCGCCGCGCAGCGGCTGACCGGACGTCACGACTTCACATCTTTCGCGGCGGCGGGCCGTCCGGTCCGCAACGGCGTGCGCACGCTGTACGCGCTCCACCTGCTCCCGGCGCGCGATGGACTCGTCGTGCACGCCCTCGGCGACGGATTCCACTACAAGATGGTGAGGAATCTGGTCGGAACGCTGCTCGAGGTCGGGCGCGGCCGCCGCGATCCGTCGTGGGTCAGCGCCGTGCTCGCCGCGCGCGACCGCCGCCGCGCCGGCGTCACCGCGCCCCCGGAGGGGCTGTGCCTGTGGCGCGTGATCTACTCACAGAGCCCCTTTCCCGCGCTCCCGCGCCGCGGTGCGCGCGCGTATCCTGGATCCGGCACGGAGCCCTCCGCTGCCCTGCGCCCTCCCCTGGCGACCCATGAAGATCGAAGTCACGAGCCGGCATGAGGCAATTTCCGACGCGCTGCGCGACTATGCCGCGCAACGCCTGACGCGCGTCGAGCACCTCGGCACCGATTTCCCAAGCGCCGAGATCGTGTTCGACCAGGGAGGCGAAGGCCTGACCTGCGAGATCATCCTGCAGGCGCGCCGCGGCGAGCCGATCATCGCGCGCGCGTCGGGCCACGAAGCGCGCGCCGTAGTGGATGACGCGGTGGGCAAGATCGAGACGCAGGTCGCCAGGGCCAAGGACCGGCGCGACGACCGGCGCAAGGCCTCCTGATCCCGCGATGAGTTACGCCCATCTGCTCTCCGATCGCTCGGTGCTGCTCGACCTCGCCTCCGGCGACGCGGATGGAATTCTGGCGGAACTGGCGGACGGGCTGGTGGCGAATTGCGCGGAACTCGCGCCGCGCCGCGACGAACTCCTGGCCGCGATGCGCGCCCGCGAATCCCAGGGCTCCACCGCCAGCCAGGGCGTTGCGATTCCTCACGTCAAGTTGACCGGCATCTCGCGCGTCGCGGTGGTGGTTGGCGTGCACCGCGGCGGCGTGCCGTTCCGCGCGCTTGACGGCGAGCCCGTGCATGTGTTCTTCTCCGCGGTGCGGCCGACCGAGACCGCTGAGCAGCACCTCGGCATGCTGCGCTGGTTCGCGAGCATCGCGCAGCACGAGGATTTCGTTTCCTTCACCCGCAAGGCGCGGAGCCGTCAGGAGGTCCTCGACCTTCTGAACGAGCTCGCGCCAGCCTGATCAGAAGTGCCGGAAGCCCCCGCGGGCACCAGCGCAGCCGGCGGCGCCGTGGTGGTCAATCCCTTAGGGATCCACGCGCGTCCGAGCCACGCGATCGTGCTGGCCGCGCAGGACTTCGCCGCGCGCATCGAACTCGAGCACGAGGGCCGGCGCGCCGACGCGCGCAGCATCCTCTCGGTGATGACGCTCGGCGTGCCGTGCGGCGGGCGCGTCACGGTGCGCGCGCAGGGGCCGGACGCGGAGCGCGCGGTGGCCGCAATCCTCGAAATCCTCGCGCGCGCGGAGCCGCGTTAGCAGCCCGATGGGCGCTCCGGCCGGCGCAGTACTCGCGGTGAATGCGCGCGATCCCGAGGAGACGCGCGTCGCGCTCGCGTGCGAGGGCCGGCTGCTCGACCTGCGCTGGACACGGACCGAGCGCGGCACGCTGGTCGGCAGCCTGCACCTCGGCGTCGTGACGCGGGTCGAGGAGGGGTTGGACGCGGCCTTCGTGGACGTCGGCATGGGGCGCGCGGGGTTCCTGCATGTCGGCCAGGTGCACCCCGGACTCGCCGATCCCGCGCTCGACGCGCTGGCCGCCGCGCTGCTGCCCGCGCCGCGCGAGGCCGACGTCCGCACGCTGCTGGGAGAGGATCACGACGCCGAGGACGAAGCCGCCGGCACTCCCGCTGCGCAAGGGGGGGGGGAGGCGCCGCCGCGCGCGGCGCGGATCGGCGACCTGCTCCGGCCTGGCCGCAAGGTCCTGGTGCAGGTGCTGCGCGACCCTCTGCGCCAGAAAGGCGCCACGCTGACCACCTTCGTCTCGCTGGCCGGCCACCGACTGGTGTACATGCCCTCGCTGGGCCGCCCCGGCGTCAGCCGCCGCCTCCTCGACCCGCTGGAGCGCGAACGGCTGCGGCTGCTGCTCGAGACGCTGGCTGGCGCGGGCTGCGGGCTGATCGCGCGCACCGCAGCGGAAGGCGTGGACCAGGAAGGGATGCTGCGCGAGTGGCAGGGTCTGCAGCGCCGCTGGGAAGAGGTCGCGACGCGCTGCCGCCACAGCGCCGCCCCGGCGCAGGTGCTGACCGAGGACCCGCCGGTCGTGCGCGCGGTGCACGAGTTGCTGGACGCCGGCGTTCAGCGCCTCGTCGTGGACGATGCCGCCGCCGCCGACTTGCTCGAAAGCGCGCTGCGCGCGGCCGGACTGAACTCGGTCGTGGTCGAGCGTTACGCGCAGGCCCGTCCACTCTTCGAGGCGCTCGACCTCGAACGCGACTGGCAGGGCCTCTTCCGCCCGCGCGTGCCGCTGCCCGGCGGCGCCTCCATCGTGATCCACGAGACGGAAGCCCTCACCGCGGTGGATGTCAACAGCGGCCCCGCCGTCGCGGATTCGCTCGAGGCGACCGCGCTCGCCATCAACCTCGCCGCGGTCGAGGAGATCGCGCGCCAGGTCCGGCTCCGCGACCTCGGCGGCATTGTGGTGGTTGACTTCATTGACATGCGCCGTGCCGAGCACCGGCGCCAGGTCGAGTCCGCGCTGCGCGCCGCGCTGCTGCGCGATCGCGCGCGCCTGAAGACCAGCCATCTCGGAAGTTTCGGCCTGATGACCTTCACGCGGCGGCGCATCGGCGGCGGTCTGCCGCGCGCCGTCGAGGCGCCCTGCCGCGGCTGCGGAGGCAGCGGCCAGGTCGCGCACCACCACGCCGGCGCGCTGCGCGCGGTGCGCCGCATGCGCGCGGAACCGGCAGCGCGCGCCTTCCACGTGCGGGCCCAGCCCGGAACTTGCGGGGTGCTGCGGGGGCCGCTTGCCGAGGCTGTGACGAGCCTGGGGCGCCCGGTCACGCTGCAGGAGGATCTGCAGGTCTCCGCCGCCGACCCCGTGGTGCAGCCGGACCTCCTTGCCGACCCCGGATCCGGACGCTAGACTGTTTGACCTTTCGTTGGAGGAAAGCCCCTTGTACGCCGTCGTCCGCGACCGCTCCCGTTGCCTCAGCCTGGAACCCGGCCAGGAGGTGTGGGTGGATTTACTCGAAGTCCAGCCGGGTGCCGAGGTGACCTTCGACGAAGTCCAGTTGCTCAAGCGTCAGGACGGCAGCGTCGCCGTGGGCGCGCCCACCGTGAAGGGCGCCAAGGTCCTCGCCGAAGTGCTGGGCCACGTGCGGGATGAGAAGATTCGCGTCTTCTTCTACCGTCGGCGAAAATCCAGCCGCAAGCAGCGCGGCCATCGCCAATCCTATACCCGCATCCGGGTCAAGGAGATCCGCGGCTAAGCCGGATTCCCGCAGCGAAACGAAGCCATGGCACACAAGAAAGGCGGCGGTTCTTCGAAGAACGGGCGGGACTCGAACCCGCAGATGCGCGGCATCAAGCGCTACGGCGGGCAGGTCGTGCTCTCCGGCGAGATCCTGGTGCGTCAGTGTGGCACGCGGTTTCACCCGGGCCGCAACGTCGGCGTAGGCTCCGACTACACGCTCTTCGCCAAGGCGGACGGCGTGGTCGAGTTCCAGTCGCGGCGCCGGGTCGCGGTACTTCCGCTGCCCGAGTAGGACCGCGCGCTCCGCGTCCCCGCGCGGCGGCGCAGGCGGAGCCGGCCATGGAACGCACAGAGCCGACCTTCCGCGATGAGACCGAGGTGACGGTCTGCGCCGGCCACGGCGGTGACGGGTGCATTTCGTTCTATCGCGAAAAATTCATCATGCACGGTGGACCGGACGGCGGCGACGGCGGCGATGGCGGCAGCGTGATCCTGGTCCCCGACGCGCACGAGAACTCGCTGTTCCGCCTCGCGCGCAGCCGCCGCATCGAGGCGCAGAACGGGGCACCCGGTCATACCAAGAACTGCTCCGGCCGCGCCGGCGAGGACGTGCGCGTGCAGGTGCCGCTCGGCACGCAGGTCTTCGACGCCCAGCACGGCAACTTGCTGGCCGATTTGGATCAGGAAGGCCGCGAGATGGTGGTCGCGGCAGGCGGGCGCGGCGGGCGCGGCAACGCGCGCTTCGCGACGAGCACCAACCAGACGCCGGTGGAGGCGCAGGAGGGCACCCCCGGCGAGGTGCGCCGGCTGCGGCTCGAGTTGAAACTGATGGCAGACATCGGGATCGTCGGCCTGCCCAATGCCGGCAAGAGCACGCTGCTGCGGCGACTGACCTCGGCGCGCCCGCGCGTCGGAGACTACCCTTTCACGACGCTTCATCCATCGCTGGGCGTCCTGCCGGCGGCGGGATACGGGCGCGCTCTGGTGCTGGCCGACATTCCCGGCCTGATCGAAGGGGCGGCCCAGGGGCGCGGACTGGGATACCGATTCCTCCGCCACGTCGAACGAACGCGGCTGCTGCTGCATCTCGTGGATTGCTCGGCTGGGTCGGAGGATCCCGTCGCTGCGTTCCGCACCGTGAGGGTGGAAATCGCCGCCTACGCGCCGGAACTGGCGCAGCGGCCGATGCTGGTGGCCGCCACCAAGGTCGAGGACGCCGAAGCCGAGGCGCGCGCTGCAGACCTGGAGCGGGCGCTGGGGGGGGAGTCGGGCGGGCGAGTGCTGAAGATCAGCGCGGTGACCGGCACCGGGATCGCGGACCTGATCGGGGCGCTATTCAGGGCCGCGGGTGGCAGTGGTCCGGGAAAAGGGCAGGAAGACCCGCCCGCGATGCGTCAGAAGGCCTGAGCCGGCCCGCGCTTCCGGGACCGCGCTTGCCTAAGATGGGGTTGGTGAACGAAAGAATTCTTCGCCTGCTGCTCGTACTCGTGGGCCTCGGCGCCCTCGGTGCGTTCGGCTGGCGCATCTACGACTACTGGAAGCATAAGGACTCGCTGCTGCAGCAGGTGGATATCGCCCGGCTGCAGGAGAAGGCTGGCGGCGGTCCGCGCGTGGATCCGGGCCACCTTCTGCCGTACACGGAATTCGCGGTGATCGAGACCCTCAACGTGACCGGCAAGGAGAAACCGGTGATCGAGGGGCCGAAGCCGCCGCCGCCGCCGGTGGCGAAACTCTCGGAGCGCGATCTGATCGTCACCTTCATCCAGTACGCGGGGAAGGGTCATCCGGCGAACGCGGCGTACATCACGCCCGTGGAAGAGACCGCCGAGGAGAACTCCGCGAACGTGCCGGGCGATCTGTACGTGGTTGGCGAGCGCGTCGCCATCAAGTCGAAGAAGGATCTCGAGGTGCGCGTCAAGCGGATCGGCGAGGTGGAGGTCTTGGTCGGCTACGGTCAGGGCGAAGGCGCCGGCGAGTTGACCTTGACCATCGCGGCCTACGATCTGCCGCAGGGCACTGCCAGTTCGCTCCTTGGCAACCCGGAGAGCGCGGATCCGTCGCCGTCGCAACTGCGGACCGTGCCGGACGAAACGCGGCTCAACGACTCAGGCGAGTTCGAGGTCGGCAGCGCGGACGTAGCCTACTTCGAGAAACTCTCGCAAGAGGAGATCGTCGCCGCGGTTCCGGTGCGCCCGGATCGCGACCGCCTCTCGAACGAGATCCGCGGGCTGCGCATCCAGAGCGTGCCGGAGAACTCGCCCTTCTCGCGCCTCGGCCTGCGCGCGGACGACGTCGTGCTCGAGGTCAACGGCACGCCGGCCCTGAACCGGGATGATCTCCTGCGGGCGATGCGCGCCACCCAGGTCACCACGCTCGAAGTCAAGATCGAGCGCGTTGGGGCAGTTCGCACGCTGCGCTACCGGCTGCCGTGAGCGCCGACCGGGGCGCGGCGCCGCGCGAGGTGCTGCTGCTCGACCTGGGCAACAGCACGGCGAAACTGCTGCCGCCCGGCGCGACTTCCCCGCTGCGGGTGCGGATGGACGCCGCCGACGCGGAGAGTGCGCGCGCTCGGTTCCGGACCGCGCTCGGCTCCGCGCCGGATGCCGACCGCTGCCTCGCAGCGAGCGTCGCGCCGCGCTGGCAGGATCTGCTGCTGCCCGAACTTGCGGCGCGCGGCGTGCGCGTGATGCTCGTGCAGCCGGCGGAGGTGCCACTGTCGGTGCGCAGCCGCGGCACCGGAGTGGACCGGCTGCTCTGCGCGTGGCAGGCGCAGCGGCTCGCGCGCGGAGCGGCACTGGTCGCCTCCTGCGGCACGGCGTTCACGCTCGACGTGGTGGACGCGGCTGGCGTATTCCACGGCGGCGCGATCGGCGCCGGGCTCGGACTGCAGGAGGCCGCGCTGGCCGCAGCCGCCCCTCATCTGCCGCCGCCGGATCCGGCTTGGCGCAGCGGGCCGGTGCCCGCGAGCAGCGCCGAGGCGATCGCGTGCGGCACGCGCGGAGCCCTGGCCGCGGCGCTGAACGGCCTGGCCGCGGAGTTCGCGCTGCGGATGGCCGCGCCGGAATGCGCGCGCTTCGTCACCGGCGGCGATGCCGTGCGCCTCGCTCCGGCTCTCGGCCCGGGATGGCGCGTCGAGGAAGACCTGGTGCTGCGCGCGCTCGCGGCCCTCGCGCCCGCGTGGAAATGGTGAACCGTTTCCGGCGCCTCTCGCCGCCCGGCGCCTCTGCGCTGTCCAGTTGGCGGCTCGACGCGTCTGCGGAGGAGTTGCGCGCGCTGCTCGGCTCCAGGCTGGGCGGTTCGCCCGCTCGGGTCACGCTCGGATCTCCCGGCCCCGCCTTCGACGAAGGCCTCGTGCGGGCCACCGCGGACGGCGGGGCCGAGATCCACCTGCACGGCGGTCAGGGCGTCGCCCGCGCGCTGCGCGCTTGGCTCGCGGAGCGCGGCTTCCGCGAAGATCCGGCCGTCCCGGAGCCGGCGGGCTCCGCGTCGGAGATGCCGACAGCAGCCGCTGCGCACGCGGCCTTTCTGCGCGCCGAATCCCCGCGCACGGCGCGCGCGTGGCTCGCTTTCGCGGCGGAGGATGCGCCGACGGTGCTGGCCCAAGGCGCGGCACTGGACGTGACCGCGCGCGCGCGGTGGGCGCGCGAGCGCCTGCGGCACGCCCGCTGGGCCGAGGCGCTGGAGTCGCCGCCCGACCTCGTGATCGCCGGACCCGCGAACGCCGGCAAGTCGAGCATCTTCAACGCGTGGCTCCGCACGGCGCGCGCCACCGTGGCGGATGCGCCCGGTACCACGCGCGATCGGATCGGCGAGACGCTGCGCCTGGGCAGCGGCGCGGCGGCGTGGACGCTGCGTCTGGTGGACACTGCCGGCATCTGGGACGCAGCCGCGGGCGTGGATGCGGAAGCCGGCCGCATCACCGAGCGCGCCGTCGCGCAGGCTTGGCGCGTGCTGTGGGTGTTCGACGCGGCGAGCCCGCCCGGACCGCGGGCGCGTGCGGCGCTTGTGCAGGCGCGGCCGCACGACCTGCGCATGTTGCATCGCACCGACCTGGAGCATTCCTGGGATCCCGCGGAATTGCGCGCCGGGCCTTGGCTCGAGGGCAGCATCCGGAACGAGGGTCCGGCGTGCATCGCGCGGATCGAAGCCGCGCTGCTCGCCTCGCTCGGTCCCGTGCCGGAGGATGGCGCGTGGCTGCCGCTCGGCGCCGGCTTTCGCCGCCGTTTGAGCACGTGGGCGAGCGCCCGGTCCGGAGGCGGTTAGAATTCCCGCGGCGATGCGCCTGCTGCCTGTACTCGAAGGGCTCCACTCGGCCGAGTCCTTCAACGTGGAATTCTTGGAGGCTTTTTTCCGGCGCACGCGCGAGATCGAGGCCCGGCCAGTTGAGTTCCGCGAGTCCTTGCGCGGCAGGGTGGTCGCGCACGTGTTCGAGGAGCCCTCGACGCGCACGCGACTCTCCTTCGAGTCGGCGGTGCTGCGCCTCGGCGGCTCGGTGCTGACCGTCACCGATCCAAAGTCCACTTCCGGCGCCAAAGGCGAGGCGCTGGCGGACACCGCGCACATCGTCGGGGGCTATGCCGACCTGCTGGTTTGGCGGCATCCGAGAGATGGCGCTTCGCGCGTGGTGGCGCAGCACACGAGTGTTCCGGTGATCAACGCCGGTGACGGCCGCCTCGGCCACCCGACGCAGACCCTGCTTGATCTGTGCGCGCTGGAGCGGCGCTGGCCCGCGTTCGCGGGCCGCACGATCGGCCTGATGGGAGACTTGAAGTATGGCCGCACCGCGCGCTCGCTGGCATGGGGGCTGGCCCTGCTGGGCGTGCGAGTGGTTCTGCTGCCGGCTCCGGGCCTCGATTGGGAGTCCAGTTTCGAGCGCCGGATCCTCGATCACTTCGGCATGCGGTTGCGATGGACGCGCCACCCGCTGTTCCGCGTCTGGACCGGGAGCCCGGAGGCGCGCGTGCTGGAGCCCAGGGGGATGATTCAGGGCCTTCTGTTCCAGGATGAGGTGCCGACGCTGGAGCGCCTGGACGCCCTCTATCTGACGCGATTGCAGCGCGAGCGCGGCGCCACGGTCATCGGCGAGGGTTATCCCGGGCTGCAGCCCGAGCAGTTACGGGATCCCCTGTTGGAGTCGTGCCTGCTGATGCACCCGCTCCCACGGCGCGAGGAATTGCCCTTCGAGTTGGATCGCGACGATCGTGCGCTCTATTTCGAGCAGGCGCGGCTGGGGCCGGTGGCACGCATGGCGGTGCTGCTCGCGATGCTGCGCGAGGACGCGTGGCCGCTGCCGAGTCTCACGCCGCTGCCGGCCGGTCAGCCGGAGGCTGCGCTGGGCGCCTGCGCGAACGCCAACTGCGTGACACGCGCGGAAGGTCTGACCACGCCTTGGCGAGTGGTGGGGGCGGCGCGGCGGCAGTTCTTGTGCGCCCTGTGCGATTCCCTGCTGCCGGTGGACTACGTGGGGTGTCGCAGCACCTTGCGGGTGCATCCGATTCACTCACCTGCGGCTCTGCGAATCAGTCCCGAGAACCTGCACCCCTTCCGGGAGAGGGAGGAGGCGTTGGAGGCTGGATACGCTTGGGGAGGGTAGACCACCCCGGAGTCTGGCCCCCTTCCGTGTTGATCGAGCATCCTAGACCATTATGGAATAAGATGTTACGTACTTTTCGCTGCATCCAGAGCCGCCGGTTCATCGCCTGCGCGCCTTCCTTTGTTGCGCAAAGGCCGAGCCCGTCAGGCTTCAACAGCGAAAGGGGCCAGACTCCGGATGGTGCGACGGCGCACCCCCATCCTCACCCCTAGTGCGCTCCCGCCCCTCGCAGGCCCCTCTTCAGTTGGTACGAGAGTTGCAAGTGGGACTTGGGCTGATCACCTGGACCTCCTTACCATAGGGATTCCGGCATCCAGCCCTCCCGGATCCAGGCACGCTTCCTTCCGCGATGTTCCAAGCCCAATCCCGACTCCCGGCCCGCCTCCTGCTCGGCGGCCTCCTCCTCGCCCTCCTGGCCTGCGGTTGTATCGGCTCCGGCAAGGCCGGCGGCACCAAAGTCGCCTCCTCGATGTTCCTTGAGAACATGGAGTACGGACGCCTCGTGACGGTCGTGGACGAGGACGGTGACGTCACCGCCACCGAGGTGTTGATCCACCCGGACCTGGCCACCGACGGTGTGGACTATGAACTCTCCACCAACCCGGTCACGCAGGACCAGACGCTGAAGATCCTTTCCGCTTCCGGCTCCGCCTCCTTCACAGCGCTGCTCGCGGACGCCCAGGCCGGTCTTCCGGTGCTCGGCTCACGCTCGCCGGACCAGCCGCCGCCTTTCTCGCTGCTGCCGCGCAACGCGGTGCTGCGTCTGACCTTCAGCGCGCCGCTGGATGCCTCAAGCGTGGACCAGACGACGGTCCAGGTCCTGACCGGCGAGCCGTCAGTCCTGGCCTTTACCGCCCGCTACCTGGTGAAGAACAGCGCCTCCAGCGGCAAGGGCTACGTGCTGGTGGATCCGACGGTCTCCGCCACCCAGGCGGCGGCATCCGCGATCCCGCAGAACGCGGTCGGCTTCCCCGCGACCACGGACGGCGTTTCCGCGAACCTGCTGGTCCGCATCCCGACCGTGCCCGATCCGCTGCTGGGTCTGCCGCGGGTGCTCGAGAGCGAGAGCGGCCTGCGCGCCTCGGTCCGCGACCGCGACGAGGAGCCCTTCGAGGAGGACTTCTCCGGCTCCGTGACGCTGATCCGCGCCTTCCGCACCGGCGGCAGCGTCGACGACTACCGCGGCTTTCTGCGCGACGATGGGCGCCCGAGCCTCCTTGGCGTCTTCAACGCGACCATCAGTTCGGTCGTCAGTGCCACGACCGCCGTCACCGATTACATTTTCTCCAACGACAGCGTCCCTTGTCGGCCGGTCACGCCCAAGGTCGGCGACGTGATGGAGGTTGGCAACGCGCTGCTCGTCACGACCGCGATCCTCGACGCGTCGGACCCCAACAACTACCGCGTCCGCGCGCAGATCGAGTCGGGCAGCATTGCTGCGGGCGCCACAGGCCTCGCGGGCCGGTACACCACGCGCTATGGCATTGCTGACGCGGCCAATCAGACCTGCTTCCTGGAGATCCAGCCGGATCCCACGGCGCCGGTCGCCAGCGGGCTTGACCCGAACTCGACCATCGCGGTGCGCTTCGACGAGCCGGTGGACAACACCACCGTGACCTCGATGGGCACCTTCGTGGTTACCTCCTACGAGAACGTCGGCAGCCCGACCACCAAGGAGCAGAAGGAGGCCGCCTGGTTCCGCCAGTCGGTCACCACCGAGTCGGTCGCGGATTACATCAGCCGCCAGCGCGGCTACGACCTGCGCCTGCTGTCCACCGGCACCGACGCCATCAACTCCGAGTTCGGCGGCCGCGTGCTGTTCGGGCCGATCGAAGTGTCGAACGGCAACACGCAGTTCACGCTGGCGCCGGTCGCGGGCTTCACCGAGATCAACGCCGACTCCTTCCTGCAGTTCGCGGTTGCGTTGCGCGACGGACCCGACGGCATCCTCGACCTCGCCGGCAATCCGCTGACGCTGACGAACTTCGTTGCCGGCACGCCGGGCCAGAACCACATCATCACGGTGCGCGGGATCAACGGCTCCAACACCGGCGGCACCAACGCGGTGCTGAACAGCAAGTACTTCGGCTTCTTCGGCGGCCTGCTCGACGAGAACGACGACGGCGTCGCGGAATACGCGGGCCAGGTCAGCGTCGAGCCCGGCAAGATCGCGGGCCGCGCGCCGACGCGCTTCTCGCGCTCGGCGGACGCCAACAGCCAGTCGGTCGGCGGACGCAATCTCGGCCCGCCGCAGCCCGACCCGATGAACCCCGCGGGCGCGGTGACGATGCACGCATACCGGCCGCAGGACTTCGGCTTCGGCTACCCCGACCCGACCGAGCACAACATGGACATCGAGGGCTTGGCCTGGTCGCCGAACGCCGGCGTGGTCTTCGACGAGACCTACGTCGACTTCGGCCTCACGCTGGGGCACGCCACGACGTTGCCGGACGAGGCCTTCGACGGCTTCACGCTGCTGCCGATCTTCCCCGGCTCGGGCCTGGTGCCGGCCTCCTACGACGAGAACATCCTCGGCTTCCCGACCTTGGACGAGATCGAGGTCTTCCGCAGCCTGTACTCGCCGCGCGCGATCAATCTGTTCCCGACGAACGGCGTCAACTACCTGCCCTTCCCCGAATTCGAGCAGTCGTTCACTTGGCGCGACACCGGAATTCCGCAGACCTTTCTCGGCGGCGCGCAGGATTCGCTGGGCTCGCCGAACCTGCAGTATGTGGTTGACAACGGGCTCAACTTCATCTTCTGGCTGCCGGAACAGGTGCCGTCGGTCGGCCTCTCGCTGCTGATGCGCTTCCGCTGCTACCCGCAGGCGGACCGCCTCGGACTCAACCTGTTCACGACCACGAAAATGCAGCCCGCCTCGGCGCTGCCCGCCTTCCGCATGTTCTCGGCGGGTGGCCAGGACGGCTCGGGCGAGTGGTTCCGCATTCAGCCGGACAACCCGGCGCAGGGCGGCACCGCGCCTTCGGGCGGCTTCCTGCCCGGCGGCAGCCGCACGCCGACCCAATTCGACACGCTGCTCTACTGGATGAACGCCGACTTCGTCGTGCGCGTCAGCCGCGTCTACACCCACTGGTTCGACATGGGCAACGTGCTGAATATCGGCGACGTGCAGGGCCTGATCGTCGAGCCGGAGAACCCGGTCCAGCCCGCCGGCACCTCGGTGATCGTCGAGTACCGCGGCTCGGTGGCCGTGGACCACGGCGGCAACCCGCTGCTGATTCCCACGCCGCTCACCAGCGCCGACCTGCCCTTCGACGGCTACGCCGACGCCACGCAGGGGATCGGCTCGGTCTCGACGCCGAGCGACTGGACGCAGGACTTCGCCGCGCTCGAAGGCCAGCAGTTCAAGTTCTTCCAGGTGCGCATCACTTTCATCGCCAACGCCGACCTCGGCGTGCAACCCGTTCTGGACGGCTTCGGAATCGCCATCAACCTCGACTGACCCTCAATCGGAGAATGGTCATGCAACCCCGACTTCGCATCGCACGTCTCGCCCTTGGTTTCCCGTTGCTCGCGCTCACCGCCTGCATCGGAGGAGGGGGCACGGGCGTCACAGGCGCCGGCACCGGCAAAGCGAACCTCTTCCTCGAGGACGCGCAGTGGGGTCGGCTGGTGGACATTCTCGACTCCGCCGGCACGCCGGTCGAGGAGGACACCCTCATCCGCGAGAACCTGCAGTCGGACGGCATTGACTTCCTGCTGCAACTCAACCCGATCACCGGACGCGAGACGCTGACGATCCTGCACTCCGCCGGCAGTGCCGCCTTCACCGCGGCGCGCTCGGGCGCGAAGAGCGGGCTCGGCTCGCTGCAGGCCAAGGCCTTCGACGCTCCGCCGCCCTTCACCAAGTTGGCGCGCAACGGCTCGATCCAGTTGACTTTCTCCGAGTTCGTGGATCCGTTCACGGTTGACCGCCAGACCATCCAGGTCCTCGTCGCGGGACCGAACAATCAGTTCCAGAGCCTCGAGGTCCGCTACGTCGTCAAGCACGGCGTCGGCACGGACGGCAAGCCGAAGGGCATCGTGATCCTCGATCCGACGATCTCGCAACTCGATTCCGAGAACCTCAACCTGCCGGCCAACGGCATCGGCCTCCCGGCGAGCACCGACCAGATCGCGGCGAACCTGAAGATCCTGATCCCGACGCAACTGAACCCGTTCATCAACCAGACGCTGATCCTCGCCAACGAGAGCGGCACCCGCACGATCGACGTCAAGCGCAACGCCGCCGGTGACGCGATCCTCGAGCCTTTCGAGTACGCGGGCCTCGATCCGGTGGTCGTGCGCGCCGTGCGCAGCGGCAACAACGCGGACACCTTCAACGGCTTCATGACCGACAATGCGCGGCCGTCGCTGATTGCGTCGCTGGACGTCACCCTCGCGGGCGTCTCCGTCGTCTCCGCGAATGTGCGCCAGTTGACCTACGCGGTGGACACTCTGAACTGCCGCGACCTCGCGCCGAAGATCGGCGACGTGTTCGAGACGGGGTCGGCGATCCTGCAGGTCGCCGCGATCATTTCCTCGAGCAACTCGGCCGCCTACGTCGTCAACGCGACGCTGCT
>Ga0247727_10002530_pt1 | contig 41655 bp, 33 predicted proteins | sample WisWelCaveWW1625_FD_202498 | JGI IMG/M metagenome (GOLD analysis project Ga0247727, IMG submission 202498) | Biofilm microbial communities from Wishing Well Cave, Virginia, United States - WW16-25 | ecosystem: Environmental > Aquatic > Deep subsurface > Groundwater > Cave microbial mat | place...
GAAATGCATCCATCCTGCCAGGTTACTCCGTCTTTCAGCTGGCGCTCCCTTTCGCCTACCCTGATACGACTTTGTGAGACTTTGTTAAAGTTCGCTGGATACGACTTTATGAGACTCGACACAACGATTGATTTTAAAGGTCCCGGCTTACGAAAAACGAGAGCCCGAAGACTATCCTGTTGCAGAGAAAAATTTAGCGAAAGAGGGGTGGTTTCTGAGTAATATAGACTGCGAGTTCACTCCAAAAGTCGAGAAGTACAGCACTAGCGGGGCATTTATTTTTCGGGAATTCGTTGATGGTGATGAGTTGAGGAATCTAGTCTTGGATTCTGACATCGCATCTCGAGTTGGAATTGCACAAAAGGTGTTAGAAGCTTCTTATGGCCTTTTTTTAGCTTTCCACGAACACCGCGAAGATAGTTATGTTATTCGAGATTTTAAGCCAGCAAACCTAGTCTTCGATTCTCGAAATTCCTTGATAAAACTTGTTGATTTGGGAGGAGTTAAATCCGAAAAATTTCTTCTCTCACGAAATCCCCGACCTTTCATTCTAGGTTCCGGAAAGTGGACACACTGGCCACCAGAACAACTATTGCAAAAATCAGACCTTCTGAACAGAAGTATAGATTTCTTTTCTCTTGGCACAACTCTCTACTTCGTTTTGTTTAAGAAATCTCCCTACACAAATAACGAAAGCGATCCGGCTAAAGTGCTGGAAACTTACCAAACACAATATGAAGATGCAAAGCACGAACTTCAGAAACTTCGTGCAGAAGAAAGAGTCGATCCTAGCTTAATTGAGTTTGCGATTGAATGCCTAAATCCATCCAGCCAAATGAGACCAATTACTTTTGATGGCACAAAAGCCCACAAGCCTTCTCGCTAATACGAAGATCTGACAAGCTACCCAAGAAATGTTGCATTCATGGCTTGCCATCTGCACAGAGATTTCAGTCAACCTATGCTGCGCTGAAACCTGTCAGGATTGCAATTCCATGAACCCTCCCGCCCTCCTCACCCGCCTCGATGAAATTGGCCGCTCCCTCTCCCAGGAGGCCCACGCCCTGGCCCTGATCGGGTTGGGTTCAGTGGGCACGGAACTGGATCGGCTGGATGCGTGGTCTGATCTCGATTTTTTCGTCATCGTGGAGGCTGGGCATAAACGCGCCTTCCTCGACGACATCGGCTGGCTGGCGCGGCTTGGCCTCATCGCCTACGCCTTCGCCAACACCGAGGTGGGCTACAAGCTCCTCTACGCCGACGGGATATTCTGCGAGTTCGCCATCTTTGAACCGGCGGAACTGGAGGCCATCCCCTTCACCGCAGGGCGCATCGTCTGGAAACACGCGAACGTACCTGACTCAATCGGCCAGCCCGCCTCGCCTGCCCCGCCCCGCCGCAGCCCGGAATTCCTGGTCGGCGAGGCGCTCACGAACCTGTATATCGGCATGGGCCGCGACCTGCGCGGCGAACGCCTGTCCGCCCTCCGCTTTATCCAGGGCTATGCGGTTGACCGCCTGGTGGAACTGGCTGTATACATTGATGAGCCACAGGCGGCAACGCGCGATATGTTTGCCAACGAACGGCGCTTTGAAAAACGCCATCCAGTCATCCCCAGCCACGCCGCCGAATGGATGCAGGGCTATCACCGCAACCAAGAGTCGGCGTTGGCGATCCTCACGTTCCTGGAAGAGCATTTTGAAGTTAACGCGGCCATCGCTGGAGAAATCCGGAAACGTTGCGCGTGAGGCCAGCCGGGGTTCAGACTTGCCCGCCGGGGCGCGGGACCCGCTCAAGGGGTCAAGCCCCCGTGGAGCCGCCTCACCCCGCAATCCATCCGCAATGATCACAAGGAGCTTGAAATGTGCATTTTTAGCGGTCCGGTCCAAAACGTTTCCAGCACCAAAATCTTTGGCCGGGCCACGCCCGCTGGGACGCAAACGCTCGTCTACGCCATGAGCGTCCTCAACCGCCGCGACACCGCCATGCTCCTGCCCATCCCGGTGCCCCCCGGCTCCCCCGAGGAGACCGTACGCTTCATTGACCTGCATGGCTACGCCGGGTTTTTTGAAGATATGCGCCGCGGCTTCCGGACAACCCCGTTACCGGCCAGCCGATCATTTGCACCGCAGAGCCTTGACCTGACCCTGAAAGTCCACGAAGTTGGCGATTATGAGGCTTCCTACGTCCCCTCCGCCGCGGACTGGAGCCGGCTTGATCCGCGTTTCCGGCTGCCGGGCGTGGTATTCAAAGCGGTGCCGGCCTACCAGGACTATGGCTTTGCCGTCTTCAAACTCAAGGCCTCGGGGAGCGCCGGGAGGGGCTGGCTGCGCCGACGGGGAAGCGGCCCACCGCGCCCCATCCACCCCATGGCGTTCGAGTTCCCCACCCGGTTCGCCGGGCAAATATTCTTCCCCACTGTCCACGTTCATGATGGCGCTTTCCATCCACGTGCAGATTTCGACCATGAGTTATACGCCCAATACGGCCGCACACCCGAAGGCTGGGAAACCTCCACAGGGCCTGCCCACGGGTTCATGGACACCCACCGGGCCGGGGAAATCATTGAGGGCGCCGCTCCCTGTTACCGTCTCGAGATCCGCGGTAAAGCGGATAATCGCGATATCATCGTGGCCTGAGCAACCCGGAAGGTTGGCGGCCCGGTAAGTTTTGCTTCCATCGGGCCATCCAGAAGGCCATGCAAACTCAAGGAGACCCCATGAACTACGCCGACCACCGTAAATCCAAAGACGACTTCTTCGCCCGCCACCCGCAAAGCCCCCTGACCCCGGAACAGCGGGAGGTGTTCACAGGATTATCCTACTTCCCGGAAAACCCCGCCCTCAACCTGACCCTGCCAATTGAAGTGTTTGAGGTGCAGGAAGAATTCGACATGCAGACCTCCACCGGGGACATCCAGCATTACCGGCGCCATGGCAAAATCCACTTTGCCGTGGACGGCCAGCCCGCCGAACTCACCATTTATGCCAACCCGCGCGGCTTCTTCCTGCCCTTCGTGGACAGCCAGGCCAACGTGGAGACTTATGGTGCTGGCCGCTACCTCGACCCGGAAGTCCTCCCGGATGGCCGGTTCCACATTGATTTCAACCTGGCGTACAACCCGTATTGCGCCTACAACGAGATGTGGTCGTGCCCGCTCACCCCCTTTGAAAACCGCCTGAAACTCGCCATCCGCGCCGGGGAGAAGAACTTTCATTAGCACTTTCTCCCCGAAACTTGTTCATCCTGAGCGGAGGCCGACGCAAGGCCGGAGCTGGATTGTTTTGGTCGGTCGCAGCTCCAGAAGGTTTTCGGCTGGCTTCAAACCGCCGCAGGTGGGGCTGGGTTCCCCGGGGGCCGCGCGCCCTGGGAGGGGTCACGTCCCCCAAAGAAATCAAAACCGCTCCTTAATCGGGAGCGGTTTCATTTTCAGGGGCCAATCAAATCCGCCCGTGCGCCGAGTTGTTCGCAAATCCGGCGGAATTCGGCGAGGTGCTCCTTGTGTCCGGGAACCATCTCGGCGAGGTGCTGGCCGATCAGCTTATGGGCCAGCGCTTCCTCGTAGGGCATGTGCAGGGCACGGGCGGCGGTGAGGGCGCGCGCCCAGGTGCGATGGGATTTCTCGTGGCTGCCAGAGAGCCATTCATTCAGCCCCTGCCAGGCCAGCGAGCGCGGCTTGCCGATCGGGAAGCGCCGGGCATAAGCGCCAAAAGCCTTGCAGGTCTGCCCGGCGGCGGTGGGGATGTCAAACGGCTCGGCGGGCTGGTACTGTTTTTCCCAGAGGGTCATGAGCACCTCGGCGATGCCGGCGTAGCCTTCGAGCATGGAGTAAACGGAGGAGGCGTGTTGCTGCATTTCCAGGCCACGCCGCGCCGTCTCAAAAGCGCGGTCGAGGTCCTTCTGGTAGAGGGCGAGCACGGCCTGGTTGGCCGTAAAAATAAACTCTTCCGAGACATCCTTGCTGACTTCGAGCAAGGGAGCGGCGGAGGCCATGAGCCGGGCGGCCTCGTCAAACTCGCCCATCCGGAAATAATTGACGGCCTGCCCGTCTATGCCCCAGGTTTCCTGTTGGACGTTGTCCGTTTGCTTGCCCAGGGCCAGCACCTGCTGGTAGAGTTCAATGCTCCCCATGTAATTGGCTTGCAGGTGTGCCGTCATGGACTGGATGCTGAGCGCCTCACCGAGGCGGCGGCGGTCGCCGATCGCACGGAAGATGCTGGCGGCCTCGCCAACGACCTCATCCACCTGCGGCCAGTCGCCGATGCCGATGGCGTACAGCCCATTGACCAGCCCGACGTAGGCTTTGCTGGCGGGCCGTTCCACGCTGGCGGCAGTTTCGCGGCCGCGGCGGAAGTAAAAGCGGGCGTATTTGTGGAGCGAGATAAAGCTCATGATTAGCCCCATGTTGCCATAGAGCTCCGCCAGGTCTGGCGATTTGCCCACGCGCTCATTGAAGTTGAGGGAGGTGACGGTATCGTGAACAACGCCGAGCGTGTCATTTTCGAAGAAGGAGATTTCGCCCATCATGCGGAAGGCACGCGCCCGCTCGGCCAATACCGGGCGGAGCGCGTCCGCGGCGGAACCGGCGCGCTGTGGGAAAAGGCGGAACCAGGCCTGGCGGGCCAGTTGGCCCAGTGTGCGCCCGATCAACCGCAGGGGCGGGTAGGCGGCGGGCGAACCCATGAGCTCCAGCGCGGTGAGGAACTGGGTACGGCTCTCCGGGAGTTGGCCCAGCCCGAGGTAGGCTTCCCCCGACTGGCGGAACCAGCTTGCCTCGCGGAACAGGTATTCGGGGGGCGGTTTGCCCAGGGGGAGTCGCAGCCCTTCGCGGGGTGGCTCCCGGTGGGCTTTGCGGTTCCAGTCAATGGCTTCCCGCAGGGCGCGGTTGGCCTCCCGGTAGGCGCCGCCCAGCAGGGCTTTCCCGCCGGCCAGCTCATAGTAGTGGATGGCTTTTTCCGCCACCCCGGCCTTGCTCCAATGATGGGCGAGCAGGGAGTACACGGGGGAAAGGTCTTCCGCAAAGCGCTCTTCGTACCAGCCCGCCGCTGATGAATGCAACTGCTGGCGCTGGGCAAACGACATCATGTTATAGGAGACTTCCTGCGTGATCAGGTGCTTGAAGATGTAGGAGGCTTCCGGTTCGCTGAACTCCAACGCCGTCATATCCAGCCGGCCCAGGGCGTCGAGGTCCTGCCGGATGCGGGGCTTGTCGATCAGGATCGGGTGGATGTCAAACAGCGTGGGGAAGCTGAAGTTGCGGCCAAGCACGCTCGCCACCTTGAGGGTCAATTTCTCGGTGGGGTCCAGCCGGTCAATGCGGCTGGTGACGACCCCCTGTACGGTGTCGGGAAATGAGAGGGCGGCCAGGTCTGCGCCAGGGGCCAGGCGGGCCAGGCCGTCGGTAATTTTGAGGACGCCATTATCCCGCAGGGAGTAGGCCAGTTCTTCGCTGTAGAACGGGTGCCCTTCGGCCTTGGCCTGGATCATGGCGGCGACGGCATTCGGAATGGCGGGGACATCGAGGACGCGGCAGACCAGGTCAAGGGCGTCCTCGGCGGAGAGTGGGCCAAGTGGAAAATGGTGGGTGTTGGGATGCAGGACGATTTGCAGGTAATCTGAGGTGGGGTCCGGGATCGGGCGGGTGGCAACGATCAGGAAGAGCGGGGTGACATTGCTCCAGACGCTTTTCAACAGCGCCCAGGAAGCGGAGTCGATCCATTGGGCATCTTCGATGACGAGTACGGTGGGCGTCTTATCGCAGGCCTGTTGCAATATCCGAACGAGCAGGTCGCGCGTATTTTCGGCGCGCACCTGCCCGACCATCTGGGAGGTTACTTCGTTGTCAGCAATGCCGAGGTTAAGTACATCGCTCAGGAGCGGCGCCAACCTTCCGACGCCGATTTCGACAAAAATTTTCAAGAATTCGGGGAGACGGTGTTTGGTCCGCGAATCCCCGCTGCCGGTGGCGTCCATGTTAAAGAGGGTGTTGAGCACGGGACGCCAGGCGAGGTAAAGGGTCTCCCGGTCAATGGAGTTGCCAGCCCCGGAGAGCTGGCGGACACCCACAGCGGCGGCCTGCTCCAGTAAATCCTGGATCAGGCGGGATTTGCCGATGCCGGCCTCCCCCTCGATGATATAGGTACTGCCGCGCCCGCCGCGCTGGAGTGATTGCAGGCTTTCGGCCAAATCGAAGCGTTCTTCGTGCCGGCCTACGAGCATCTTGCCCCAGTCGCTGCGTGCGTCATCTGCCAGGGCGCGTTGTTTCTTCTCGCCGAGGGGCCGGTAGATGGGGATGGGTTCCTGTTTCCCTTTGACCAGGATTGGCTCCAGGGCCTGGAAATTCAAGTTAAATTGTGCCCCATGGAAGGTGTTTGGATCACAAAGGATGGGGACGCCATCCTTGGGGTCGAGGTGGGAGGCCGCCTGCATCAGCCGGGCGGACAGGTTGACGGCGTCGCCCATCATGGTGTATTCGCGGCGGTCGGTGCTCCCAATCACACCGCAAAAAGTCAGCCCGGTGGCGACGCCGATGGAGCCGCGCATCCCCATTTCCTGGATGCGCTTCTGGAGGGCCAGTGCCGCCTTGACGCCGCGCTCCGGGTCATTCTCGTGGCCGAGGGGCGGCAGGCCGTAAGCGGCAATCAGGGTGGCCCCCTTATCATCCACGTTCAGTTTGTTGATGCTGCCCTCAAACGTGTAGACCGTTTTTTGAAGCCGCTGCATGATCAATTGGGCTTCGGCGAGGGCGCTTTCGGTGGTGTGGTCGAGGTCGGGGAGGTTGATGAAGAGGACGGTAATCCGGCGCAGTTCTGCCAGCCAGGCGGACAGCCCGGCGTCTATATGGCGGTAGATGGCCTGGGGGATGAACGGGCGCAGGCTGGCTGTCAGACTCTCGTCATAATGGATTGGCGTGGGCGGGGGGAGGCGGATCGGCTCATCGACGCGGGTAAGCTGGAGGGCGGTGTCCTGCGCCCCGAGGTCGGCCTGTCCCGCAACGATGATCGGGTTCCCGCTGCAAAAGTCCCGGACGAGGGCATGTGCTTCGGGCGAGAGGACGATGTGTCCGGGTTTGGCGAGCTTTTCGGCGGCGCTCGTCTGCATGATCGGCTCCCCGGCCACGAGCAATTCCCAACGCTCAAAGACGCCGCCGAGGTGGAGGATGTTGATGTCGCCCGCACCCACGCCCAGCCGCATAAACAACTGGGTGCCGTCTTCCATCTGGTATTCGTTCAGGCGCGCCTGCACTTCCAGCCCGCATTGCCCGGCCAGCAGGACGGCATTTTCGAGCGAATGCGGTTCCTCGTCCTCACGCACCAGCCAAAGGGCGAGCATGCCATCGCCGGTAAACTTGACGATGTCCCCGCGGTATTGGATGATCAGGTTGATGAGTTGTTCAAAATAGGCATTGATGACACGCGTCAGTTCTTCAGCCCCCGCACCGCGCTCGGCCAGCGGCAATTTGTCCAGCCGCTCGGTGAGCGCGGTAAAGCCGGTGATGTCGGCGTACATCGCCGCCGCGCGATAGGTCTCAAAGGTCGGCGCGGTGATCGGCTCCGGGTTGGCCGCGAGCCGGCGGACGATTAGGTTGGGGATGTAGCTTGCAAGGGTGTCGCTGAGGTTGGTCATTATGAATGGTGGGGATGCTTCAGCCGATCCCGCACGTGCGGGGCTTGCCGGACAGGCAAAATTATACTCGTTACCGTGAGGCAACTTGAGAAACCGGGTTTTTGCGTTGGCAAGCATGGCCTGCTAATTCTGCAAGGAATATCCGGTTTCTCCAGCACGCCGTCTCCGAATATCACTTGACGCACACACGGAAGTGTTCTATCCTGTGGGCGTTGCGCCAAAGGAGCAAGGAATGACCGAAAGCCAAATTATCATGTATGGAACCAGGTGGTGCGGCGATTGCCGCCGTTCCAAAAAGGTGCTGGAGGCGGGCAATATTCCATATCGCTGGGTGGACATTGATACCGACCCCGCCGCCGCCGAACTGGTGCGCAAACTCAACCGCGGCAACCGCAGCGTCCCCACCATCCTCTTCCCCAACGGGGACATCCTCGTTGAACCCAGCAATGCCGCCCTGGCAGCCAAAATCGGGGCCACCCCATGATGCTCCTCGCCGGTGACATCGGCGGCACCAAAACCAACCTCGCCATTTTTGACTCCGCCCGCGGGCCGCGCGACCCTGTCCAAACGGGCACCTTCCCCAGCGCAAAATATCCCAGCCTCGAAACAGTCGTCCGTGATTTCCTGGGGGACGCGCACCTCAAGGTGGCGCGCGCCGCCTTTGGGGTCGCCGGCCCCGTCGTTGCAGGCCGCGCCGAGGTCACCAACCTGCCCTGGGTAATGGACGAAACCCAACTGGCCGCCGCGCTTGACCTGGAAAAAGTCACCCTGCTCAACGACCTCGCCGCCACGGCCAACGCCGTCCCCCACCTCGCCGCCACCGACGTACACACGATCCAGGCCGGGCAGCGCGTGGCGGGTGGGACGATTGCCGTCATCGCCCCCGGCACCGGTCTCGGCGAGGGCTTCCTGACCTGGCACGGTGGGCATTACCTGCCATTTGCCTCCGAGGGCGGGCATACGGATTTTGCCCCGACAAACCCATTGGAAGCCGGGTTGCTCCGCTATTTGCAGGAACGCTTCGGCCACGTCAGCTATGAGCGCATCACCTCCGGCAGCGGCTTGCCCAACATTTACCATTACCTCAAAGATAACGGCTACGCCCAGGAACCGGCCTGGCTCGCCGAGCAACTGGCCGCCGCCCCCGACCCATCCCCCGTCATTACCAACGCCGCCCTCGACCCCAACCGCCCCTGCGACCTGTGCCAGATGACCCTCCAGACCTTTGTCTCCGTGCTGGGCGCCGAGGCCGGGAATCTGGCGCTCAAACTGCTCGCCACCGGCGGCGTGTACCTCGGGGGCGGCATCCCGCCGCGGATATTGCCCGCCCTCACGGATGGTACGTTTATCACCGCGTTCCTGCACAAAGGACGCTTTGCCGACCTGCTCGCTAAGATTCCGATCAATGTGATTACCGACCCGCGGGTGGCCCTGCTGGGGGCCGCGTACAAAGTATTTGAAACGGAATGATTCCGGGGACGAATTGGAATCAGGACTCCCCCAGGGGGCTGGCCGGGTTCATGGGGGGACATGACCCCGGAGGGTCAGGCTGGTTTTTTTGCAGGTAAAATTGGCCCAAAATAATCCAGATGTCAGGAAGGATGTCATGACCGAACGAGTTCAGGAAATTCTGAGTTGGTACCGCGGCGAAAGCCCGGCGATTTTGGGAAACCTGTACCGACTGTTGATGCAGGGGCGGCTGGGTGGGACGGGCAGGCTCATCATCCTGCCGGTTGACCAGGGTTTTGAGCACGGCCCGGCGCGCAGTTTTGCGCCCAATCCCGCGGGATACCACCCCCATTACCATTTCCAACTGGCGCTGGACGCCGGGCTGAACGGATACGCCGCCCCGCTGGGGTTTATCGAGGCTGGAGCCGCCGAGTTTGCCGGGCAAATCCCGACGATCCTGAAGGTGAACAGCCACGATGTGCTTCACAGCGAGAAGAACCCGATGGGCGCAATGACAGCCAGCCCGGAGGATGCCCTGCGGCTGGGCTGTGTGGGCGTGGGCTTTACCATTTATCCCGGCACGGAAGACCGGCGTTTCCTCTATGAGCAGTTGCGGGATGTGATTGCCGAAGCCCGCTCGCTGGGCCTGCTGTCCGTGGTGTGGTCGTACCCGCGCGGGGCGGAGTTGAGCACGGCGGGCGAGACTGCGCTGGATGTGGCCGCCTATGCCGCTCACATTGCCGCAGAAATGGGTGCGCACATCATCAAGGTGAAGCTGCCCACCGACCATCTCGAGCAGGCGGATGCGCGCAAGGTGTATGAGAAGTACGGCATCCCGCGCGCGACCCTGACCGAGCGGGTGCGCCATGTCGTGCAGTCCTGTTTTGATGGGCGGCGCGTAGTCATTTTCTCCGGCGGGTCGAAGTCGGAGGACGATGAGGCCATTTACGAGTCGGTGCGCGCCATCCGCGATGGCGGCGGGTTCGGCTCGATCATCGGGCGCAACACGTTCCAGCGGGAAAGGGGGGATGCGTTGGAGATGTTGGGGAAGATGGTGAGGATTTATAAAGGAGAGGAGTAAGAAGCAGGAAGCAGGGAGCAGGGAGCAAGGGAACCCCCGGTGCTGGCATGGCCGGGGGTTTTTGATTCCGGGTCAGGAAGCGCGTTTCACGTTAGTGAGTTCCACGCCCGGCCCGTTCGCGATGCGGTTGATGAAGGCGGAACAGGCGGTGACGGGGGAACGGCGCAGGAAGGCTCGGCTCGCATGTTGTTAGGCCGAAGTTGCGTCCTTGTTTTTACGTTTGGGCAGGCTCGTTCCAGTCTCTCATTTCAATGGAGCCGACCAGGTCGTTATAGGCGGAATCGATGTAAGCGTTGATCCCTGGTACTGCCGTGTCGAGGATATCATCTGCATACGGCTGTTGCCGCATCCGGGCCATATGTTTCTTGAGGGTCACTTTCGAGACAGAGAGCCGGGTTGCCTTGGCGGATTTGGTTTTGACGATGGCGACACCGAATTCTGCCAGCCGGACGGCAATTTCCTGTTGCTGTTCAGCGCTGATCCCTGTCAGGGCTTCGGGTTCGTCCTGGAATTCTTCGTATATGGTGTTCGCCATGCCGTGTTGGTAATGTTTTTCCCATGTGTAGGCGGCATCCGTTTTGGCAAAACGTTTCCGCGGGATAGTTTGATATTCCTCCTCGTCTTCGAATTCAAATGGTTCGGAGTTTTCACCGGGCAGGAACGGCCCCTGATTAATAATGAATATCCCGACAAAGAGGATGATAGCAATGCCCAGCAATGCCAGCACAGTGCCCTCAAAAAGGGAAAAAGGCAGAATCAAGGTGATCAGCCAGCCGATTAGCAGGGAAAGACCTAGAAGCACGGCGAAGGCGATGGATCCAGTCAACAGTATGGGGAAGAAGGTGCGGAAGATGATTTTCATGGTGCGTTGCTCCAGAAAAAACGCCCGGAATGGGATGCTTTCCGGGCGTGGGGTAATTACGAAAGGTTGGCGCGTGATTTCGCCCGGCTATGGGATGGGGAAGCTGGCGGCGGCTGAAACGAATGTTTCAGCCGCCTGAATAGCGGTGGCGGATGTCGTTGGTGTTTGGGGTTCAGGCTTCATGGCGGGCGAATTATAGCCACGTTTGTTTGTTCTGCAAATAGCTTTTTTGCATCCCCCAAATGGTGCCAGCAGTGGTGGATGGTAAACATGACCATCTCCCGCACGGTCAGGCTACCAAGCAGGGGATGGGGGAGGTATTGCCGATCCAGGTCGCCCTCATCCCAGGCGGCCAGGTGCTCCCGGAAATTATGGGATGCGGTTTCCCATTGGGTCAGCAACTCCCCGGGGTCGGCTTCCTTTTCGGGGAGGAATGGCCCGGCGGCCACCGCGCCCCCGGCGAGTTCGCTCTGGTACACGGCGGCGAGCGCGTCAAATTGGCGCGAACCGCCGTCGGGCACACCAAACATTCGCCGCAGGACGGGCCGGGGCGTCCCGAGCAATTTCGCCACCGGTGCCGATGTGCGGACGATGTGCCCAAGCAGTTCGGCGGCGTTCCAGGCGTCCGGGGCGGGGGAGGTTGTCCATTGCCCGCCCGCCAGCCGGTTGAAGTGGGCGCTGACGGCGGCCGCGATCCGGTCAAAATCGGTAGTCAGTTCGGCGTGGGTGTAAGGGTTATTGGGCTGCATGTGTTTCCGCGTTGAGAACGTACACTTTGAACGGCTCGCTTTTGCCCTTGAGTTCCAGCGTGCGGGCCTCAAGGCTGGATATATCGGTTCCGGCGTGCGCGATGGCGGCTTCACTGGCGAGAATTTCACCCGCTTTTGCCGCGGATGACAGCCGCGCGGCAGTGTTGGGGGCGTCCCCAAGGGCAGTGATGTCGGTGGCTTGGCCCTCCGCGCCGACCGCACCAACAAAGGCAACCCCGGTATGGACGCCGATCCCTACGGGGATCCACGGCCCCTTGGGGGTCCCGTGCCCGGTCTGGCGGAGAATTTCGCGGGCCGCGGCCAGCGCCTGGTTGGCGTGATCGGCCCCGGCGAAGCCGGGTACAAAATATCCGATCGCCTGGTCGCCGACGAAGCGATCAACCCAGGCGTAGTGATTGGCGAGGATTTTGGCCGCAACGCCCAAATAGCGGCTGATCAGTCGGCTGAATTCGGTGGGGGGCATTTTCTCGGCGAGGCTGGTGGAGCCGCGCACGTCGGCGAAGAGCAGGCTGAGTTCGATCTCCGCGCCGCCCAATTGCTGGCTGGCGGCCTGCTGGCATTGCTGGCAGAGGTGCGGGCTGAGGCGGGAGGGGCCTTTGCCGATCAGTTTCATGAGCGGCGCGCCGAGGCCGTGGTAGGGCGCGTTGCAGAACTGGCAACGCGGTCCCTCGGGCAACATACGCCACAGGCCGCGCAATTGACGCAGGGGGAAGTCCGGGTTGTCCCCGGTCAGGACGCGCCGCCAAAATTCTTCGGAGGATTGGGATTTGGGCATGCAGATTTAGTTGCGATTCCCCAGCCCCGATTGCCGGGTAGGGTGTTAGAGGCCGCTCGCCGCTTGATAGCCGATCCATGCGCCCCAAGCCCCGTTGACGAGGCTGGCGAGCAAGCCGAGGCTGCAAAGCGCGATGCCGATAATGGCGAGTGTTCGCTGGGGTGATTTAATGCCAATGATTCCAAGCACGATGCCCACCAGCGAGAGCGGACAGCCTACGATGGGGAGAAACCAGGCACACAGGTTGAGGACGCCCAGCCCGAGTGAGCCGTAAGCCATGTAATTGCGGGTTTCGTCAGTCATCATTTCCTCCAGAAATGGGTTTGAAGATTGCCCAGTTTATCATCGAATCAATTCAATCGCCCCCGGCAAAATCTCGATTTTGACCTGCCGCACGTCCGCCTCATACGGGGCCCACAGTTCGCCATCGAGATGGATGGGCACGGCGCGGTCGGCTTCAAATTCCATGCTCGTGAAGCGGCGGGTTTTGACAAACGGATATTTCTCGTGTTTCCCGGCCATCACTTCGGGGAGCAGGCGGAACATCATCGGGCGGGAAATCGGGTCCACCATCAGGTAGTCGAAAATGCCATCGTTGTTCTTCGCCGCGGGCGTCACCATAAACCCGCCGCCCTCCCGCGCGCCATTGCCGACTGTAAACATCAGCAGGTCCTTCTCCACGGCCTCCCCGTCGATGATGAACTTCATTCGCGTCGGGTCATAATTTTCGATGATGCTTTTGACAGTGGCGGTCAGGTACATCAGGAAGCCGTAAATGCGGGTGATTTTGCGGCTCTGGATATTGATGGCGGCGTCAAAGAGGAACCCGGCGGAGTTGTCAAAATATTCCGAACGCCCGCCGCCATCCGTGATCCGGCCAATATCCACGGCGGAGGCTGACCCCTCGAATACCCGGATCATCGCTTCCTGCGGATTCATATTGATCCCGGAGGAAAACGCGAAATCGTTGCCCGAACCAATCGGAACGACCCCCATCAGGGGCCGCGACCCCGCGGGGGCGGTCATCAACCCGTTGACCACTTCGTGCGCCGTGCCGTCCCCGCCGAGGGCGATCACTTTTTCATAGCCATCCTGGATCGCCTGCGCGGCGAGTTCGGTGGCGTGGCCGGGGTATTCGGTGCCCGCCCAATCCGCCCCGCCGCGCTGTTCCACAATGGCGCGCAGGTCGGACGCTTTCTGTCCCGAACGCCCGCGGTCGGAAGCGGGATTGAAGATGAGTTTGATTTTGTGCATGGTTTGCTCCTCGGTGGATTTCTTTGAGTTTACCGCAAAGCACGCAAAGGAAAAAGCGCAAAGGGCACAAAGAATTTAATTAAAAAATCTTTGCGCCCTTTGCGGATACTTCGTGTGCTTTGCGATGAATTCTTTATCCGATCAGCGCGCCTTCCATGATCAGCAGCTTCCGCTTCGTCTCCACGCCGCCCCCGCCGGAATACCCGCCCAGCCCGCCGCCGGAGGCGATTACCCGGTGGCAGGGGATCACGATGGGGACGGGGTTGCGCCCGAGGGCCGTGCCCACCGCCCGCACCGCACCGGGGTTTCCGATTTTCTGTGCGACCTGCCCGTAGGTGAGTACCTGCCCGCGCGGGATTTGCAGGGCGGCCAGCAATACCTGTTGCTGGAATGGGGTGAGGTGGTCAATGTCAAAGGGGATGTCCAGCGTCGTTTCAATCCCCTGGAGGTAGTTGGCGATCCGGGCGGTGTAGGCGGCCAGTTTTTCCGGGGCGCGGGTGGGGATGGAGCCGTGTTCCCGCTGGATGTTTGTAATGAACTGGGACTCGTTGACGCCAAAATCAATGGCGACGACGCCGCGCGCGTTGGCCGCGACAAAAACCGGGCCGATGGCCGTCCACGGGATGCGATCAAACCAGAGGGTGGCGCCCCCCTGTGAACCCAGTTCGGTGCGCAGGCGGGCAAGGGCGCGGGTGATGTCCGTTTCAGCCGGGCCAGCCCGGTAAAGGATGTTCATGGCGTGTTCCACTTCTTCGGGAAAATTTGTGTCGGTCATTTCATCTCTCCAGTTGTTCCTGTTCCCCAAATTGCTCCCGGATGCGGCGCACGGCCTGGTAGACATTGGCCCGTGCCGAGTCTTCACTGCAATCGAGCGCGTCGGCGATTTCGGCGTATTCCATGTCCTGGTATTTGCGCATGAGCAGGGCGGCGCGTTGTTTGTGCGGGAGGGCCTCCACGGCGTCGAACACGGCGGCAAGCAAGTCGTTTTGGGCGGCCACGTCGGGCGGGGAGGGGTCGCGGGCGGCGTGGTACTCGTCGAGGGGTATATTGCGTATAGCCAGTTTGGTGCGCCGGGTTGCCAGTGTGCGGGCGGTGTTGGTGGCGATTTTATACAGCCAGGCGCGGGTGTTGGAGTCCGGGCGCAGGCGGGGATACGCCCTGAAGGCGCGCAGGAAGGTTTCCTGCAGGGCGTCTTCGGCATCTTCGAGGTCGTAGAGCATGCGCCAGAGGTAGCGGTGGATTTCGGCGCTGTGGGTTTCGACGAGGGCGTCAAAGGACGGGTTGGCGTGCATGGGTGAATACTATAACCGCTGGTGGGTAGATTTTGTGAGATGGTTGGTAGCTGGAACCTGTTGGCTATCAATTGACCTTTTGACATTTGCCCAGTTGCGCGCGCAAATGGCGGCAACTGTCGCGTTATAATACAAACTCGTTACCGATTCATTATTGGAGGATGACAATCCAAATGGAAACTACAAAATGGCTAGAGATTTGGGAGACTTTGAAGAAAGAAGTTGCGTATTTTCAAAGCAAGGTGACTGCGTCTGAATGTGCTTCCCTGCCAGCAATTTCCCACGTCAATTCCTTGCTTTCCGACTTGCTTGAGTTTGGAGGAAAGCTGATAGATTTTTTCGCAAAAAACATTGACAGATTGGACGTACCATCCATTACGAGTGAGAGTTTATTTTCCGGCATAATTGATAACGCTTACAGTGATTTCGATCTATTCCAAAGGATTTTTTACCAGCGTTGCCTCGGCTCGGTCACCATGAAAGATATATTGGCGGAAGCAGATATCCAAGGAAAACAAGCCTTGGAATCCGCCAAGGTTGAGGCAGATGTTCTTGCCTATTTTCATAAATCACCAAGTAGTCGCATAATTCCTTATGGGAATATTGCACTGGTCGGCATACCTTATTCGGTTACTTCCAACCCTTCAGATATGTTGTCCATCTACCACGAGGTTGGGCACTTTGTTTATTGGCGGGGAGGAATATTTGGTAAACCCTATGAACCAAGTGTGGAATTAAAGCTTCTAGGCCAACCGGCGTACCTAAGGAACTGGGCTGAGGAAATTTTCGCAGATTTATTTGGCGTCTATACAAAAGGTGAAGCGTATATTAGATCCGGGATGGAAAGATGGGGAAGGTCGAGCCTTTCGGAATTTGTGGACTCTGACAAGGATCATCCCGCGCCCATTTTACGACCTAAAATTGCGGCACTTGGCCTCCTGCGACTGGTGGAAGGCGCAGCGGAGACTGCATTGAAGCATGATTTAGATTGGAAGGTTTTATATGAAAATATCAAGTCCGAATATTTCGATGGGAATGAGAATTATTTAGATGGTGCCACAAAAAAAATCAGCAAATTCAGAATAACAAGCGATCAATACGAAGGGATTGATAGTTGTATCAGGGTGGAAAATAATGATGACTTGACACAACCAATCAACAAAGTGATTGCGGTGATTGCCGAAAAACTTAAAGAAAAAGAAAAAGTTTTACAGACACCAGAAATATGGATTGATACGGGGTTGGACAATTTGAAGGCTGCCATCGACAAGGGTGGACCGAACAAGAAGCTCTCAAGTGATGAGTTGCAGACACATTTGGAAGCATTTTATTGGGGCGACGAATGGATTGATAACTCGTCAAAAATTAAGCCAAGTGAATCAACAAGCTAATCTTTGCAGTTTTCACTAAGAGAATTTTCGACGAACTCATGCCAGTCAGGTTCTTTGATCTTGGCAATTTCTCGAATTTGCTCCCATTCTTCAAGTGCCTCCGGGCACTTTTTGAGGCCGACCAATGCCAGAACGAGGTTGGCGGAATTAGTGACCGCCAATGTTACGAAGGCAGAAGGGTTTTCCGTTTCTTTTCTTAGCTTCCAAATCTTTTTCTCGTTCTTGCGGGCAATCTCCAATGTGCGGCGAAAATTTTTCAGTTTACGATAAAAATGGCCAACTAATACCCTTGCCTGAATTTTTTTCTTTTCGTATGGAGAAAACTTTAAAGCAAGTTCGGCAAGTTGCAATCCTTCATTAAGTTTTTCTTTATCATCCGAATCCAAAAGCACCTTCGCATAGACATAGTTCAAATCCCCCTGTATTTTTTTGCCGAGTTTATACGTTCTTATCCATTTTTCGCCATCTGAATAATATTCTCTTGCTTTATCGTAATCCCCCGAGTTGTATTCGATCTGAATCAGTGTTATCAAGCACTCAATAAAGCCATTAGGATCCGCTTCGGCCAAATAAATTTCCAGAGCATCGTTTGTGAACTCGCGCGCATGGATCTCATCGTCCAAATCGCGATATGCCAAACCCAATGATCGGAGTACTTTGGCCTTCTCTATAACGGTGCTGGTCTTGAATTCTTTAATCAACTGCAAACACTGGTCAAACTTTGATTTTGCTTCTTGTATCTTTTCGATTCCGTAATAAAACCTCCCAAGCAGGTAAATTTTCTTGATATTTGCTTCATTTGAAATGGCTATGGCCGATATTGCTGTTAGGACTCCATTAGCATTGAAATAATAGCCATTATCCATCGCCAGTTCGGCTATTTGAAGAGGAAGCGAGTGATCGTGATCCTCGGTATTCTGGCTCATTACAAACTCCGCCACGAGCCGGTGCATTTTGAGCGCACCGCCGGTCTCGCCTTCCAGCAGGCCGAGAGCGGTGAGGGTGAGAAGGGTGTCTTCGAGGAGGAGTTCATTACTCCCCTCTCCCTGAAAGGGAGAGGGGCCGGGGCCGGGGGTGAGGGTCGCCGTCAACTTCAACAAATCCCGCGGGATGGGCTCGCCGGGGGCGAAGTATGCGGCGCGGGCGAGGAGGGCCAGCGCAAAGGCGTCGGTCTCATTGTCGGGGTTGAGGCGGTCGAGGCTGAGTGCAAAGGTGCGGCCCACGTGCATGATGTGGTCGGTGGGGGCGACACCCGCGCCGCGGCCCTGCATCGAGGGGTGGTTGAGCAGGCTGGAGGATTTAAGTTGGGCGAGGTAGGCGGCGGGGGACACCGCGCCGTGATACTTGTTGAGAAAACTCCCTGCGAGGTGCAGGGCGAGCGGGAGGTCGCCGAGTTCGCGGGCGATCTGATTGAGAATGGGATCATCTTCGGCCAGTTCAGGCCGGAATTTGCGGAGTAGGGCAATGCTCTCCGACCGCGGCAGGGTGTGGAGCGGGAGGGTACTCACGCTCAGGGCGGGGTCCCAGTCCTGCTGGCGGCTGGTGACGAGCAGGCGCGCGCCGCCGTGGGCGGGACGCCACATCGTGATCAGGGCGGGGTCTTCGCAATTGTCAAAGATCAGCAGGCGCGGGAGGGCTTCCGCCCAGGCTTTGCGAGCCGCGGCCACTTGCGCTTCGAGCGGGAGGCTGGCATCCGCCCAACCCGCGCTTTTGGCGCAGGACGCGATTTCAGCCTCAATCGAGGCGGGGTCCGCCATGCTGATCCAGAAAACGCCGCCCGCAAAATGCCCGCCATAGCGGTGGGCAAACTCGGCGGCGAGTTGCGTTTTGCCCACGCCGCCCATCCCGGTGGTGATGGCGATGCCGCGTCCGGCTAGCAGGGATGCGGCCAGTTCGCGGAACTCATCGGCCCGCCCGGTAAAGAGCGGGTTGGGGGAGATGGGCAGGCGCGAGCCGGGCGGGAGCGGGGCCGGGTCGGGGATGGCGTCGTAGGGGCGGGGTCCCCCCGCCCTCGCGATTGGGGCAGCCGCGTCTTGGGCGGCCATTTCGGCTTCAATGGCGGCGATGAGTTGGGAATAGCCCGCGTCCCGGTGCATTTCGAGGGCGAGTAAATTTTTATCGGACAGGAACGCCATGAAGCGGTTGATGTAGAGCTTGGTTTCCTCAATATCGCGCAGGCGGCTGGAAATTTCCACGGTGAGGGCAGGGTCATCCAACTCCCGGATTTCCTGTTGAAGCTGGCTGGCCGTTTCCTTCCAGTGTTTCAGGTAGGCGAGTTGTCCCTTTGGGGTGTAAACGTCGGCATCGCCCAACACAATGGGGAAGACGCGCCGCTCGTGTTCGCCGCCCTGCATCATCCGCATGGCTTCGTACATGCAATATTCGGATTTCAGGTATTTGTCGGAAATAACCGCCACGATAAATTTCCCCCGCCCGATGGCCTCCATGAACGCCCGGATGCTGTCCCGGTAATTCATCGCCTCCTTGTCGCGTTGGTATTCGAGGAAGCGCCCGCGCAGCGCTGCGCAAATCGCATTCACCGTTGCCTCACTCTCCCCCTTCCATGCATACGAAATGTAAATTTCGTTACCCATCGCCTCTCCCTGCTTTCCTTCCTTTTGTCCTTCTCTCCGTCCCTGCCCCTGTCTCAGTACATCCGTCCCCGATCCCACACCGGCTTGCCGTTCAGGCAGTCGTGGATGTATTGCGGCAGGGTGTGGATGCTGACCGGTTTGGCGATAAACCCGGCAAACCCTTTGGCTTTGAGTTTGGGGATTTCGGTCTCTGCGTCGAGGGTGCTGATCCCGACGACGGGGATGCCCTTGAGATCAGGCTGGCCCTGGAGTTCGTCAAAAATGTCGTAGCCGGTGACGCCGCCGCGCAGGAGGATGTCCATGAGGATGATGTCCACCGGGAGGCGGACGCGCAACTGCTCGATGGTGTCGCTATTCCACGGGTCCTGGAAGACGCGTGCGCCGTGCTGTTTGAGCGTGGTGACAAAGACCGCCATGTTGGCGACGTTGTCCTCCACAATATAAATGGTCGTGTTTTTGAGCAATTCCCTGTTCATGGTTCTCCTTATTCGGCGGGCAGGGTAAAGGAAAAAGTTGATCCCTCGCCCGCAGCGCTCTCCAGCCAGATTTTCCCGTTATGGGCGGCCACCAGTTCGCGGACGATGGCCAGGCCCAGCCCGGTTCCCTCGGATTGTTTGATGCCGTCCTTGGTTTGGATGAACGGCTCGAAGATCATCGCGTGCATATCGGCGGGGATGCCGGCCCCGGTATCCACCACCTGGAACAGGACCCCACCGGGGGCGCGGTTAACCTTCAGGGTTACCGTCCCCTCGGGGGTGAATTTGATCGCATTGGTCAGGAGATTGAGCAAAATCTGCCGGATGCGGCGGCTGTCGCCCGTGATCGCCGGGAGGCCGGGTTCCACCTCCTGGATCAGGGCCACCGGTGAATTCTGGAAGCGGTGTTCGATCATTTTGATCACGCTTTCAATTTCCTGGTCGAGGTGGATGTTGTCCTCAAAGAGCAGGGTCAGTTTGCCCGCCTGGATTTTGTTGATGTCAAGGACGTCGTTGATCAGGTTGAGCAGGTGGTTGGAGCTTTCGAGCGATTGTTCCAGCAGGCGGGTCTGCTCGGCGCTGATCTCGCCCATCATCCCGGAGGCGACGAGTTCGGTAAAGTTGATGATGCCGTTGAGCGGGGTGCGGAGTTCGTGGCTCATGCTGGCGATAAACTGGCTCTTGAGTTTGTCGGCCTGTTTGAGTTCCTCGGTGAGGACGGTTTGGCGGTCAAACAATTGGGCATTCTTGAGGGCAATGCCGATCTGCTCGGCGAGGGTGAGGAAGACGTCAATGTTTTCCTGTGTGAACCGGTTGAGTTCGGTGGATTGCAGGCCGAGGATGCCGACCAACTCGTCGCCCACGATCATGGGGAGTTGGGCTTCTGTGCGGGTTTCGGGGAGGTGGGGGTTGAAGGCGTGGGTTGCTTCCGCTTGCGTATCGCTGATGATGACCGCTTGCCGCTCGCGCCCGGCCCGGGCGACAAGGCTGGGGCGTTCATCCAGTTGGTAGGTCTTGGCCTCTTCAATCATTCGCCGCCCGGCCTCGCCGGTCCCGGCTACGAGGACGAAGCGTTTGGCTTCGGGCTGGTATAGGAAGACGGAGACAAAGTACAGGTCAAACGCCGTGCGGGTTTTCTCCACGAGCGTCGGGAGCAACTGGTTGGGGTCAAGGAGGGAGGTAGCCTGCCGCGAGACCTCGGAGGCGATTTGCAGGTCGCGGGTGCGCTCGATGACACGCCGCTCCAGTTGCGCTTCAGAATCCTTGAGGGCGAGGTTGGCCGCCTGCAACTCGGCGCGTCGCTCGCGCTCGATATTGGCCCGGTGTTCATAAACACGAGGATGAGCGGGCTGATGATGCTGTAAACGACCATGGTGGGGAAGTTTGAGTAGGTATCGGAAAGCGGGTAAAACTGCAATTCGGCGAAGTGGGCGGCAAAGCCCAGCAGGAAGATCCACGGCGACCAGCGCGGCAGCAGCATGGCCCCGAAGATGATCGTCATGTTGGAGAACCACAGCCAGACCGGGTCACCGGTGATGATCGGCATGGAGAAGACCAGGAGGAAGTTGAAGCCCACGAAGAGCCAGGCGCTGGCCCGGTATTTCCCCGCCCGGTTGAGCAGATAGTTGACGAGCGTGACCACGATGCCGATGCTGGCCCCGAGCGAGCTTCCGCTGAATTCCCCCTCCCGCTGGAAGATGGCGAGGGTAGCCAGCGAGGTCGTGAGCATGAGCGCCAGCGCCAGCGCCGCCAGCAACTGGGATTGCCGCCGCTCCTCAATATCCGTGATGGATGGGTGGGGCCGCGTCAGGGACTGCCATGTTTTTCGGATCATGGATTGTTTCCTTCGCCACTGGGATTGTCGTTTTGCCAGGTGGGATGATTATAGCCGAGTCATCCACGCCCGCCCGGTTATAATCCCGCAGGCTTCGTCGGGTAGTCCGCAGTCTTTAGTCCGTAGTCGGCAGTCGAGGGTCTTTAGTCAGCAGTCCGCAGTCGGCTGTCCTTAGCCCCCAATCTCCAATCTCCAATTACCAATTACAAATTTCAATTTACCCATCCCCCCCTCATGCCCAACCGCTACCTCTACTTCACCGTCTTCTGCTCCGGCATGACCACGCTGGCCGTGGAACTGTCGGCCCCCCGCCTGCTCGGGGCCATCTTCGGCACCAGCAACCTCGTCTGGGCCAGCATCATCGGGCTGATCCTGATCTACCTGACCGCAGGGTACTTTATCGGTGGGCAGTGGGCCGACCGCTCGCCCAGCCACGCCACACTCTACACCATCCTCGCCTGGGGCGCGTTCACCGCTGGCCTCGCGCCCCTCATCGCCAAACCCGCCCTGCCGATTGCCGCCGCCGCTTTCGATGACCTCGCCGTGGGCGTACTCGCCGGGTCCTTCCTCGGGATGCTCCTCCTTTTCAGTGTCCCGATCACCCTGTTGGGCATGGTCTCCCCGTTTGCCATCCGGCTTGCCATCCACCGCCCGCGGGAAGCAGGCACCATTTCGGGCCGCATCTACGCCATCTCGACCCTCGGATCATTTATTGGGACATTCCTCCCGGTGTTGATCCTGATCCCCTTAATCGGGACGACCCTCACTTTTCTCGTTTTCTCCCTCTTATTGATCGGGGTCTCCTTCGGGGGCCTCTGGGGGGCGGCCTCCCTGAGGCGGGTGCTGGCCCTCGCGTGGATGCCGCTCCTCCTGATCGCCGCCACCCTGCTCTGGGGCGATACTCCCTTCAAACGCACACCCGGCCAAATCTACGAAACCGAGAGCGCCTACAATTACATTGAAGTTCTGGAGCGCGACGGGTTCACCCTCCTGCGCATCAACGAGGGGCAGGGCGTCCACTCGGTCTATCACCCCACCCAGCTCAACTATTTTGGCCCGTGGGAGCAGTTCCTGGTGGCCCCGTTCCTCAACCCGGATTTTGCCCCGTCGGATGTCCAGCGTATCGGGATTGTCGGGCTGGCCGCGGGGACCTACGCCCGCCAGGCGACCGCCGTTTTTGGGGAGATACCCATCGATGGGTGGGAACTCGACCCGAAGATTATCGAGATTGGCCGCGACTATTTTGACATGACCATGCCCAACCTCAACGCCATCGCCCAGGATGGGCGCTGGGGGTTGGCGCGGAGTGATGAAAGCTATACCGTCATCGGCGTGGACGCCTACCGGCCTCCCTATATTCCCTGGCACCTGACCACGCGCGAATTTTTCTCCATCGTCTACGACCACCTCGCCCCGGATGGTGTCATGGTCATCAACGTGGGCCGCGCCCCAACCGACCGGCGGCTGATTGACGCGCTCGTCGGGACGATTGGCTCGGTTTTCCCATCCATTCACGTCATGGATGTCCCCAACTCGTTTAACTCCATTATCTTTGCGACCCGGCAACCCACTGATTTCAGCGATTTCCTCCTCAATTACGATGCCCTCCAAAAAGCCGGGGATACGCACGCCCTCCTCCTCGAAGCGATGGCGACCACGATCGTCAGCATCCAGCCCACCCCTGTCTCGGATACCGTTTTCACCGACGATCACGCCCCCATTGAATGGCTCACCAACGGTCTCGTCCTCGGATATTTGCTGGCTGGCGGGGAGGGCATTCAACCGTGAGTTGTGATAAAGTGATGAAGTGATAAAGTAAGGAGTGCTGAGTAATGAGTGAGGCGTAATTGGTGATTTGTAATTGAGTGTCGATTGCAGGAGATCATTACTTATCACTCTTCACTGATCACACATCCTCGAAGGTTCGCAAAATTGGAAACTCCCCATGCCCGACTCCCCCCTCCATACCATCGCCTCCTGGCTCGTCACCCTGTTCGTCCCCTTTGCCATTGTCCTCACTGGCGTGCGCATTCTGATGACACCTGCCTGGGTCAATATCGAATACCGCACCCCTAAATTCCCCGCTGACTCTTATGGGTTCACGCATGCCGACCGCTTGAAATGGTCGCAGGTTTCCCTCGAATATCTGGTCAACGATGCCGGGATCGAGTTCTTTGACGATAAGGTTTTTAACGATGGCACGCCCATCTACAACGAGCGCGAACTCGGCCACATGGTGGATGTAAAGAACGTGGTGCAGGCGGTGCTCAAGGTCTGGTACGCCTCCCTCGCGGGGATCATCCTCCTGGGGGTCTGGGCCAATTTCGGGGGCTGGCTCGATCCCTATAAAACCGGCATCCTGCGGGGGAGTTGGATCACGATTGGGTTGGTGGCGGCCATCCTCGTGTTTTCCGTGGTTGCCTTTGGTGTCTTTTTCGTCTATTTCCATGAAATATTTTTTGACCCCGGCACGTGGACATTCGCATTTTCGGATACGCTGATCCGCCTGTTCCCGATCCGTTTCTGGCAGGATGCCTTTCTGTGGATTGGTGGGCTATCCATCCTCGAGTCGCTCTGGCTCATCTCAATGGCGAAGGCCAAGTAGCCGCGCGTTATCACCCTGAGCGGAGGCCGACCTGTTTTGGTCGGGCGCAGTCGAAGGTCAATAGGAGAAACTTATGTCAGTACCCTCGTTTTCCTACGATTATCTTTCCCTCATCCAAAACGGCCTGCCTCCCACGACCTCCCCCAAAAAAGTGATCATCATTGGCGCGGGGATGGCCGGGCTGGTGGCCGCCGCCGAGTTGCTCCGCGCCGGGCATGACCCGATTATCCTCGAAGCGCAGGGGCGCGTGGGCGGGCGGGTGTATACCCTGCGCGAACCCTTTGCCGACGGCCTGCACGCCGAGGCCGGGGCGATGCGCATCCCGCGCACGCACGAACTCACGCTGGCGTACATCCAAAAATTCAACCTGCCCACCGCCGACTTTACGATGGGTAATCCGAACAATTACACCTATTATGGCGGAGTCCGCCGTCGCATGGCCGAGGTGGATGCGAACCCGTCGCTCCTGCCCTTCGAGCTGGCCCCCGGCGAGCGCGGCCAGACGGCGGGCCAATTGTGGGAAGCCGTCCTCGCGCCCATGGTGAAGATGATCGAGACCGAGGGCTGGGAGGCTGTTTATGATCAATATGACCAGTATTCGGTGCGGGAATTCCTGGAAGACGTGAACGGCTGGTCGGAGGGGGCGATTGAGATGTTCGGGCTGTTGTTTAACCAGGAGGCGCTGATGAACTCATCTTTCCTGGAACTGTTGCGCGAGGAGACCGGGGGGTATTACACCAATATGGTCTACCTGACCCGCGGGACGGATTCGCTTCCGAAAGCCTTCCTGCCCGGTTTACGGGATCGGATCATCTTCGGGGCCAAGATGATTGCGATGGATCAAGACCCCCTGTCGGCCACGATCCATTACCAGACGATTGCGGGGCGCAAATCCATTTCCGGGGATTATGTCATCCTGACCGTGCCCTTTCCCACCCTCCGCCACGTGGAGGTACTCAAACCATTTTCCCGCGCCAAACAGCGCGCCATCCGCCAACTGAAATACGACGCCTCTGCCAAGATTTTCTTCCAGTGCAAACGGCGGTTCTGGGAGGAGGACGATGGCATCATCGGCGGCGGCTCAACGACCGACCTGGCGGTGCGCAATGTCTACTACCCCGATCACGGGCGGGAGACCGGGCGCGGCGTCCTGCTTGCCAGCTATACCTGGTCGGAGGATGCCCAGCGCTGGGGTTCGCTCTCCGAGCATGACCGCATCCAGCAGGCGATTGAAAACGTGGCGCACATTCACCCGCAGATCGTGGACGAGTTTGAGGTGGGCGCGTCCTGGATGTGGCACGACGACGAATTTGCGGGCGGGGCCTTTGCGCTGTTTGACCCCGGCCAGCAGACCCAGCTTCACGATCACATCATTGCCCCCGAGGGCCGCATCCATTTTGCGGGCGAGCACGCCTCGCTGGGCCACGCCTGGATACAGGGAGCGATTGAGTCAGGGTTGCGCGCAGCGAGTGAGATTAATAAGGCGTAAAGCGTAAAACGTAATGAGTAACGAGTAATTTGTCCAAATCCAGCGGCCCTGTGACGACCTGACTAACAGACTACCTGACCACCCGACTATCAGACTACCCGACTACCCAAAGGAGCGCCCATGAACGACCCCACCCCCTCCAGCCCGCCCACCGCCCTGCGTATGCTTGGCGGCCTCCTGCTCTGGCTGGCAGTCCCACTGGCCGCGGGCATCTGGCTGGCGGCCAGGTTCCTCCCGCAGCCCGCCGTCGGCCTTGTTTATCTGGAAACGGACATCTGGTACGGCAGCGCAGAATTCTTCAAACTCCAACTGGCCGAGATCGCCCTCGATGACAGCATCAAGGCCGTGGTTGTCGTCATCGACTCGCCTGGCGGCGAGGTGGCCCCCACGCAGGACATGTACTACGAGTTGCTCAGCCTCCGCCAGCAAATGCCCGTCGTCGGCTCCATCAACGGCGTGGCGGCCAGCGGCGGCTACTATCTCGCCCTCGCCACCGACCCCATCTTCGCCAAGCCCAACTCCACCATTGGCAACGTCGGCGTCTGGGGCTTTGCACCGCCCGAACTCACCATTACCGAAGTCATCCTCGCCAGCGGCCCCTTCAAACTGACCGCCACCAATACCGAAGAGTTCACCCGCGAGATCGAAGGCATGAAGCAGGAATTCCTCAACACCGTCCTGGCCGCCCGCGGAGAGGACCGCCTCACCATCTCGCTCGCCGATCTCTCGCAGGGTCTCGCTTACCCGGGGCGCACCGCGCTGGAATATGGCCTGATTGACAACATTGGCTCGCGCGCCGATGCCATCGCCCGCGCCGCCGAACTTGCCGGGATCGCCAATTACCGCACCATTGACCTGCAAGACATCGTCATTGACAAACTGCTGGAGGAATATGGCGAATCCATTCGCCCCGGATATGATCCCGGCCCGTTGCTGGCCGCTGACCCCGGGGAAACCGCGGGGGTTCACGCGGGTCCCGTACCCATTCCCTGGTACCTGCTCCCCTGGAGCGCCGCGCCCGACCCGTTGACCGGCCAGCGCCAGCTCCCGCCAGGCATCTACCTGCTCTATGATATGCGCCTGGGAGGTTTACGATGAAACCGCGTCTGAAAGTGATCGTTTTTCTCGCCCTGCTCGCCATCCCGTTTGTCATCCGGTTTGCCTGGCATACCCGCGGCAGCTACGCCATCCCGCCTACCCAGCAGCCCATCGAAATCACCCTGCCCGAGGTCGCCTATCTTCCCGCTTCTGGTGACCCGGTCGCAGGCGGCGGCCTCATCGTGATTGACCTCAATCACGGCAACAACCTCGCCATTGATGAACTGGCTCCGCTCCAGGAGGCCCTCACCGCCCGCGGCGCACGGCTGGCCCATGATGACGGCTCGGCCTCCCTTGCCGGATTATTGCGCGGGGCGACGGCCTACGTCACACTCGCACCCACCGCCCCGTTTGCATTTGATGAGCGGGACGCCCTGCAACGTTTTGCGCAGAGCGGCGGGCGCATCCTGCTCGCCGCCGACCCGACTCGTTCCCAGGACCCGGTGGAAGAACAGCAATTCCTCGACCTGTTTTCGCTCTTCTTCGCGGTCAGCGCCGCCCCCGCCGCCAACAGCCTCGCCAGCGCCTTTGATGCCGCGTTCTATGACGATTATCTTTACAACATCACCAGCAACGCGGGCAATTACCGCAACGTGCGCTTTGACCTTACCGACAGCGAATCCCCGCTTGCCGCGGAGGTGGGTGAAGTCGTGGTGTTTGCCGCTCACTCCATCAAGGGCGGTGAGCCGATGTTCACGGGTGACGCCAACACCCTCTCAAACGTCCGCACCGGCGAGACCGGCCTCAGCCCGGCCGTGTTCGCCGCCGATGGGCAGGCGCTCCTCCTTGGCGACCTGACCCTGCTGACCACGCCCTATCACACCATCGCCGACAACGACCAGTTCCTCGGCAACCTGGCGGACTGGCTGGCCTCCGCCGTTCGCACACATACCATCGCCGATTTCCCCTACATGTTTGACGATGCAGTGGATCTCGTCCCCCTCGCCGACGGCAATCTGAACTCCGCCCTGCTGCCCTTTGGCGCAGGCTTGCAGGATGGCTTCAGCGCCGCCGGGCTGACCCTGGGTTTTGCTGGTGTCATCTCTGAAACGCGCGACGCCCTCGTGGTCGGCACGTTTACCGAAATCCGCCCGATTGCCGACGCGCTCACACAGGCTGGCATCACGGTGACGGCTTCCACCTCCGAAACGGAGGACGGGGACGAGGTCATCTCCGGGACGCTGGATATGGATGGGTTTGGCGTGGTTGACCTGGGCGGGCTGACCCTGTATCTTCTGGCCGAAACCCCGGAGACCGGTCAGACCCTGATGATTGTCCTTGCGGATTCTGTTGAGGGCGTCATCCCGGCCATGCAGGCGCTGGTGGAGGGCAGCCTGGGGGATTGTGTGGAAATTGGGCAGGCCGTGCTGTGTTCGGACGGGGAAGGAGGGCCACCTGCGGGGGGCGCTGACCCCGAGGGGACCCCACCCCCCGATGAAACCGGCGGCGCCGGCAGTTCAGATGCGCGCGTCTTCATCTTCTCGGATGATGACGGCCCGGAGGGTGTCCGCACGAGCGCGGATGATCTCTGGTTTTTCTTGATTTCCTATTACGACGTGACGGTCTGGTATGCGTCTGTTGATGGTATTCCAACGGCAGAAGATGTGGCCGGGTACGATGTGTACATCATCGATTCCGGGGATTATGCCTATGACTATGAGGATTTCGATACCTTCGCCGCATTTGGGGAGATTGATTCCGGGATCGTCTTCCTGGGCGACCAGGCCTTCCCGACCTTCACCGAGGACGGGCTGGCCCCCATCGTGGATATGGAAGTGCTGGAGTCGGCGCATCCGATCCTGGCGGGGCTGTCTCCCGGCGTATTAGAATTGTTCCCCTCAGAGAGCGGTGTACCCTCCTTGTTGCCGGTAGGGGAAACCGATTCGTCAATCGAGACGCTGATGACGCGCGGCCCTGAAAGTGACAAGGCTGGCAGTCGAACCCTAGTGGCCGTTGAAGACGGCAGCAGCCGTTATGTCGTCGGCGCCTTCGCCTATTACCGCCTGCCCTTCGACATCCAGGAAATCCTGATACTCAATATCGTGGCGTGGCTGTTGGGGAACGGTTAGCCCAACCATCCCAAAAAAATGCTCCCACGGCGTATGCCGCGGGAGCATTTTTTGATTCCAAGCGAGGCGGTGGGGTCTCGGTTTCGACAGGCTCAACCCGACGGATACGCCGGAAAAGCACCGGCTACTCGACCAGCAAAACCGCTCAACTCAAACGAAACACGCCAAAATCAAAACACCATATATTGGAAGGTGGCCATCACAACGATGGTGATCGCCAGCAAATAGGCGAGCAAGACGCCGTTGCGGGCGATCTTTGCCGAAAGCGCGCCAAGCTGTGCGCCCTGTTCCGGGGTGGGAGGGCCGCCCGCCGCGGCCACTTCCGCGCCGATCTTTTGCAGTTTCATGATGGCGCTGCGCTGGGCTGTTGCCCCGTGGAGGAAGGCCAACGTGCCAATCACCATCCCGCCAAACAGCCAACGGCCCTGGAAAGTGGCAAATGAATAGAAGGTGTCGTAATTGATGATAAACAGGGCTATGCCAGCCGCTAACGTCAGCGTGCCGGTGACGGTCAGCCACATGGCGAGCGTGGACTTCCCGGCAAATTGCTGCATAAACTTTTGCCCCTCCGGGCCGGATGCTTTGACGGCGGGTGTAACGTGGGAGGCCATCACCATCGTTGCCCCGGCCCAAAAGACGCCGCAAAGAATGTGGGTCAAACGCAGGATAATAATCAGGATATTCATCGCTCTCTCCTTTTGGCGCAATTCTACAACAGAATGCCCATTACGTTCCCGAAATGTTCGGGCAAAAATATTGGTAGAATAACGGTACACACCTTGGCCTGGACCGCGAGGGTCCCAAACCCCTAATGGAGGGTTCAATGAAAAAATTCGCCACTCTGATCATGATTATCTCTGCCATTCTGATGACCGCCTGCAACACCGGGCCTGCCGCCGAAGACCTGGCTTCCACCCTCGTGGTGCAAACCGTGGCCGCCTCGATCCCCACTGTGACGGAAACCCCGTCCCCTGCGCCGACGGCCACCCTGACCAATACCCCCGTCCCCACCGACACCCCGATCCCCACCCACACCCCAACCGAAACTCCGGTACCCACCGATACCCCAACCATTACCCCGACCCCCGGGCCGATCACTTTCTCCGATGATTTTGCGGCGGATACGGGTGCGTGGCTGGAATGCCGCGTATGTTCCTGGGAGGATGGGCAATTGCTTTTCGGTCCCTTTACTCCCAGCGAAGGCCCCAATTACGCCATTTGCGGCCCTTGCGGGGAAACGACCTACTTCAAAATGGAAACCGATGTGACCTACGTGGACGGCCCCACCGACCGCGGGTTTGGCCTCCTCTTCCGCCTAACCGATGATGTGGCCTGGCAATACGAGATATCCACGTTCCAGATCAGTTTCCTCTGGGAGTATGATCGGCACCGGCGGACGTGGGATTTGCTCAATCGGGATATTGATGAAATCCTGTTTACCGGCCTCAAGCCTGGATACAGCACCAACCGTATTGGCGTCGAATTCCGCCCCAGCGGGAACTCCACCACCAAGGGCGACTTATACGTTCTTGTTGGCGGAACCGTTATTTTTATTGTGTACAATTTGGATGCAGAACTTGCACAAGTTGGCCTCGCAATGGGATTTCATTCGATCGCGGTCGCCTATGACAACTTCTACTTTGAGGAGATCATTCCCACGCCGGAATAGTGTGCTGCCGCAGGTGATAAACAAAAACGGCCCCAGAGTTTTCCTGAGGCCGTTTTTTGATCTGCGTGATTTGCCTATTTGATTTCCCAGAAATCCACGTCCGTCATCTCGCAGTGTGTCCCAAAGTCCTTGTTGGTTCCCGAAGAAAGGGTGTAATTCAGTTCGCCACCGGAGAAAGCGCCGTCGGATCTGCGGATCACTTGCTTCCCGTTAATGAGAACGGTAATCCAGGTGTCCTCGACCACAAGCACCATTTCCACGCCTCCGCTGGGAATATCCATTTTTCCGTAATAACCCCGCTGGAGGGAGGTGTAACTATCATTCTTGAAGCGGGCAAGCTGAGCGTACCCATCGAGGTTCATAAAGACGAAGTAATAATTATCGTTATCCTGGAGGCGGAAGACAAACCCGCAGCCAGTCACCCACCAGTCCGAGGTGGTACTGGCCGTTTCATAGGCAATGTCCGTTCGAACGACAAAGTTGTCCGCCGAGATAAAAGTGGGGAACCACTGGAACCAACCCAATTGCGCCCAGCTTTTATCAAAATCAGCCAGGCGTAAATATTCGCCCCCCATATTTGCCAACAAGCCGTCCCCCTGCAACTGGGTCAGCAAGTCCACCATCGGCTGGGCCTGTGCCGTGGCCGCGATGATGGCCTCCTGCGTGGAAGCCTCCCGTGTTGCCGCCGTCTCTGTATTGCGGGCAACGTTGGTTGCTTTCGTTTCTGTCAGCGCCATCTGCTGGGTGGCAGTCCCGTTGAGCGCCTCCGCGGTGCCGGCGGCCTCCGTGGCGGCCACGGCAGAGGCGGTAGCCTCCGCATCGGCGGTGGATTGGGCATCCATGGCCAATTGGGTTTGTGCGCCTGCCGTCATCGCCAGCGGAGTCCGCAAATCGGGCGTACTCGTCGGCGTGGCTGGCGCCGCCTGGGTGCAGGCTGCCAGGAAAAAAAGAAGGAATACCGAACGCGCCATGCTCACTTGGGCCATCGCTTCTCTCCGTCTTGCAAAGGTCTGGTTGGATTGGGGTTGTTTTGCAAGACATCGGCACCCCGCTCTGGGAAATTGGGGCAAGTATAGGATGGGCATTGTGCCTTTGTCAAACAAAAATCGGGATAGGAAGCTGCGCCCCCTGCCCCGCCGTTGACTGCCTGCCCCGGACTCAGGCCCCATACTTGTTCAAACGGAGCGCATGGCCCAGCGCCAGCGACATGGCTTCCTGCGCCAGGAAGGTGCCCAGCCCGCCTGCGGCGCAATAGCGCTCCCCAAAGCTGGACTGGCCGTCCTGCATGTGCGCGGCGGGTGCCCAAAGCAGGAAGGGAACGGGGTGCCAGCTATGCGAGCGGAGTTTGGCGGGGGTGGAATGATCCCCCGTGACCATCAGCACATCCGGGCGCAGCGCCATCAGTTGCGGCAGGGCGGCATCCACGCTTTCGATCACCTTCACCTTCCCGTCAAAATTCCCGTCCTCCCCCATACTGTCCGTCTTTTTGATGTGGATGAAGAGGAAGTCGTAATCCTCCCAGACCCGCGCCGCCGCGGCAAACTCATCCGCCGGGGTTTCCCCTGCAAATTCGATCGCATCCATCCCGACGAGACGGGACACGCCCTTGTACATCGGGTATACCGCCACGCAGGCCGCCCGCAGGCCATAGCTGTCCAGGTAGGTTGGCAGGCCCGGGTCCGTCGCAAAGCCCCGCAGGGTGATCCCGTTGGCTTTGGGTTGATCGGCCAATACGCGGTGGGCCTCCTGGATGAACTGGTTGAACAATTGGGCGGCGCGCCCGGCAAGGGGTGCAGACGCACCCTCTGGGTCAGATGGCTCAACGGCCAGGGGGGCTTTGCCGGTTTCCTGGGGGTCGGTGTCCCCGAGGGCGGGATTCAGCCCCGGGCCGCGCATCACGACGGCAAAGCGGTATTCCTTGACATGCCGGACTTCGAGTTCGACCCCCGGAATCTGGATATGCTGGAGGCGTTCGATGGCGGGCATGGCTTCGGCGGTGGAGAGACGCCCAGCGCGGCGATCCGTGATCAAACCGCCCGCATCGAGGGTGCAGAAATTCCCGCGCACGGCCACATCGCCCTGATTGACCGCCAGCCCCACGCCGACAGCTTCCAGCACGCCCCGGCCAATCTCGTTCTCAATCGGGTCGTAGCCGAAGAGGGCGAGGTGCGCCGGGCCGGAGCCGGGGGTGATGCCGGGGCGGATCGGGATGGTCTGGCCGAGGCAGCCTTCCATGGCAAGTTGGTCGAGGTTGGGCGTGAGGGCCGTTTCGAGTTCGGTGCGGCCTCCCGGTTCGAGGGGCAGTCCGCCCAGCCCATCCATGATGAGCAGGACGATCCTGGAGCCGTTGTGGTGGAGGAGGGGTTTGAGATAAGGATAGGGCATGGTGTCCTCTTATTAAAAACGTCCCCCCGGGAACCCGGAGAGACGTTTGGTTTTGGTACAAAATGATGACCGCCTAGCGGATGGCCAGTTCGGTTTCCTTGTCGAAGATGTGCATGTTGTCCAGGTTGAAGGACAGCTTGACATCCTGCCCGACGGCAAAGTTGGAGCGGGGGTCCACGCGGGCGACGAAGGAATGGTTGCCATTGTTGAGATAGGTGAATATCTCGTTGCCCATCACTTCGGTCACATCCACTTTACCGGCCACTTCGGCGGGGATGATGCCGGGCGGGGTAAAGTTCGGGTGGTGAATATCTTCAGGGCGGATGCCGAAAATGACATCCTTGCCCGCAAATGGCTGGAATTTGTCGGCGCGCATGGAGGGGATTTCGGCGGTAAAGGAACCGGCATTGACGACCAGTTTCCCGTCGCCCTTCTCGATGCGGGCGTTGAAGAAGTTCATGGCGGGCGAGCCAATAAACCCGGCGACGAACAGGTTGTCGGGGCGTTCGTACAGGTTGAGGGGGGTATCCACCTGCTGGAGCACGCCCAGGTTCATGACCGCAATCCGGCTGGCCATGGTCATGGCTTCCACCTGGTCGTGGGTGACGTAGACGAAGGTGGTCTGGAGCTGCTGGTGGTAGCGGCTGAGGTTGGCGCGCATTTCCACGCGCAGTTTTGCATCGAGGTTGGAGAGCGGTTCATCGAGCAGGAAGACCTTGGGGTGGCGCACGATGGCACGCCCGAGGGCGACACGCTGTCGCTGACCGCCGGAGAGTTGCTTGGGCTTCCGGTCGAGCATGGATTCGAGCCCAAGCATCGTGGCGGCCTCACCGACGCGCTTGGCGATCTCGGCCTTGGGGGTCTTGCGGAGTTTAAGGCCAAATGCCATGTTCTCTTGCACGCTCATGTGCGGGTAAAGCGCATAGGACTGGAAAACCATGGCGATATCGCGGTCTTTTGGGGCGACATCGTTGACGATCCGGTCGTCAATCCTGATATTGCCTTCGGAAATATCCTCAAGCCCGGCAAGGCACCGGAGGGCGGTGGATTTCCCACAACCGGACGGCCCGACCAATACGAGAAATTCCTTATCTTCGATTTTGAGATCAATTCCGTGGAGTGCGGTGAAATCTGAATATTTCTTTACTACACCTTCGTAAGTAACACTGGCCATCGCCGTCTTCCTCCTTTGGGAAAGTATCGTTGGGCGAATTATAGCCGCATTTTATCGACACTGCCCTGAAATTTTTTGCCACACCGCCCCGGGTGGGCTCGTAGCGCAGGCTTTCCGTTTCTGGCCAGTTATCGAAGTGGCGGCTTTAGCCGCCGTTGGTATGGACGACTCAAGTTGTCACTACGTGGGTCAATTGCCCGTGATGAATGGCAGGTACGCCTGCGGCTGTAAACCCTGGAAGCCAACCCACCACTCCAGCAATGAGCGCAGGGCTTCGGGCGGGTTCGTGGGGAACGTGCTGCCAGCCTGATCGAGTTCATTCAGCCCGTGGCAGGAGGTGCAGACGCGGATTTCTCCGGGCTGGAAGGTGAGCCAGTAGCGCTCGCGCACGACGCCCACGCCCGCGCTGTCGGTCAGTTGCCAGGTGAGGGCGCGCTGCGCCGGGACGAAGGCGGCCATCGAGCCGTCCGGGGCCAGCACGACCGAGCCAGCCGGGCCGGTGGTGGGCGGGTTGGTCACATTGGGCGCGTGCATCTCCTGGGCCAGCACTCTTCGCCCTTCCTCCGGGATGCCGTCATCGCCATAATCGAGACTGCGGAGCAGATCGGCCTGGAAGAATTGGAGGTAGCTGATCCCGTAGATTTTGCCACCCGCCCCGAGGGTCTGTACCCCGCCGGGGATGCTCAGGTTGAAGGGTTGCTGCTCGTCGTTGTCGTCGCGCGTGGTCACGTCCCGGCTGACGACGAGGGCGAGTCCGTTGGCTTCCATGTAGGCTTGCAGGGCGGCAGGGGTCACGCCCACTTCGAGGAAGATCTGATTTTCGGGGGCCGGGAGGCTTGGAGGCTGCGCGTTGGGCCTGGGTCGGGCGACCACTTCCACGGGGTCAAGTTCCCACAATTGGCCGGAGTACGTGATCAGGGTATCGGGATCCCAGTAGGTCACGGATTTGCTGATCCCGCCGGTCAGGCTGTTTCCCGCTTCCCAATAATTCCCGTTGAAGGTCATCGTTTTGATCAGGAAATCGTATTTGGAGATCGGGTTGGCGTAGGTGCCGATGTTGTCGTCCTCGTCCGTTTCGGGGGTGTGGACGACGAGCAGGGAGCCGTCGGTGAGGGGGAGTGGGTTGCGGTACAGCCCGGAATGGTCGGGCGACGGGTTGGGCGTGTAGCTGGCGGTGTCCGGGTGGGTGATGTAGGTGACGGCCATATTGTCGGCGTTGGTGGCCGGGTTGGCGTTGAGGGTGAAGATCATGCCCGCCGTGTGCGTGGAAAATTCGGGCGCGTCCACGGCGTAATACGTGCCGGGGTTGGCGGGGTCTTCGCGGATGTGGAACATGTTGGTAATGCGGTACTCGTTGAACATCCCGGACGGGTCATAAAATTCGACGAGGTTGGGGTCATCGGTGAAACTGGGGGGCATGTACCCGGAGAGTTCGTGGCGGCCCACGTGGTTGAGCGTTTCGAGTTCCGTGCCATCCTCCAGCATCATCCACGGGAAAAACTGGTTGAACGTGTGCCCCCATAGGTTGGTGCCGATCAGCTCAAAATCGGCGCGCGGCTCCGGGAAGACCTCCGTGCGCTCGCCAAAGAGCGGCACAGAATTGGCGGCCTCACTGCTCCAGTTGAACGTGCAGTACGAGCAGGGATCGCCGTTCATAATGGCTTCCTTGTCGGCGTCAGCCTGCTGGTCGCGCTGCATGTGATCCCAGCGGGTGAAGATGACTCTCCCGAAGGAGTCAATCGTCGGGGTGAAATCACCCGAGGGGGCGTGATCCAATAAACGGAGGTCGCCCGTGGCGGGGTCGAGGCTCCAAATCCCGCTGACGACGGGGGCTTCCTCATACTCGTCCAATTGGGGATACAGGTGCGCCGCCCCGTTGAACGGCCGGTCGGAGGTGAAGAGGATGAGGTCATCCGTGCCGTAGAGCGGGGAGACATTGTTGTAGTTGGCGGGCTGGTTGGGGACTTTCGTGATGACGGGCGTGTCCAGTTTGCCGAGGCCGGTTATCTCGTATATCTGCCAGTAATAATCCTCCCACTGGTATTGCTGTTCCGGCGCGCCGATGACCATGCTGAACACAGCTTTTTGCCCGTCCCAGTGGACGGCGGGCTGGCGGACGGCAATGGACTCATCATCCTGGAAACCGGCGTGCCCGTAGCCCGCTTCTTCGGTCAGGTTTTTCAGCGTCCCGTCGGGGTAGCGTATCCACAGATCGCCGCCGCGCCCGACTTCCTGCATCCCGGTCAGGTGGTTGCCAAAGGTGGAGCCGATGGTGGTGAAGTCGGCAGGGATGGGGATTTGGGTGACGAAGAGGATGGGATTAGAGACAGAGACGGAGACAGGGACAGAGACGGGAGGGACAGGGGCAGATTCGGGCGGGGCGGCGGTGGCGGCGGGGGCGATGGCGCAGGCGAGGGTGAGGAGGAGGACGAGGAGGGGGAGTTTGGTTTTCATGGATGATGAGTTCCTGGCTGGCGGGTGGGTTAACGTTTGAACGTTTGAAGGTTGAAACGTGAGAACGTTTTGTGATGATAGTGGTTTTGGCGCGTATGCTCAATCCCGAAGTTGGGGGAGGGCCGGGTGGGGGCGCGGGCTGTTCAGATATAAGGCAGAAATTTGTGCTAAACTCAGGTCAAATGAAAGTCAGAATTGACCAGGACGATGACGCAATCTATTTTGAGTTGGACGATGGAGAGATAATTGAATCTCAGGAAGTTCACCCCGGCGTCATCCTGGATTTTGCTAAAGATGGGCGGTTTGTAGGGATTGAGATTCTCGGAAAAGTTGATCAAGTCCTGACTTGGATTTGCGAGGCTGATAAAGATGCACTTACAACAAACTAAACGGGCAAGTCGCGCTACCGGCGGCCCTCAGTATTATTTTCATGATTTGTCCGACCCAGTAAAGTTGTATCTCCGCCAGAAAGGGGCGGTTTCCGTCGCTTTGGTTACGCCTTATGGAGCCACAAAATCGGACTTCTTTGCCGTGGGCCGCGACAGCAAATTGGGCAAGGCTCTACAGCCAGCGCCAGGAAAAGTAGGTCATGATCGAATTCAGCAAGGTCACGCGGGGCAAAGTATTGGCGAAGCGATCAGGCGCTGGTACGTGCTTCCAAGCGGGGATTTCGAGCGAATTGACGTTGATATCGAAGTTGTTGACGATATCTTCTATATCACTCCTCTCTATTACAAACTGGCAGACGGCAAGAAACAAGTACCAATTCAGAAAGTTGCCTCCCCGTTGACCTTTACGCGTGATTACCAGAGTCCTTTATGGCTCAAGCAGTTAGACAAAGTGGAGCGATCTCGCAAGGGTATCGTCAAATGGTCCCTTGACGAGATTTGCAGGGTGGTCTCGGATCACCGTCCTCAATCCAGAATTCCGCACATACAAGAGCCAGACCTTCTCCGCGCTTCTGGATCGCTTGCCCATCTGGGAATCAAGTTGGGTGCATATGTCGGCAAAGGTTATGACTGTGTCGCAACGCACATTCAGTTCCTTGATTATCCTGCCTACACCATTCCTGTCGAGGTGAAAAAGCACAGCAGGGATTTTCAATATCAGCAGAAGAAATACGGCAAGGATGAGTTGTCTCGTGCGTTGGTTCTCTGTGCGTTCCATGATCACGAAGTAATGCCCAAACACATTGATGTCATTGAACTTGAGGCCCTCTGCGAGCAGGCAAGCCGCTTCGTATCATGAGTTACTACACTGACATTCATCCAATTGACTCCCCAATCACCGCTCAAAGACAACAAGCGAAGCGGCATTATGGGGTGCATCCATATTTCACCCGGCGTCCCTTCAATGTAATCCGCGATTACATCTTGCGGTTTTCGCGCGAGCAGGATTGTGTTGTAGATCCGTTTGGAGGTTCTGGTGTGACGGCAATCGAGGCGTATCTCGAAAACAGGAATGCCATCCACAACGATATTAATCCTCTCGCCAATTTCATTGCAGAAGGTGTTGCAGGCCTGTCCAATGGAAAAACCAGTTCTTACCTGGAAGCGCTTGCGCAATTGAAAGCCGTTTGTCAGCCAAAAATTGTTGAAATGGAACAGGGTGATGTGCTGTCAATTGAAAAGACTCTACAGTCATTGCCCCTTCCAGAAAATATTCGCCTTCCGGCTACATCGGATGTGGAGTTCTATCATGAGCTATTTACGCCTAGGCAATTCGCGGCGCTTGCTTTGCTAAAGGCCAAAATTGATGAGATTCCAGATCCGGATAGTCGAAAAGGAATGCTGCTGGCTTGGTCAGCCACATTGGCAAAGTTAAATAAGACTTTCTTGTCCGCGAATGGCCGCGCTGCCTCAAGAGGCGGCACCAGCATTTTTAGTATCTATCGTTACAAAATTGCCAAAGAACCAGTGGAATTATTGGCATGGGAAACCTTTGAAGAACGCGCTTTCAATGTGATTGCTGCTAAAAGAGAGATTGACGACGCTATTAATCTCAAAAGACTAATTGGGGGCTGGCATGGCTCATTCGAGGCCAGAAGCCAGGATGTGGAAGAACTCAGCCACGATCTCAAGGGTAAAGTTGACTACATATTTACAGACCCTCCTTATGGCGGGCATATCTCCTACATTGACCTCTCGATTCTGTGGACCAATTGGCTGGGCCTGGCGCCAAGCCAGGAGGCCAAACAAAAAGAAATTATTGTTGGTGGGGAGTTGAAACATACCGAGGAAGAATATAAAGAACGCCTCCACAAGAGCATCGCAGCATGCGCCAAAATGCTAAAAAATGAACGGTGGCTTTCTGTTGTTTTTCAGCATTGGAACGTCGCATATTTTGAAGCAATTCTCTCAGCGGCGGCGGAGTCCGGCGCGGAGCTAAAGGCAGCTATTCCTCAAATTGGCGACCCAATTTGGTCAATGCATAAAAAGAAAAACAAGGAGTCGGTTCTTGCAGGCGAACTGATTCTGACGTTTCACAAGACGGGCGCAAAAGGGCAGCAGAAAAATGGCGTTGAATACAACTTGGAAGAGAGCATCCACCGGATTCTTGCCAGTTCAGGCTCAGAAATCGTTTATGGAGAGTATCTATTTAATCAGGCTGTGATAGATGCCTGGAAGAAAGGGGCCATTGGATCTCTCACAGTCAGCCGCGACGAATTCACGCAAATCATTGAAGGCTTTGGCTGGCATTACGACGCACAACATCATTATTGGTTTAAAGGGGAAAGGGCACAAGCCTCACTATTTGATAATCTTCCATAGACCATTTGCAATGGCATACGCCGTCGCCCTCGTCTGCCGCGCCTGACGCCCCACCTCGACTCCCCCATCCAATTACCAATTACCTGCCCGCCACCCAAAACACAAAATCACTTCCCCCGCCCTCCGTGTCCTGCACCAGGATTTCCCCGCCGTGCGACTGGATCACCATACGGCAAAACGCCAGCCCCAGCCCCGTCCCCTTCCGGATGGAGCGGTTGCTTTCATCGGGGACCTGGACGTATTTCTCGAATATCGAAACTTTGTATTGATTCGGGATGCCTTCCCCATTATCCCGGACGTGAATTTCCAGCCGGCCCGATTGGGGGGCCGCGCTCACTTCAATCATCCCGCTCCCTGAGTCCACATATTTCAACGCGTTCCCCACCAGGTTTTCGATGACCCGGCCAATCAGCGGGTAATCCAGGCTGGCGCGCAAATCCGGGGGGCAACTGATGCGGATGCTTTTGCCTTCCGCTTCGGCCTGGGCTTCAAACCCGGCCACATTTTCAACCAGCATCCGGGCCACCGAACCGTCCTGAACGTTGAGCGTGAGTTCCCCGGCTTCATATTTGCTCACGGTCAGGATGTCATCCACCAGGTTGGACATCCGCTTGGCGGCATCGCTGGCCATGCTGGTAAATTGCGCTGCCTGGGCTGGATCATCCTGTCCGCTGGTCATGCGCAGCAAGTCCACGCTGGCGGAGATGGCGGAGAGCGGGTTGCGCAGGTCGTGGACGATCATGCGGGTCAGGTCATCGCGCAGGGATTCGGAGCGTTGCAGGTCATCGAAGGCCTGGTTGAGCTGGCTGGTGCGGGTGGACAGGATGCCATCGGCGCGGCGGACGACCAGGAGGAGCGCGGCGAACAGGACGCTCATGGTGAGGGCCGTAATCCCCAGCCCGGCGACGCGCGCCTTGTGGGTTTCACTGGTCAGTTCCGGGGCTTCCTCGATAAGTTCGACGACGCCAATGGGGGCGATGACAATCTCCGAGGTCCCGTTGGTTGGCGGGGTGGCGTAGAGGGGCGCGTACGTCACGAGGGTGTGGACATCCTCCGGGGGCGCGTACCCCTCGGGGGCCCCGCCCGGTTCGTTGATGGTGACGAGGGTGTTCCCGGCCAGGGCAGCCTCGTAGCTGGCGCGAGAGTCCTCGTGGATGAGGATTTCCTGTGGGGTGCCGGTATCATCGATCAGGGGGCCGTAGTCCCCATTGAGGGCGTAAACGAGATGGCTATTGGCGTCATAAACGAGGACGGCCAGGGCGGGCAGGATTTTGAGGGCATGGACATGCTTGTCCAATGCTTCAGCCGGGGTGGCGGACGGGTTGATTGTGGCGGCGACGCCGTTGGTGAGATCGGCAATCCGTTGGCGGGCATGCTGGTCGAGTTCGGCGGTCAGGGTGTCGAAGGCGTTCCGGGCGAACAGGTCGGAGGCGGTGAGGGCGAGCAAGGCGGTGAAGATGAGGGAAATGGCAAGGTAGTAGCGGAGCAGGTTGAACTGGCGGGCCTGTTCGTATTCGCGCAACAGGACGACGATGGTCACGAGGAAACCGAGGAGGAGGAGCAAGTGGTACAGCCACCAACTCAGATTCCAGACCGGGAACCGGTGCATGCTGATCGCAGCCATCGCCAGCCAAAAGGCGACGAAGGAAAGGACGCCATCCACGGAGTTTTTCCCCTTGCGCCAGAGTTGGAAGAAACGTACTGAGGCAATCAGCCAGAAGATCAGGGTGATGGTGAAAATGGTGAGTTTGTGCCAGGGGTCGGCCAGTTCGCCGATCTGGTCGAGCCATTCGTGGGCGAACAGGGCGATGGCAAAGTAGATGAAGATGGCAATCGTTGTCGTGCGCAGGATGCCGCGGATGGAAATCCCGCGCGGGAAGCCGTTCTCGCCCTCGAGTGAGGCGAGCGTAAAAAGGATGCCGCCCACGAGCAGGGTGAGCCAGGCCGACCAGGAGATGGCCGGGTGAAACTCGGTAATCAGCGCGCCTTGGGTGGCGAGGCCGTGTGAGAAGAAGATGCTGCCAATGGCGGCAAAGGCCACGGAGGCCAGCAGGTGCCGCGGGCGGGCGTTTTCCCCCAGGGCCAGTGTCAGGATAATGGAGACGACGGCGGCGGCAAAGGTGGTGAAGGTGACGATATAGAAATGGAACAGGGGGAGCCGGGAGGCTGTGTCATATTCCGGGAACCAGCGCAGGAACAGCATGAATGCCAGCGGGGAAAAGATCAGGGTCGCAGACACGGCTCGTTTCATGGGATGATTATATCAACCGGCGGATTACGGGGGCGTGAGAGATTCATGCCCCCTCCCGGCCTCCCCCAAATTCCCAAAAACAGGGAATTTGGGGGAGGTGTGCTGGGTCCTTCCCCCAAATTTGATTTTCAATTTGGGGGAAGGCGGGGGATGGGGGTAGGTATGGCTTTTTCAAGAAGGGTGATTTACGGTGAGCAGTAGGCTAAAAGCTTCGGCGAGATGACCTTCGTAGTATCGCCGGGCCTTTGCGGCGTTGCAATGGCCAGCTCGTTTGATCAAGCCGATC
>Ga0247727_10002531_pt1 | contig 41625 bp, 40 predicted proteins | sample WisWelCaveWW1625_FD_202498 | JGI IMG/M metagenome (GOLD analysis project Ga0247727, IMG submission 202498) | Biofilm microbial communities from Wishing Well Cave, Virginia, United States - WW16-25 | ecosystem: Environmental > Aquatic > Deep subsurface > Groundwater > Cave microbial mat | place...
GCACATGAGCGACGACCGCGCCTCGAGCCGCATCCTGCACGTCGGGATCCTGGTGGGCGCGCTCGAGCCGGCCATGAAGTTCTACCGGGACGTCCTGGGGCTGCGCGAGACTTGGCGCGGCAGCCGCAGCGGCAAGCAGCTCGACTGGGTCAACATGCAGGTGCCCGACGGCGAGGACTACATCGAGTTCATGCTGTACAACGAGCTTCCCGCGCCGACCGCGCGGGGCACGGCCCATCACATCGCCCTGGAAGTGCCGGATATGGCCAAAGCCTCCGCGCACCTGGAGGCCAGGCCGGCCCGTAAGAACTATTCGCGGACGCTCGAGGTTCGCACCGGGATTAACCGCAAGCGGCAGTTGAACATCTACGATCCGGACGGAACGCGCGTCGAGCTGATGGAGCCGCACACCGTGGACGGCGTCCCGACGCCTTCGTCGACCGCGCCGCCGCCGCGGTAGCCGCGGGCAAGGGCAAGTCAAAAGGCAAAAGTCACAAGTTCGCGAAGTTCGGCTGCGCCGGGCGCTTCGCGCGGCGAGGGCAGCCCGGGGCGACGGCAGGTCAAAAGTCAAATGGCAAAAGTTACGGGTCGTGGGGCTGCGTCGGGCGCTTCTTAGGTCGCGCTTCGCGCGGCGAGGGAAGCCCCGGGGCGACGGCAGGTCAAATGGCAAAAGTTACGCGTCGCGGGCCTGCGCCCGGCTCTTCATGGGTCGCGCGTCGCGCGGCGGCCGGAAGCGGCGCGACCGAGCCGCTACTGCTGCCCAGTGGTAGTAGGCGCAGCCTTCAGCAGCGTTTGCTCGAACCACGCCACCATGGCGGCGGTGGCGCGCTTGGCGTCCTCGCCGCGGAAACCGTGTCCGGCGCCCGGGATGACGATGATTTGCGACTTGACCTTGTGCTGCTGGAAGGCCTTGTAGATGATCTCGCTGTTGCTCGCCGGCACCAGCGTGTCCTGATCGCCGTGAATCAGCAGGGTCGGCGGATCGTCGGGCGAGACGTGCACGATTGGCGAGTAGTCGGCGGCCTGCTCCTTGTCGAAGTTCAAGGCCGGAAACCGGTAGGGCTTTCCATCCGGGGAGGGCGGAGGGTTGGCGCCGCGCGCCAGCGGGCGAAGGTCGACCGGCGGGAAGTAGGCCACCACGGAGGCCACGCGGTTGCCCTCCTTCAGGAACTCCTCGGTCGCGGCCGGGTTCCCGCTGTCGGAAGCCGTGCCGAGCACCAGCGACAGATGGCCGCCCGCGCTGCCGCCGTGGACCCCGAGACGATTCGGATCGATGCCCCAGCGCGCGGCGTTGTGGCGGATGAAACGCACCGCCCGGCGCACGTCCGCGACGACTTCGGGAATCACGTACTTCGGGCTGCTCCCGTGGCGCACCGGGATGACGGTGAAGCCCTTATCCAGCAAATCCTGGAACCGCGCCGCCATCCCCTGCGGCGGGCTGTAGGTGGATACCCAACCGCCGCTGACCATGTAAATGACCGCCGCGCCGTTGGCGCCCGTCTTGGGACGCAGCACGTCGAAGGTCATGGCCAGACCGTCTTTGTGGCCGTAGACCACGTCGGGAATGATCTCGACTTCGGCGGCGATGGCGACTTGAATCGCGGCGCACGCCGTCAGGATCAACACACAAAGAAAGGAACGCTTGGTTGTTGGCATGGGTCTGCTGCACCTCTGGAAGAGAATAGCACCAAGCGACCTCAGCGCGCGCGCCGAATCGGGGGAAGCCCTGGAGCAAACAACTCCGCCCCGCGGGGCAACCTGTTATATTATTGCCTTACGTGCGAAGACCGGCGACCGCGTAGCGCCGGTCTTGGTGCCATCGCACATGAGAACAAGCTATGGACCCTACTGGGCGTAGACCATTCCTGGCTTCGTTGCTTGCCGGTTTGGCCGGGTTGCCTTCGGCCGCGCGGCAAGCCGCCACGGCTCCAGCGGGGCCCTACGTCCCCAGGCAGGCTGACCGCCCCGAGCCGGTCGCCGGCGATGAGCCGGGCTTCCAAGCGATATTCGACGGCAGAACGCTGAACGGTTGGGAGGGAAACCCCGCCTATTGGAGCGTCGAGGACGGCGCCATGGTCGGCCAAATCACGCCGGAAACGATCATCAAAAGCAACACCTTCATCATCTGGCGCCAGGGACGCCCCAAAGATTTCGAGCTGAAGGTCGACCTGCGAATCACTCCGGGAGGAAACAGCGGTATCAACTACCGCAGCGTCGTGGTTCCCGATACCGTCACGCCGGATAACAAATTCGCGATGCGAGGATACCAGTGCGACATTGACGGCGGCAACCGATACACCGGGAATAACTATGAGGAGAAAGGCCGCCTGTTCCTGGCCGTGCGCGGCCAGATGACGCGGGTAGTGGGCACTCGCAAGCCTATCGTGGTTGCCACCTTCGGCGATCCTCAACAAATGGCTTCCGCTTTCGTGCCCGCCAACTGGAACACCATTCACATCATCGCCAGAGCGAACGTGCTCAGCCACATTGCCAACGGACAGCTGATGTGCGTAGTTGTGGACGACGACGCGCCCCGTCGCCCGGCTGACGGATTGATCGGCGTCCAGGTGCACGTCGGAGATCCGATGAAGGTGGAGTGCCGCAATTGGCGGCTGAAAAACCTGTAGCGATTACGAAAAACCGGACCTAGCCGATTCCGCTCGAAGCGCGCCGCTCGGGGCGCCTGACCAAGGGATCGTTCCAAGGTGCCGAGGTCGCTCGCCGGCGGCCTTCGAGACCGATGCGATTTGGCCGGCCGTGGCATTCTGAATCGGAAACGGAAAGCTTGTGGCTGCCGTTGGCGTGGGCCGCGGAGTGTACACTGATACAAGGGCAGATCCCCAATCGGAATTCATCATGACTCGAACTTCTTGCAGCGCTCTTCTGGCAGCAGTCGTGTTGTCGGGTTTCGCAGGCGCGGCGCAGGACGGCGGCAAGGTATGGTGGCCGCAGTTCCGGGGGCCGAATTCCTCGGGAGTCGGTGAAGGCAGACCGCCGGTTCACTTTGGCCCGAACCAAAAGGTTCTGTGGAAAGTTGCCGTCGGATCCGGACTGTCGTCGCCCAGCGTTTGGGAACACCGTGTTTTTCTGACGGAGTTTGATCGAACGAACCAACAGCTCGGCACCGTGTGCATCGATCGACGCACGGGCAAGATTCTGTGGCGGCGTACCGTTGTGACCGGAGAGATCGAGAAGGTCCACAACATCGGCAGTCCCGCGGCTCCCACGCCTGCCACGGACGGTCAGCGGGTCTATGTCTATTTCGGATCTTACGGGTTGGTGTGCTACGACCTGGATGGAAAGCTGCTGTGGGAAAGGCGGCTCCCGCTGCCGCAAAACCCCTACGGCGCGGTCGCGTCGCCGATTGTCGCGGGTGAATTGCTGGTGCTGAACCATCAAGGGAAAGACGCCTACCTGCTGGCCGTCAATCGCCGCGACGGCCGGACCGTCTGGAAGACGGACCGCTCCTTGTTTCAGTACGGATGGTCGACCCCGGTGCGCTGGCGGCACGACGGCGTCGACGAGATTGTCGTGCTGGGAGGCGACTTCAAGCCGAACCAGCGATTGATGGCCTACAATCTCGCGGATGGAGCGGAGCGCTGGTGGGTGGGAGGGCTGCCGCCGTGCGGGAAAAGCACGCCTGTGGTCGGCGGCGGTCTGCTGTTTTTCGCCGCGCCGGACATTATTATGGAGCCGGCGGCTGAAAAACGGAACCCGGAACGAGCCGCCCAGTTTTACGAGAAGAACAACGCCCGTGTGACGGCTGTTCGCCCGGGGGGCAAGGGTGAGGTCAGCGAATCCAGCGTCGCCTGGTCGGAGAGGAAGGGTGTGCCCGGCGTGCCGTCACCTTTGTATTACAAAGAACGCCTCTACACTTTCCAAAACGGCGGCATCGTTTACTGTCGAGTGGCGAAGTCGGGCGAGCTGGTGTACAGCGGGCGGCTGGGAGCGCTGGGCTACTACTACTCCTCGCCGGTGGCCGCCGACAATAAGGTCTACATCGCATCCGCCGACGGCGTGGTGGTTGTGCTGGATGCGGGTGCGGAGTTGAAGATACTGGCCAGGAACGAGCTGGACGGCGGGATCCTGGCTACACCGGCGATCGTCGACGGGAAAATCTATGTGAGGACCGAAGGCCACCTCTACGCTTTTGGGGACTAACCCACATCGCGAGCTGCCCCGCAAGCTCGGCGCGCTCGACGCGGCGTCGATTGTGGTCGGCGTGGTGATCGGGTCGGGGATTTTTCTGACGCCGCCCGAGGTGGCGCGCAGCCTGGGGTCGAAAAACCTAATCCTCGGCGTATGGATCGTCACCGGGCTGCTTTCCTTTTGCGGGGCGCTGGCGCTGGCCGAGCTGGGCGCGACGATGCCGGCGACCGGCGGCCAGTATGTCTATCTGAGAGAGGCATACGGGCCGCTGTGGGCGTTTCTCTACGGCTGGATCACCTTTCTGGTGATCTGGACGGGCGGGACGGCGGCCATCGCGGTGGGCTTTTCGCTCTACCTGGCATACTTTGTGCCGCTGACGGCGACCGAGGGGAAGCTGGTTTCCGTGGCGCTGGTGGCGGCGCTGACGGCGGTGCACTATCGCGGCGTGCGACTCGGCGCCGGCGTGCAGAACGCGCTGAACGCGCTGAAGCTCGCCGGCATCGCAATCCTGGTGGGCGGGGCGTTTCTCAGCGGTGCGGCTCCGGCGGGGACGTCGCCGGCCGCGGCGGCGGCGTTTTCCTGGAGCCAATTCGGGGGAGCCATGGTGGCGTGCCTGTTCACCTACGAGGGTTGGAACGCGGTGAGCTTCATGGCCGGGGAGATTCGCGAGCCGCACCGCAACCTGCCGCTGGGGCTGGGCCTGGGTATGGTGGTGATCATCGCGGTTTATACGCTGGTCAACGCGGCCGCCTTGCGAGTTCTTTCCGTCGCGGAGATCGCCGCTTCCGACCGCCTCGGTGCGCTGATCGCCGAGCGATCGATCGGGCCGCAGGGGGCGGCGCTGGTGACGGCGACGATCCTGCTGGCGATCGCCGGCTCGACCAACGGCTGCCTGATGACCGGGCCGCGGGTCTACTTCTCGCAGGCGCGCGACGGGCTGTTCTTCCGGCGCTTCACGGCGATTCATCCGCGGTTCGAGACGCCGGCGTTCTCGATCGCGCTGCAAGGCGTGGTGACGGCAGTTTTTTCGCTGAGCGGCTCCTATGAATTGCTGCTATCCTACTCGGTGTTCGGCTCCTGGGTGTTTTACCTGCTGACGGTCGGGGCGGTCGTCGTGCTGCGCGTGCGGCAGCCCGGGCGCGAGCGGCCGTACCGCATGTGGGGGTACCCGGCGACGCCGCTCGTGTTCTGCGTGGTGGCGCTGGCGTTTCTGGTGAACACCGTGGTGACGCGGCCGCTGCCGTCGCTGGCCGCGCTCGGGCTGATGGCCGCCGGAGTACCTCTTTATTATTACTGGCGCGGGAAGGGTCCGGCCCATGGATGACCTCTGCCGGTGGCGCCAAGAGTTTCCGATTCTCGATGGCGCCGTCTACCTGGTGAGCCATTCGCTGGGGGCCATGCCGCGGCGGGCGCGGCGGCGGCTCGACGAGTACGCCGAGACGTGGGCGACGCGCGGCGTGCGGGCGTGGGAAGAGGGCTGGTGGGAGATGCCCGTGACGGCGGGCGACCTGGTGGGCCGCGTCATCGGCGCCGGGCCGGGCGAGGTCGCCATGCAGCAGAACGTCTCCATCTGCCAGTGGATCGTGCTCTCGTGTCTCGACTGGACGGGCCGGCGCAACAAGCTCGTCACCGACGAGCTCAACTTCCCGTCGAACCAGTACATCTACCACGGAGCCGGCGCGCGGGTCGTGACCATACCCAGCGAGGACGGCGTGACGGTCCCACTCGAGCGGCTGCTCGCGGCGATCGACGAGGAGACGCTGCTGGTGTCGGTGTCGCACGTGATTTTCCGCAGCTCGTTCGTCCAGGACCTGGAGGCGATCACGCGGCGGGCGCACGAGGCCGGGGCGTACGTCGTGGCCGACGTGTATCACTCGGCCGGGTCGCTGCCGCTCGACGTGCGGCGGCTGGGGCTCGATTTCGCGACCGGCGGGTCGCTGAAGTGGCTGTGCGGCGGGCCGGGGGCTGGGTATTTGTACGTACGGCGCGACCTGTGGCCGAAGCTCGAGCCGCGGCTGACCGGTTGGATGGCGGACAAACAGCCGTTCGCGTTTCGGGGCGGGCCGATCCACTATGCCGAGGACGCCTTCCGGTTTCTCCATGGGACGCCCAATGTTCCGGCGCTCTACGCGGCGCGCTCCGGGTGCGAGATCATTCTCGAGGCCGGCGTCGAGAACATCCGGCGGAAGTCGCTGCGCCAGACGGCGCGGCTGATCGAGCTGGCGGAGGAGGCGGGCTTCACGGTGAACAGCCCGCGGGAAGACGTGCGGCGCGGCGGGACGGTGACGGTCGACTTCCCCGGCGCGGCCCAGGCCGCCCAGGAGCTGTCGCGCCGCGACATACTGGTCGACTACCGACCGGGGTCAGGCATCCGCATCGGGCCGCACTTCTACAATACGGACGAGGAGCTGGAACTGGCGATCGGGGAGATGAGGAAGCTCCGCGACGGCGTCAGAAGTTGACCCTGCCGCGACCATTACGACCCGGCTGTCGGCAGCAGCCGGAGCTCTTCATACATCAAACCTGAGAGCTGGCGGGTTGCCACCCCCAGGGCTCCGACCGCTTCCCCGACCATTCAAGACACCTGGAACGGCCGGCCGCTGAAGACAGGCCCTGTCGCCTTCCGCCGCAGAATAGCGATGGCGGGCCTGGCTGAAGCCAAGCCGCGGCCTCAAGGCCGCCCCACGCTGGCGATCGCAAACAGATGATGCCGGCCGCGGACGAACATGGTCCCCCCGGAGAGCGCGGGCGTGGCCATCAGCGTTTCGCCCATGCGGTTGGTGGCGAGCAACTCGTAGGAGGGGCCGGCCTTGACGACGTGGATCTCGCCGTCTTCGCTCGAGAGGTAGAGCTTGCCGTCGGCGGCGACCGGGGAGGCGCTGTAGGCGCCGCCCGCGCCGACCCGCTGCTGGTAGACCAGCTCGCCGGTGCGCGCTTGAAAGCAGCTCAGCACACCCTGGATGGCATTAGCAAATAGGTAGTCGCCGTAGACCAGCGGCGTCGGGATGTAAGGACCGTCGCGTTTGCGGCTCCAGGCGACGTGGTCGCTCGATTCCTGGCCGGCGGCGAGCGAGAGGTCGCCGCGGGCGCCGGCTCGAATGGCGAAGATCGGCTTCGACGGGCGGTAGCCGCTGACCAGGAAGAACAGCCCGTGGGCAAGAATCGGCGTGGGGTTAGCGATGAAGGAATCGCCGCGCAGCCGCCACAACTCCTCTCCGGTGCGCGGGTCGTAGCCGCGCATGTACTCGTGGCCATTGGTGACCAGTTCGGCGCGGCCCCCGACCTCGAAGACGCTGGGCGTGCCCCAGGAGGGCAGCGCCTTCTCGCGCGGCTTCTTCCAGACCTGGCGGCCGTCGCGCAGGTCGTAGGCGGCGAGGAAGGAGTCCTGGTGCATGTCGCATTGCACGATCACCAGGTCGCGCCAGATGATCGGGGAGGAGGCCGTGCCCCACTGGAACACCGGGACGTTGAAGGCGCCGGCGTCGATGACGCCGAGGTCCTGCTTCCACAGGAGCTTGCCGTCCAGGTCGTAGCAAAACAGACCCTCGGAGCCGAAGAACACCGCCAGGCGCTTGCCGTCGGTGGCGGGGGTCTGCGAGGCGAAGGTGGCCTTGGGGTGGCGCTTGGTCCGTGGCGGGCCTTCGTGCGACACGCGCTCCCAGAGGATCTTGCCGCTGCGGCGGTCGAGAGCGTAGACGCGCCAGGAGTGTTTGGAGACGTCGGCGGCCGGGTCGCCGTCGCCGTAGAGGCCGTGGCGGAAAACGGTGTTGGGATCGCTGCTGACGGCGGTGGTGAGAAAGACGCGGTCGCCCCAGACGATCGGCGAGGAGTGCGCCAGACCTGGGATGGCCGTCTTCCAGCGGACGTGGACTGACTTTTCGACGTTCCATTCGAGCGGGAGATTCTGGCCGTCGGCGACACCCGAGGCGCCGGGTCCGCGGAACGACGGCCAGTTCTGCCCGCCGGCGGCGAGCGCCAGGAAGAGTCCCCACGTGAGACGAAACATTCCTCCAACTTAACACGCGGCGCTAAAGAACCTGACGGCCGCCGCCGATAAACAGGCGGAGAGCCTGATGCCAGTCCAGACCAACCCCGTTGAGGCTGTCACGGAAAAAAAAGACCAGCGGCCCTGGGCCCTGCGGTCGCTGCCCCCATTTCCGCCGGTGGCGATGCAGGTGCTGGGACTGCTGGACAACCCGGAAGCGCCGCTTCAGAAAGTCGCGGACCTGCTGCGGATCGATCCGGCGCTGTCGGCGGAGCTGCTGCGCGTGGCCAACTCGGCGCTCTACGGATTCGCCGGGCGAATCGACACCATCAACCGCGCCCTGGTCGTCCTGGGGGCGGAGAACGTCAAGCGACTGGCGTTGACGGTGTCCCTCGGAAAGTTTTCACAAGGGTTTTTGCGGGACCAGAGCCTGCGCGTCTGTTGGGACCACAGCCTGGCCAGCGCGGTGGTGGCGGAAGAACTGGCCTCCGACTGCCGCCTCGCCAAGGATCGCGCCTACACGGCGGGCATCCTGCACGACGTCGGACGGCTGGCGCTGCTGGCCTGTTATCCGGCGGAGTACGGGAACCTGATGGCGGTCGCCCGGGAGCAGAACTTCGACCAGCTCGAATGTGAGCGGGAGCTGTTCGACATCGATCACTGCGCGGCGGGCCAGTGGCTCGCCGATCACTGGAATCTCCCGACGCCGTTCGCCGAGGCCATCGCGCGGCATCATGCTCCGGCCGACGCCTACCCGGAGCCCGGCGAGCTCACCCCGCTGGTGCGCGCCGCCTGCCAGGTCGCCGACTTGTTCGGCTACGCGGTGATCGAGGCGCCGCAAGAGAGGCCTCTGACGGACATTCTGGCGCCGCTGCGCCTGGCGAATCCCGACCAGGTGGGCGCCCGGCTCTACGGAACCCGCGAGCGCGTTCAGCAGGCCGTGGACGCCTTCGCCGGCGGCGTCCGGCGCCAGCCATAGCATCAGCGAGTGCTACGCTGGAGGTATGCGGCGCTTGCCGGTGTGGTGTTGCCTGCTGGTTTCCCTGGCCGCTGCCCAGCGCGGCGGCAGGCTGTTGCCGCCGGACAACCTGCCCTGCACGCGCGATCAGCTGACTTCTTTCACCGGCAAGGTGCTGTCCTACTCACGCGACTCGACACGGGTCGCGCTCAGCGTGCGTACCGACGAGGACACCACCGAGAAGTTCACCGTGCGTTACGAGAAGAAAGACGATCCGGCGCGCTGGTTCTTGCTGTGGAGGGAGCCGTTCAAGCCGTCCGACTGGGCGGCTATCGAAGCGGCCGCGGGCCGCCTACGATCCGGCATGCGCGCGACGGTGTGGGTTTGTGAAGGCGGCGCCAACCCCATCGTCGACTGGCAGCCGCCGCGCGACTGAACAGCCTAGGGCCGATAGGTCAGAGTCATCGAATCCGCGCGGGCCGACTGCCCTGACGTGAACTTATACATGCAGCAGTCGTCGGTGTAGTCCATGAAGTTTTCGATCGGATCCAGCCCAGCGCTGGTGCAGGTATTGCGACCGCCAGGGCAGCCATAAGCCGGCGAGCGCTCGGCCGGCGTGTCTGACACGTAATCGTTGTTCCTGGAGCAGCCTCCCTGGAAGGTGTGATAGAGACCTAAAAAGTGGCCGACTTCGTGGACCTCGGTGTCGCCGCCATTGTAGGGGGAGAGGTAGCCGCCGGGCAGCGTGCCGTAGTGACTGACAGTCCCGTCTTGCAGGGGGTTGGAGGCGCAGTTCCAGGGAAAGGTAGCCCAACCGAGGTAGCCGCCGGGCTTGTTGGTGTAGAAGTTGAGGTCGCGGCACGTCCCCTGGTGAAGAGCATTCTTCATCTCGCGCTCGGCGGCGGAGCCCGGCCCGGCCGTGAACCAAGTGGCGTTCGAGGTGCGCGTGGTCCCGGCTTTCACGAACCGGAACGGCGTGTTGGCTCCGCCGGAACCGCCAGCGCCGCAACCGGACCCGGTCGTGCCGGTAAAGGAACTGTTCAAAACGGCGATCTGGCTGTCGATGGCGGCGTCGGAGACGTTGCCCTCTACGTCGTTATGAATTATATGGACATAGACGCTGATGGTGACCGAGCCGGCGGCCCGCTCGACCGATCCCCCGGCGCCGCCGCCCCCGCCGGAGGAACCTCCGCCGCGCGCTGCGCGGGCCCGCTCCAGGCCGCGCTCGACCTCGTCGGCCTCGATGTCGTCGACGTGGCGGGTGGCGCACCTCATGCCGGCATCGATGAAAGCTTGCTGGCTGGCCCAGGTTCTGCCGTCGATAACGAACGGGCGGTGATCCTGGCCCTGGCCGGGGTTCTGGGCGCCGGCGCGGTTGGCCGGCGAGCCGGTCAGGAGCAACAACACGACGATCGCCGCGGATACGCGAGTGAGCGCAAGCAATGGCTTCATGAATCCTCCTCGGGAAGCACTAGCGGCATTATCTCACGCCTGGCGGAATCCGAAAAGGGGAAAAATGTTCTAGTACGAGAGGAATATTACCCTTTGAGGCATTCGGCGATTTCGCCCTCGCCGATGGCGCCTTGGCGAATCAGCCGCCAGTAGGGTTCGGTGATATCCACGGTGGTGGCGCCGGAGCTACTGACCAAGCCGGCGTCGAGGATCAGGTCGACTCTTCCGTCCATGAAGCCGAATACGTCGATACCGGTGCGGCAGGTGGGCTGACCGGAGATGTTGGCGCTGGTGGCGATGATGGGCATCTCCAGGGCCTCGATGATTTGCCGCGGCACCACCGAGCGGGAATGGCGGACGGCCAGGCGGCCGGTGTTTCCGGTGACCTTCAGCGGCACCTTGGCGGAGGCGGGGACGATCAGGGTCAGCGGGCCGGGCCAAAAGTGTCGTGCTAATAGATAGAAGCGGGCGCTGAGGTTGGTCCCCAGGTCCTCGGCCATGAACAGGGAGTCGACCAGGAGCGGGAGCGAGCGGTGGCCCTCGCGGCCCTTGGCGTGAAAAACGCGGCCGACGGCGTGGAGGTTGAAGGGGTCGGCCACCAGCACGTACAGGGCGTCGGTGGGAATGGCGGCGATTTTGCCCTCGCGGATGGCCACCGCCACGCGCCCCGTCACCGCCGGATCGGGCTTTTCGGGGTCGATTTCGATCAGCTCGGTCGCCAACGGGATGCTCGGCCCAAGAATATCACACCGCCGCACTCGTCCAGGCGAGTGCAAAGTTGCAGAAGTTCGCGTGCAGTCCACCACGGGAAACCGCTCCCCTGAAGAACGCGTCCAAAGCGTTGATTCTGCACGACCGGCCCGCTGCGTCTTCATCAGCTCCGGTGGGCCGCAGGCCCATCGGGACTCCCTTCGGTCGCGGCTCAGCAAGCGTTTCCGAGCCACGGCCGAAGGGAGTGGTCTGGCGCACTAGATCGGCTGGGGCGCCTGGGACTTCAGGGCCTGGCGTGAAACAGCGCCGCGGCGCCGAGGATTCCGGCGTCATCGCCGAGCTCGGCGGCGACGATCGGCGTCTGGGCGGCGAAGGGGTTGATGGTGCGACGCGGCGCGGTCTGGCGGATGGGTCGCAACAGGGGCTCGCCGATCTTGCTGACGCCGCCGCCCAGAATGATGATGTCGGGATCCAACAGACTGATGACGCTGCCGAGCCAGGCGCCCAGCATCTCGCCGGTCTCTTCGAGGAATCGAGCGGCGCGTGGATCGCCGGCCGCGGCGGCGCCGGCGACGGTTTCGGCGGTGGCCGAGGGGCCGAAGATCTGGCTGGCGCGGCGGGCGATGGCGGTGCCGGAGGCCAGCGTTTCGATGCAGCCGCTGTTGCCGCAATTGCAAACGGCGGCGCTGCGGTAGTCGATGCTGACGTGGCCGCCCTCGCCGGCAGCGCCGCTCTTGCCGTGGTAGACGCGGCCGTCGAGGATGATCCCGGTCCCGATGCCGGTGCTCAGCGTGGCGTAGAAGACGCTCGAGAATCCGCGCCCGGCGCCGAAGATGGCTTCGCCGAGACCGGCGCCGTTGGCGTCGTTCTCGACGCGGCACGGAAGCCGGAAGCGCCGCTCGACTTGTTCGGCCAGCGGGACGTTGACCCACCCGGGCATGTTCGTGGGATTGAAGATGACGCCGGTGCGCGGATCGAGCGGTCCGGGCGCGCAGATGCCGATGCCCTCGACGGCGCCGGTCTGCGCCAATTCCTCCAGCATGGCGTAGATCGCGCCGAGCGAAGCCTCCAGACCTTCGGCCGCGCGGCTCGGCCGCTCTCGGCGCGCGAGCAACTGGCCGCCGGGCGAGACCACGCCGCCCGCCAGTTTGGTACCGCCAATATCCAAGCCGAGAACCAGCCCGCCGCTTGCAGACTTCAAGGCTGGCCAACCTTCCACTCGCGCCCGCCTCGCCGGAGGACAGCCAACTCGGAACCCGCCCTGCGGAAAGTCACGGTGGTCTCGGTTCCGTCGAGGCGAACGGACAAGGAAGAGGAATCGCGTTGGGAGAGGACTCTTGACGCGGGCGCGCGCCCGCGCCGGTGGACTCGCAACACGGCGAGGGTAAGAGCGGAGCCGGCCGGCTCGGAGCTGGCCTCGACGTGCCACTGCGGCGGGATATCGGCGCGGCCGGTCGTGCTGAGATACTCGCGGTTCGGCTCCGGCTGGTAGCCGGTCCACTGGCGGATCTTCAGGGGGCGTTCGGCCACGTAGTCGACGACGACACCCGCCTCGCCTCGGTCTAATACCAGACGCTGTTCCGCCTCGTTGATCTCGAACGGCGCCCGGCCGTGGAGCATCCACTGGTAGGCGCTCGGCCGCGCGGCGTCGATCTCGTCGGCGATCACGATCAGGTCCGGCTTGAGGAAGAAGACGTGACGCAGCGCGCGCGTGAGGCGGCCCTCATAGGAGGCGGTAGCATCTCCTGCGACATAGTCGAGGCCGTCCTGGAAGTCCCATTTCACGAGGCGCCCTCCCAGATCCGCGGTATGCGGCTTCTGGCCGAGACCGTCGACGAGCACGGCGTTTTGGGCGCGCGTCGACCAGACCCAGTCACGGTGGAACGGACTGCCGTAGAGGTCGCGGTAGACGTTGTTCACCAGCAGCGCTGTGCCGTAGGCGTTCAACGTGAAGGAGTTGTGGGGATCGAGTCCGTGGCTCCAGGTTCCCATGGGGCTCGACTTGAAGCGGACCTGCACGTTCTCGGCGCCGTTGAGAAGATTCGAGTTCAGGACGGCGATGCCGGTTCCGCGAAACACCTTGGAAGCGGGCAGTCCGGCGGGCGGTTGGGGCTCGACCGGCGGCGCCGAGCCCCACAGGAACGCCAGCACCGGCTCGTCGGGATCGGGCGGGATCTTCCAGGCGTCGAGCCACCAGGCCCAGTGCGGGTTGGCGGTTCGCCGGACGTAGTAATGCATAAAGGCCCAGCCGCGCGAGGGGGCGCCGTGGGCCAGGTCGCCGAAGCCCAGGTCGGGCGTGCCCGGCGGCGCCGTGTACAGCGGATAGTCTCCGAAGCGTGCGAAGAACGGCTTGCGAAATCCGTCGATGCCCAGCGCGGTCTCCGCGATGTGGAACCACCAGGCGGCCTTCGACAGGTAGCCGCTGAAGTAGTTGAGACCCTCGTGCCAGCCGCCGTCATCGTCGGACCACACCGGGTAAGCGGCGTAGAACTTGGTCACCGCATAACGCAGGAATTTCTCCGCGTCCGGTGTTTCGTTGAGCGTGGCGATGGCGTTTTCGGCGAGCTTGTGCCAGGTGCGGTTGCCGTGACTGCTGTAGGGTTGGTTGAGATGGCCGGCGCCCTGGCGGACCTCGCCGCTCGACCAAGCGTCGAGGGCGCGGCGCAGCAGCACGGCGCGGATGGTGGCGCGTTCCTCTTCGCTGAATAGCGGCCAAGCCCAATCGTAGGCGCGGGCGAGGCGGTGGAGCATGGGCTTGGCCGCCTCGCAGTTCAACTGGAAGTTCGTCGGACCGTCGGGATCCCAGGCGGCCAGCCGCATGACGGCGCGGCGCGCGGCGGGGCCAAATTTGGCCTCCCCGCTCAGAAGCCACGCAAAAGAAAGGACTTCGGCTTCTTGAAGCGCCTGGATGGTCTGGACGCGGTTCGACCACCAGAACTGGACTGTCTTTGGATCGCGCGAGCTGGCGCGCACCGCCGGCTCGGGAGTCGGCTCGGCGTCGATCAGCTTTTCGGCTCTCGCGATGAGGCGGTCGTAGGTCTGCCTGCCCCCGGTCTGCGCCCAGGACCGCAGACGCGGCAGATCTTCGGCGCGCAGGAACAGCCGCGGGCGGCCCTCGGGAATCGACCGGCGCAACTGCTCCATCGTCGGCTGGGGAAAGGCGACCGCGCCGGCCGACACGACGAAGCGCCGCGCGCGGCTCCAGGCCGACTGGCTGTCGTCAGGCATCACCAGGCGGTAGCGCCAATACCAGGATCCGGTCGCCAGCGGCGCGTGGTGCGTGTAGACGCTCCAGGGCAGGTCCTTTACGGTCGCCGGCGAGGAGAAGCCGGCCTCGTTAGCCCACTGTACGACATAGCCGGCGGCGCCTTTCTCGTGAACCCAGGTGAGCGACGGCGGGTTGACGGCGACGGTGGAGCCGTCGGCCGGCCGATAGCCCCACTCGTCGGGCAACGGCGCCCGGTCTGGGGACTGGGCGTGGGAGCGGGCCGCGAAAACGAGCAAAAGGAGGGCCGTGCGCTTCATGACGAATCCTCCAACGCAGTATACTCCTGGGCTCGCGGCGAAAACCAATGGAACCGCAGCTGAACGCCGATTAACGCCGACTAAACCTGCGTTCGGGGTGGCGGCTATGCCTCTGTCAGGTCCAGCCAGGTGCGCAGCGCCTGATTGACGAGGCTCATCTGGGGGCCGGAGAGGCGCCCGATCTGGCGCCCGACCCGCAGTCGCCGGGCCGCGGTGATCTTGTCCACCATCACCTCGGAGTCCTTGCGAAGCCCGCTGCTCTCCGAAGCCGCCACGGCCACTCGAAACAGACTGAGCCCGCTGACGTCGGAGGAGATCGGACAGACCGCTACGCTGGCGTGAGTCTCATTGAACAGATCCGACTGCACTACTACCGCGGGACGAGGCTTGCCATAATCGCCGGCCAGAACGCAGACCACCACATCGCCGCGGCGAAACTCAGTCACTCCAAACCTCCGCTGCCGCCGCCTCCCACTTAGCAGCGTCCTTCCAGCGCTTGCGAGAGGCCAGCAAGGACTGCCGCCGGGCCTCCGCGCGGAGCTGCGTCCGGCTGTAACCGCGCAGATACTCCTCGATCGCCCGGTTGATGATCCAGTTCTTGCGCTTGTTCATGCGGCGGGCGGCGTTCTCCAGGCGCCGCTTGAGCTCGTCCGGGATTCGGAAACTGGACGTCGAGGAAGCCACGGCTTGACGATAACACAATCGCAACACAGGCGAAAGCGAATGGAACTGCCGAGGCACGCCGATTCACGCCGATAGGACCCCTTTCCATGGGGTTCGGCCCCGTGAACCGCGGCGCCCCCAGCCCCCCCAACCCCCGGCCCCCGGCCCCCGCTGTTAAGCTGTCCCTATGGCCATCGTCACGATCTCGGCGCAGCCCGGACTGCGCGGCGAAGAGATCGCGCAGCTTGCGGCCGCCAGACTCGGCTTCGAGCTGGTCACGCAGGCTCGGCTCGAAAACCTGTATCAGGCGGAATACCAGGCCGCCGACTCGATCCCGGTTCGCGGCTACGCCGACGTGGTCACCTCGATGCTGGCGCGGCTCGCGACCCAGCATCACCTGGTTTTTTGCGGCGAAGGCGGCCAACACCTGTTCCGGAACTTTCCGGGACTGCTGCGCGTCTTGCTGGTTGCCCCGCCTGCGGTGCGGGCCGGGCTGCTGATGGTCGACCTGGGGCTCGAGCGGCCGGCGGCGATCGCGGCGCTGCGAGGCTTCGAGAGAGAACAGGCGGCCTGGCTGCGCGCGCGCTTCAAGAAAAGCTCACAGTCGGCGGCGCGCTTCGACCTCACCCTGAGCGCCGAGCGCTGGGAGAGCATGCCGCTGGCGGAGGCCATCGTGGCGGCGGCCCGCGCCTTGTGTCTCGAACAGGCCGGGCTGCTTTCGGCGGTCGCGGAGCGCCAGCTCCAGTTTGAAGTCCGGCTGCGGCTGGCGCGGCTGGGCGTCGCGGCCCCGGGCGCCGTCTCGTTGCCGTCGCGACAATTCGCCCACCCCAGCGAAGAAATCTTCGCCAGCCTGCTCGACTTCTACCGCATCGCCTGGGATTACGAGCCGCGCAGTTTTCCCATCCAGTGGGGCGACCAGGGCCAGGTCGTCGAGGCGGTCACGCCGGATTTCTATCTGCCCGAGTTCGATCTCTACGTCGAACTGACCACGATGAAGCAGTCGCTCGTCACCAAGAAGAACCGCAAGATCAAGCGCCTCCGCGAAGCGTATCCGGAAGTCAACGTGCAGGTGTTCTATCAGAAGGACTTCGAAAATCTGATTTTTAAGTACGGGCTGGAGAAGCCGGCTGAGATGTTGAGGTGAAAGCCCGCAAGAATCCCGCGGCGAGATATGGTTTAATAGGGGTACGCGACAACCATGCCCGACAGGCAACCACTTCACAAGCTGGTCGACGCGCTGCCCGACGCCGAACTGGGAAACGCTAGACAACTGCTGGAAGCACTCTGCGACCGGGCCGGTGAGCTCGAAGTGGACGCCGAGACGGCGGAGGAACTGGCGGAAATCGATGAAGCCCGCGCCGAAATCCGCCGCGGCGAGTGGGTCACTCTCGAGCAGATCAAGAGCGAAAATGGCCTCTGATGTACGGTCTGCGCTTCGCGGGTAGGTCCAGGAACCACATCAAGCGGCTGGACCAAGACACAAAACGACGTGTGCTGGAGCGGATCGATGAGCTTCGCGCTGACCCTTACAACCCTGCTAATTCCGAGCCGCTGACGGCTCGTCCCGGCTTGCGCAAGTCGAGGGTTGGGGGCTGGCGCATTGTTTACGAGCCGCATCGCGAGAGGCAGATCCTCGAGGTACTAGTCGTCCAACCGCGAGGCCAAGCCTACCGTCGCCTGTGAGGAGAGCCGTTCGCTGGACCACATGAGCACGCCGCCAGGAATCGAGAAGATCCTCTTCACCGAAGAGGAGATCCGCGTGCGGATCGCCGCGGTCGGCGCCGAAATCTCCCAGGCCTACGCGGGGCGCGAGGTCAAGCTGGTCAGCGTGCTCAAGGGCTCCATCTTCTTTCTGACGGCCCTGGCGCGGGCCATCTCGATTCCGGTGAAGCTCGATTTTCTGGCCATCTCGAGCTTCTCGACCAATCGCGTGGCCCCCGGCGTGGTTCGGATCTCGAAGGACCTCGACGAGCCCATCGAGGGCGAGGACGTCCTCCTGGTCGAGGATATCATCGATACCGGGCTGACGGTCCGCTACCTGCTGCACACGCTGGCCGGGCGGCAGCCCAACAGCCTTGGCGTGTGCACCTTCCTCGACAAGACGCCGCGGCGGCTGGTGCAGGTTCCGGTGCGCTTCCGGTGCTTCGAGATACCCGACCGGTTCGTCGTCGGCTTTGGTCTCGATCACAACCAGCTCTACCGCAACCTTCCCTACGTCGCCGTGCTGAAGCTGTAAAATAAGGAACGTGGCTCTGAGCGCCCAACCCTTCGTGGACCAGAATCGCCAGCGTCTGCTCGACGAGCTGTTCGAGTTCCTGCGCATCCCGAGCGTCAGCACGCTGCCCGAGCATCGCGGCGACATCCAGCGGGCCGCGGACTTCGTGGCCTCCGGCTTGAAAAACGTCGGCCTGGAGAATGTCGCCATCCTGCCGACCGGCGGCCATCCGCTGGTATACGCCGACTGGCTGCACGCGCCGGGCAAGCCCACGGTGCTCTGTTACGGGCACTACGACGTGCAGCCGCCCGATCCGCTGGAGCTGTGGGTGACGAAGCCATTCGAGCCAACCCTGCGCGACGGCTCGATCTACGCTCGCGGATCGGCCGACGACAAGGGTCAGATGTACATCCACTTGAAAGCCGTCGAGGCGCTGCGGAGCCTCCACGGCCGCCCGCCGGTGAACCTGAAGTTTCTCATCGAGGGCGAGGAAGAAGTCGGCGGCAAGTCCATCGCGCAGTTCGTCCCGGAGAACAAGGCCAAGCTCGCCGCCGACGTGGCGCTGGTCAGCGACACCGCCATGTATCAGCCAAACATGCCGACGCTCTGCATCGGCCTGCGCGGGCTGATCTATATGGAGTGGGAGGCCACCGGCCCGGCGCGCGATCTGCACTCCGGTCTTTACGGCGGCGCGGCGCCGAGCGCCGTTTTCGGGTTGGTCGAGCTGCTCGGGAAGGCCAAGAACGCCGGCGGCGTCATCCAGATTCCCGGGCTTTACGACGACGTGAAAGAGCCCGCCCCGGCCGAAGTGGCGAGCTGGAAGCGGCTGCCGTTCGACGAGAAGGAGTATCTAGCCAAGGAAGTCGGCTCGACGGCGCTCACCGGCGAAGCGGGCTACAGCGTCTTTCACCGCACCTGGGCGCGGCCGACGTTCGAAGTGCACGGCCTCGCCGGGGGCTTCACCGGGGCCGGCGCGAAGACCGTCATCCCGGCGAAAGCGACCGCGAAAGTCAGCATTCGCCTGGTGCCCGACCAGAATCCGGATACAGTGATCCGGCAGGTGCGCGACTTTGTGAAGGCCAACACCCAGGCCGGCATCCAGGTCGAGGCGCGCGTGCTGAGCGCCGCGCCGGCGACCATGGTCAACCCGGATCACCGGGCGATACGCGTGGCCGCCGAGGCGTTCAGCGAGGTCTTCGGCCAGCCGACGGTCTTTATCCGCTCCGGCGGCTCGATCCCCATCGTCGGCGACTTCGCGCGCCACCTCGGCATTCCCACCGTGATGATGGGCTTTGGCCTGCCCGACGACGGCCTGCACTCGCCGAACGAGAAGTTCTGCCTCGACAACTACTATAAAGGCATACTGGCGGTGACGCATTTCTTCGAGAAGCTGGCGGCCTGAGCCGCGATGACCCCCGCCGGCCACTTGCTCTCCGGCTACCTGGCCGGGGCGGGGATCGCGCGCGGCGCCCCGGAGCGCCGCTGGATCCTCGGCGCCGCCCTGTTCGGCAGCATCGCGCCGGACTTCGACGTCGCCCTCGGCCTGTTCGGCGGATGGCTAGGCGCGACCGCCCATCGCGGCGTCACGCATTCCCTGCTTGGGGCTGTCTTGACCGCGGGGTTGGTCGCGGTTGCCGTGCGAAGGCATTACCGGCCGGTGTTTCTCGCCTGCTTCGCCGGCGTGTTGACGCACATTTTCTGGGACTGGCTGAACCCGTGGGGCGTGCGCCCGCTTTGGCCCTGGCCGATGCCGGTTCGAGCGAACCTGGTCCACGAGGGCGATCTCGCCGCGACCGGGATCGTGGCGCTGGCGTCGGTGCTGGTGTGGCGCGGACGCCGGACTGCCGCTTGGCTCACGCTGGCCACGCTGCTCCCCGCCTACCTCCTGCTGCAACTATGGTGGCGCCAGCAGGCGCGGGGAATGGCCCGGACGGAGCTCGCCGGCCGGCGCGCCGAGGTTTATCCGACTGGCCGGCCGGGATGCGGCTGGCTGGTCCTGTCCGCCGGTCAGGCGGACGTCAGCGCGCATTGCTTCTCGATCCCCTTCGCCGCGGACCTTCGGCCGGTCGCCTCGGCGGCTCGGCGCGACGATTTCTACACGCGCGCTTCCCAGCAGTCCACTGCCGTGCGGGAGTTTCGCGGGAAGATTCCTTTTCACTACGCCCAGGTGACGCCGGAGCCCGACGGTGGGGCGCTGGTCGTCTGGCGCGACCTGCGGGTTTCCTACCAGGAGGCGCCGGGCAAGACTCCCGCCGGCGTCCACGTGCGCCTGGACGCCACCGGGCGCATCGTGAGCGAGCGTCATCACTGGTGGCTGACGCTCTGGTAGCGCGGCTTACCCCGGAAGCGGATCGTCACTCCGGCTACGAGGCCGCCGCCGCTTTGGATGTGCCGCGGCGCGCTAGCAGCCAGGCCCCGGCGACTACCAGCGCGACGGCGGTCCATTGCGTGGTCGAAAGCGGTCCGCCGAAAGGAAACTGCCGGCCGGCCGGATCGCGCAGGAACTCCACCGCAAATCGAAACACGGAATACAGCACTAGGTATAGCCCAAGGATCGCGCCGTCCCGGTGCGGCCGGCGGAACTGCCGCCACAGCAGGGCGAACACGATCAGCTCAGCGCCGGCTTCGTAGAGCTGCGTCGGATGCAGCGCCGTTCCCAGCGGCACTCCCACGGTGTCGCGCGCCGCGGGGTTGGTAAAGGTCACGGCCCAGGGCAAGCTCGCCGCCTTGCCCCAACAGCAGCCGGCGCTGAAGCAGCCGAGCCGCCCGATGGCGTGTCCCAGCGCCAGGGGCGGCGCGAAGGAGTCGGAGGTTCGCAGGGCCGGCAACCCCCAGCGCCGCAGCAGCCAGGCGGCGGTGGCCAGCGCCGCCACCAGGCCGCCGTAGAAAACGCCGCCGGCCTGAAACGTGGCCAGCGAGAAGATCTGCGCGGGATTGCGGCTGTAGTAGGAATAATCAGTGAGCAGCAGGAATATCTTGGCCCCCACGATGGCCGCCAGCGCCACGTAGATTCCCAGGCTGGAGACCCGGTCCGGGTCGAGCCCCGTCTGCCGGGCCAGCCGCGACGCCAGCAGCAGCCCCGCCAGAAACGCCGCCGCCACCAGCACGCCGTAGGTGTGCAGCGTGAACGAGCCGATCTGGAACAATTGTGGAAACACTATTTGCCGTCCCTCGCCATCCGCCACAGCAGCAGGCCCCCGCCGACGACGATCGCCGAATCGGCCACGTTGAACGCCGGCCAGTGGTAGGAGCCCACATGAAAATCCAGGAAGTCCACCACGCCGCCGTAGCGCACGCGGTCGAACAAGTTGCCGAGCGCGCCCCCCAGGATCAGCGACAGCGCCGTGCACGCCCGTCCCGAAACCGGGTTCGACGCCCACCACAGCGCCCCCACCCCGGCCAGAGCCAGCCCCGACAAAAACACCAGCACGAACGTCCGCGTCGACGCTGGCGCGTCGGCGAACAGCCCGAAGGCGATGCCGGTGTTCTTGGCGTGCACGATCTGGAAGAACCCGGGAATCACCGTCCGGGTATCGTACAGCATCACGGCGCTCTCGATGACGAGCTTGGTCAGGCGGTCCAGCAGAAACACCCCGACGGCCACCAGCAGATAGAACACCCGCAGCAGCGGCGTCATCGCGGCCGCGGCCGGCCCGGCAACGCTTTTATTGGCCACGCTGGATCTCTTCGACCGCGGACGCGCAGGGGGCGCAGATGGTCGGCCATTTTTCGCTCGAGCCGACGTCGGTCGAGTACTTCCAGCAGCGCTCGCACTTGGTTCCGTCGGCGCGCTCGACCTTCACGTCGAGGTCCGCGCCGTCGCGCGCCGTCTCCAGGCCAACTTGCGAAACGATAAACAGCGTCGGCAACTGGCTCCGGTAATCCTCCAGCAGCGGGCCCCACTGGCCGTCGGTTGCCAGACGCAGCCGCGCTTCGAGCGCATTGCCGATGAACTTTTCCTGACGCGCCTGCTCGAGCGCCTTCAGCACCTTCGAGCGGGCTTCGAGCAGCCGCTCCCAGTTGGCGAGGCGAGTCCGCTGGGCGTCGGTCAGGCCGGCGGTCAGCTCTTCCGGGGCAGGGAAGAGCCAGACGTGCACGCTGTCCGGGTCGCCGGCCAGCCGGGGCAGATTCGCCCAGACTTCCTCGCACGTGAAGCTCGCCAGTGGCGCCAGCAGCCGCGACATGGCGCGGGCCAGGCGCCACAGCGCGGTCTGCGCGCAGCGCCGCGCCGGCGACGCCGGGGCCGACGTGTACAGCCGGTCCTTCGAGATGTCGAAGTACACCGCGCTAAGATCTACGGTCGCGAAACCCAGCAGCGCGTGATACACCTTGTGAAACTCGAGATCGTCGTAACCGCGGCGGCACTCCGCCGTCACCGCCTCGGCGCGCCACAACACCCACTGGTCGATCTCGAGCAGGCGCTCGGTGGACACGGCGTCCGCCTGCGGGTCGAAATCGTACAGGTTGCCGAGCATCCATCGGAAGGTGTTGCGGAGTTTCCGGTAGGCCTCGGTCAGGCGGCTCAAGATTTCTTCCGACAGCCGGGTGTCCTCGCGGAACTCGATCGAGGCGGCCCACAGCCGCAGAATCTCGGCGCCGTGTGCGGCCACGATCTCCTCGGGCCCCATCGCCGTGCCGCTCGATTTCGACATCGCGAGACCCTGAGCGTCGAGCACCCAGCCGTGCGTGGCGCTGGCGCGGTAAGGGGATCGTCCCTTCAGCGCCACGCCGACCAGCAGCGAGCTGTGGAACCAGCCCCGATATTGATCGGCGGCCTCGATATACATGTCCGAGGGCCAGGGGAGCCTGGCCTCGCGGCCGAGCACCGCAAGGTGGCTCGAGCCGGAGTCGAACCACACGTCCAGAATGTCGGTCTCTTTGCGGAAGCGCGAGCCGCCGCAGGCCGGGCAGCGCGTTCCGGCGGGCAGCAGGTCCGCTGCCTCACGCTGATACCAAACGTCCGCGGTGTGCTCCGCGAACAGCCGGACCACGCCGTCGAGCGCCGCCCGTTCGGTCAGCGGCGCCTGGCACTCCAGGCAATAGAACACGATGATGGGCACGCCCCAGGTCCGCTGCCGTGAAATGCACCAGTCGGGCCGCGTGGCGATCATGTTCGAGATGCGCTGCCGGCCCCACTCCGGCGACCAGTGGATGCGCTGGATCTCTTCGAGCGTCCGTTGCCGCAGGTTGTTGCGCTCCATTCCCACGAACCACTGCTCGGTGGCCCGGAGGATGGTCGGCTGGCGGCAGCGCCAGCAATGCGGGTAGCTGTGCTCGAATTGTTGGTGGCCGAGCAGCGCGCCGCTCGCGCCGAGCAGCTCGACGACGGCAGGATTGGCCTCCCAGACCGTCTTGCCGAGCAGCGCCTCCGGCAGCGCACCGTCGACGCCGCCCGCCTGGAAAAACCGGCCGTCGCCGCCAACCGGGCAATAGATCGGAATGCCGTACTGCTGGCCGCTCGCGAAGTCCTCGTGGCCGTGGCCCGGCGCCGTGTGCACCGCGCCGGCGCCCTGCTCGAGCGTCACGTGCTCGGCCAGGATCCCGCGCGAGGACCGGTCGAGGAAGGGGTGGCGAAACGTGAGACCGTCGAGTCTCGCGCCGGGGAAGGTTGCCAGCACCTGTTTCACCTGGAAACCGCTGCCGGCCGCGGCCGCCGCCAGCAGGTCCTTCGCGACGATGTAGACGTTCCCGTCGCCGGCTTCCGCGGCGACGTACTCAAACCGCGGATGAAACGCGATCGCCATGTTGGAGGGAATCGTCCACGGCGTGGTCGTCCAGATGATGGCGCTCACGCGGCGGCCGGCCAGCGCCGGGTCAATATTTCCGGCGCCCTCGGGAAGGTCGAACCTGACCCAGATCGACGGGCTGGTGTGGTTCTCGTACTCGACCTCGGCCTCGGCCAGCGCCGTCTGGCACCGCAGACACCAGTGCACCGGCTTGAGCCCCTTGAAGACGTAGCCGCGCGCCAGCATCTCGACGAAGGCGCCCGCGATGACCGCCTCGTACTGCGCCGACATAGTCAGGTAGGGTTGGTTCCACTCGCCCAACACGCCCAGCCGCTGGAAGCTCTTGCGCTGCACCTGGACGTACTTTTCCGCGTAGCGCCGGCAGGCGGCGCGGATCTGAAGCGCGCTCATCGCGGCCTTCTTGGCCCCTAACTGCTGATCCACTTTGATCTCGATGGGCAAACCGTGGCAGTCCCAACCGGGCAGATACGGGGCGTCAAAGCCGGCCATCGACTTGGACTTGACGATGAAATCCTTCAGGATTTTGTTGAACGCCGTGCCCAGGTGGACATTGCCGTTGGCGTAGGGCGGGCCGTCGTGCAGGACGTAGACCGGGGCGCCGGCCCGCGCGCGCCGAATACGCCCGTAGAGGTCCTGCTCCTCCCACTGAGCCAGCATCTTCGGCTCGTTTTGGGGCAGGTTGGCCTTCATCGCGAAGGCCGTTTTCGGCAGGTTTACGGTCGCTTTCAGATCCACGGGATTCCACTAAATTATAGCCCGGCGGCGGGCGCAATGGACGATGAGACAGGGCGATGGCGCTTCCAGTTTCTGGAGCGGGTTGATCTGCGCACGCCCTCGGGGTGGGCCCGCGGCCGTCCGAACCCGCTTATGAGCTTGACTCCGGGCAGGATGTGCTACAATAAGGCAGTTTCCAAAAGGTGTAACGCCTTTTGGGACGGGAGCGTCGAATAAGTCAGGATGCTCTGCGCCCCCTGGGACGCGGTGTCCGGTTATTGACAGAACCATGTCAGAGAACGCCGCCGACACTCATCTGGATCATCTGTTCCATGCGACTCTCGAAAAGCCCTGGTACAGCTCGCTCCTCGAGCAAGTCAAGGAGCTCTTCAACAAGCAGAAACTGCCGCCCTTGGTCCTAACGTCCACGCCGATTCCGGTGAAGGACATCTGGGGCGAATACAACTACACCAAGCCTGCCGCCGCCTCCTCGGTGCTCACGCACATGGTCGTGGCGGTGCTGGTGGTCACGGTGTTCTCGCATCCGGCGCTGCGAGACGCGGCGAAGAAGACGGCCACGGTGTTCCTGCCGTTAGATATTTCCGCCTACATCCCGACCGGCCCGCAGAAGCCCAACACCTCGGGAGGCGGCGGAGGGGGCGGTGATCGCTCGCCGCTGCCGCCGAGCAAGGGCAAGCTCCCGAAGTTCGCGCTCGAGCAGTTCACGCCGCCAACGGTGGTGATTCAAAACGAGCAGCCTAGGCTGGCGATGGATCCGACCGTGGTCGTGCCGCCGGACATTCAGTTGCCGAATGTGAACATGGCGCAGTTCGGCGACCCGCTGTCGCGGATCGGGCCGCCCTCGGCGGGCCCTGGTTTCGGCAGCGGCATCGGCACCGGCTCGGGCGGCGGCGTCGGCTCGGGCACCGGCCCCGGCGTGGGTCCGGGTTCCGGCGGCGGTGTCGGCGGCGGCGTTTTCCGCGCCGGCGGCGGCGTGACCGCGCCGGTCCTGGTTCTCAAGATCGACCCTGAGTATTCCGAGGAGGCCCGCAAGGCTAAGCACCAGGGCACCGTCGAGCTGTACGTCGAGATCGAGGCCGACGGCAAGGCGCACCGCATCCAGGTCCGCCGCAGCCTCGGTCTGGGCCTCGACGAGAAGGCCATCGAGGCGGTGCGGCAGTGGAAGTTCAAGCCCGGCTTGAAGGACGGCCGCGCGGTGACCGTCGGCGCTTACGTGTCGGTGAATTTCCGGCTGCTGTAGACGCCTCAGCCGTTCGTTTGGTCCAATAGAAAGATCGGCTCTTGGGCCGCCTCTGCTGGGAGGTAGTGTAACGGTAACACGACAGACTCTGGATCTGTTTATCGGGGTTCGAATCCCTGCCTCCCAGCCAGTTTGATTCGCCCGCAGTCCCGGCTTCACGCCTGGTGAACGCGCCGCAATCCCGGCCAACGATCGAAGTCGGAATCGAAGCTCAGGATCGACCGAATCGCGTGGCCCTCCATGATGGCAATGTGGATCGCATCGCGCGCCGACAGCAAAGCGCGGTTCTGCGTGATCTCGCTCGCGCGCATCACGTCCCCCTTTTCGATGGGGAAGACTTCGTCGACGATATCGAGAGCTAACTGCATCGCCGGCGCAATAGCGTCGCGCCGATTGATGGCCGCGTAGCGATGCAGGATCTCTTGCAGAACCTCGGCATCCGTCACCAGGCGCTCGCCAGCCGCAATCAGCCGCTCCAGAAGCACTTGCGCTTCCGTCTTCTTCGGATGGGCAGCGCCGATGAGGTACATCGGAATGTTGGAGTCCACAAAGATCACTTCTCGTAGCCCCGCTCGATCTCCGCCAGCATTTGCCCAATGTCGGCGGTCGGGAACGAGTACTCTGCCGCCTTGCGGACTGCCTTGAGCTTCTGTTGCGGTTCGTGAACAGGCCGGCGCGAGCGCCCCTCGCGCAGTATCCGGCGCACCCATTCTCCAACGGTCAGTCGCTCCCGCCGGGCAAGCCGCCGGATCTCCTCCATCTCTGGATCGGGCAGAAGGACCTGGAGTCGCTTGCTCATAAGATGAGTATACCATGATCGCTCAGGTAGTACGAGCGTCGTGCCGGGAGAAAAGCGTTTTCTCGGGCAGCCAATCTCCCCGGGACGCGGTACAATCGGAGACTCTCGACAGCCCTTCGGGGCGACTCCAAAGGAGAAATCAAGGTGAACCGCTATATCGTAATAATGCTGGCGGCGGCGTGCGCGGTCGGCTCGGCCCGCGCGCAGACCAATCCGCTGATCGGCGAGGCCAAGCAGGCCTACAACGCCATCAAGAACAACCTCGCCAGGATGGCCGACAAGATGCCGGAGGAGCACTACGGCTTCAAGCCGGTGGCCGAGATCCGCACGTTCGGCCAGCTCGTGGCGCACGTCGCCGACTCGCAGACCCGCGCCTGTACGGCGGTCAAGGGCGAGCCCAAGCAGCCCACCGCTGCGTCCAAGACGTCCAAGGCCGACCTGGTGGCCGCGCTCAAGGAGTCGATCGCCGACTGCGACGCCGCCTTCGAGTCCCTGACAGACGCGACGGCCGCCGAAATGATCACGATGGGGCCCCGCCAGCGTTCGAAGCTGGGAACCCTGATCGGGACGACCGGCCACGACAACGAAGAGTATGGCTACATGGCGGTGTACCTGCGGCTGAAGGGTATCGTGCCGCCGTCGAGCGAAGGGCGCTGATCCCGGGCGTCGCGGTAACGCGCCTGGCGGCAACAGTCAGCGCCCTCGACTGCTTCGCCAGCGTGAAATGCCCAAGCTCGACATCGCGGCCCTGCGCACTGCGGTGTCGGAAAACCGGTATTACATCACCACGCACGCCAAGCGGCGAATGGGCTTAACGTAGGGTTCAGGACGCCGACCTCCAATACCGGGTCGGCGCCGGCGGCGGCGTCGAACAGCACGCGCATGCGCGTCCATTGCCGAAAGCCTGTTCATGGCGCACGTTCACGGCGAGCCCCTTTATGTCGCCTGCGCCTTCGACGGGCACGAGGCCCACATCATCAACGGTTTACTGGTACGATCCCAATGTATGGGGAGAAAGAAGTGACCGTATCGCGAAAAACTACATGCGCTGAGTGCGGCGGCACTCTCGCTGCAAGGACCAGTACCCACAGTCAGCCCTGGGACACGGAGCTCTACAGGTTTGAGGATGTCCCTGCACATGTCTGTGAACAGTGTGGTCGCGTCTGGCTGTCGGCCGAAGTGTCTCAACGGATCGACGCCACCATTCGCGGGGGCGGGAAACCGAAGAAGTACGAGAAGGTTCCCGTTTTTTCTCTCGCCGACCTGGTCAAGGCGTGAATCACCCCACCTCCTCGTTGGCCCGGCGCAGCAGCGCCCGCATATAGGCAATACAGTAAGCGGCGCCGGCGCGCCGGATGCCGGAGTCGCCGGCCAGCTCCGGCACGTGGTCCGGCACCACCGTCCCGCTGAAGCGAACCTCGCGCAGCGCCTTCATCACTTGGTACATGTCGAGGTAGCCGTCGTCGGGAAAGGTCTCGACGAAGTGCGGCAGGGGCGCGCTGACGTTGCGGAAATGCACGTCGACGATCTTGCCGCGCCCGCCGAAGTCGCGGATCATCTCGAAGACGTCCTTGCCCATCTCGCGGCCGCCCTCCGACCAGGTCCCCACGCAGAACGTCAGGCCCCAGTGGCGGCTGGCGCCGGCGATCCGCTCGGCGCGCCGGTAGCCGTCGTAGTGGGTGAAGATCTTCGCCACGCCGTTCATCTTGGCCAGGGGCGGGTCGTCCGGGTGCAGGGCCAGCTTCACATTGGCTGCCTCGGCTGCGGACAGCACGGCCTTGAAAAAGTAGGTATACGCGTCCCAGATCTCCTCGGCCGAGTACTCCCGCTCGAAGAACTGCTTCTCCACCTTGCTGCGGAAGTCGGACAGCTTGAACTCGCGGGCCTGGTAACCGCGGGGGCCCTCGACCTGCGCCGTCGTGTAGGTATTGCCTGGATGAAAGTCATAGTTGGAGACGGGAATCCCGAGCCGGCCCAGGTCCTGCAAAAAGGTGCGATACGTTTCGATGTCCTGATCGCGGCCGGGCTGGCCGAGCTGGACGCGCAGCGAGCGGTAGGCGTAATGCACGCCGGAGAAGATCCGCAAGCCGTAGCGCGCGAAGCGCTCCTGCGTGCGGCGGATCGTCTCAAACGGCGCCTCGGTCCCGAACTCCACGCGCGCCCAGCGCATCCCGATCTGTTTGAGAAAAAGGAGATCCTGGTCGCTGATCGTCGACGGCAGCCGGTGAGCTAGCTTGATGTTGGCGGGATCGTATTCGTCAATGAGCCGGCGCGGCCCCGGGGCCCGGGCCGCGCCGGCCGCCAGAGGCGCCGCGAGAAAGGCCCGGCGCTTCATTTCGCCTCGTACCTCTTTTCCCCCGCCCTCACCGGCACGGTCAGGTGATTCTGGCGCGGCGGCAACGGGCAGGTCGTGTACGGGTTGAACGCGCACGGGGGGTTGTGCGCCTTGTTGAAGTCGAGGGTCAGCTCCGCGCCCGGCGGCATCGGGACGTAAAGAAAACGGCCGGCCTGGTAGGTCTCCTGACGGCTGGTCGGATCCTTGAAGACGAAGAACAGCTCGCCGGAGTCCTCCAGCACCGGCTCGAGCCGCCGCTCGCGCCCGCCGAGTTGGAATACTACATAGCCGGGGCTCGTCCGCGGCTCGGTCTGCCCCAGAATGTTGGCGATCTGGATGGTACTGGGACGCCCGTGCCGGACGAGCTTGGCGTTGACCCGGTAAGCCTCGTCCGCCGGGAACCACCGCAGGCCGGCGAACTCTCGCCGAAACTTGCTGTTCTTGTCCTTGAGGCGCACCCCGTACCGCCCCCCGCGCCGGATGACGTTGAGGCTCCGGTCCCCGGCCCGCGCCACGGTCGCCGGTCCCGGCGAGTCCGGCTTCATGTCGACTTCGCGCGCCGGCCGACCGTCCACCGTGACCATCGCGCCGCCGTCGACGCGCAGTGTTACCCGGCCGTTCCGCAGCTCCACGACCCCAAAACGCTCGACCCGGTTTTCGCCCTCCCGCAGCCAAACCAACCCCGCCACGGCGAGCCAGCCGTCCTCGGCGGTCAGCTTCGCCTCGCGCTCCTGGCGCCATCGCTCGAGCTCGCGCCGCCAGTCAGGATCGGCCGCCGGCGCCGCCAGCGACAGGATTGCAGCCACCGCTGCCAGTCTCGCTGTGCCCATGGGGTGGATTCTATCACCGTGGAGCAGGCGAGTGACGCCCGATGGATGACGTGGCAGATCTGCCATGTCATGCGGCGTCACCAAAGCAGCTACCAACGGTGCAAGCCCGGCCGAAATGTGCTATAAAAAGGGTTTTTGCCGCCGGTACGAGACGTCTTCACCCGGCCTTCCCCGAGGAGAGGAACTGCATGTCCCTTTTTGCGCCACCCGCGGCGCTGCTCCAGACCGCCGCCACCGACGCCGGGCAGGGCTATCTCAGCCTGGTTCTTGCGATCAGCGTACTTTCGCTCGGCGCCGCCTTCCTGCTCGCCCGCTATGTGCTCGCCCAGGACAACGGCACCGCGGCGATGCGGGAGATCTCCGACGCCATCAAGATAGGCGCGGAAGCCTTCCTGCGCCGCCAGTACCGCACGATCATCCTGCTCGCGGCGGCGCTGACCGTGCTGATCTTCCTCGGGTACCAGTTCGGGAAAGGCGACAGCGTGCTGGCGCGTCGCGTGACCGTGTCGTTCGTCGCCGGCGCCGTCTGCTCGCTGATCGCCGGCTTCAGCGGCATGTGGGTGTCGATCCGCAGCAACATCCGGGTCGCCTCGGCCGTGCGGACCTCGCTCAACCGCGCCTTGCAGATCGCCCTGCGCGGGGGCGCCGTCACCGGCCTCTCCGTGGTGGCTATGTCGCTGCTCGGGGTAGGCGGGATCTTCTGGGCCTTCGGGGGCCTCGACGATCCCAAGACGGTGCCCTTCCAGATCGTCGGATTCGGCTTCGGCGCGAGCTTCGTCGCGCTGTTCGCCCAGCTCGGCGGCGGCATCTTCACCAAGGCCGCCGACGTCGGCGCCGACCTGGTTGGAAAAGTCGAAGCCGGAATCCCCGAGGACGACCCGCGCAATCCCGCCGTCATCGCCGATCTGGTGGGCGACAACGTCGGCGACTGCGCCGGCCGCGGCGCCGACCTGTTCGAATCCACCGCCGCCGAAAACGTCGGAGCAATGGTTCTGGGCATCGCGCTGCTGCCCATCTTCGGCATCGGCGCGGTGCTGTTCCCGCTGCTGGCCCGCGCCTTCGGCCTGATCGCCTCGATGATCGGAATCATGGTGGTTCGCACCGACGAGGACGCCGACCCCATGGCCGCGCTCAACCGCGGCTACCTGGTCACCACCGTGCTCGCCATCGCCGGCTTCTATGTCGCCGTCTACTTCCTGCTCGGCAACAACCTGTGGTTCTTCGCGGCCGGCGTCGTCGGCATCCTCACCAGCTTCGCCTTCGTTTGGATCACACAGTACTACACAGAATACCGCTACCGGCCGGTACGCTCCATCGCCGAATCCTGCAAGACGGGCCCGGCGACGACCATCATCACCGGCCTCGCCGTCGGCATGGAGTGCACCGCGCTGCCGGTGGTGACCATCTCCGGCGCGATTCTCCTCTCCTACTGGTTGGGCACGCAGGCCGGTTTGGCCGGCGTTTCCGCCTCCGCCGCCGGGCTCTACGGCACCGCCGTCGCCACCATGGGGATGCTCTCGACCGCCGCCTACATCCTGGCAATGGATACCTTCGGCCCCATCACCGACAACGCCGGCGGCATCGTCGAGATGTCCCAGCAGCCCGAGGAGAGCCGCCGCAAGACCGACCGGCTCGACTCGGTCGGCAACACCACCAAGGCGCTGACCAAGGGCTACGCCATCGGCAGCGCCGCCCTGTCGGCGTTTCTGCTGTTCTCGGCGTACCTCGACACGGTCAAGGAGCTGACGCACGTCGAGATTTCCGTCGACCTCGCCCGCGTGCCCGTCTTCGTCGGCGGGCTGCTCGGCGCCATGCTGGTGTTCCTGTTCAGCGCGCTGGCCATCAAGGCCGTGGGGCGCACGGCCCAGTACATCATCGAGGAAGTGCGCCGCCAGTTCCGCGAGAACCCCGGGATCATGGCCGGCACCTCCAAGCCCGACTACCGCCGCGCCGTGGATATCGTGACCGTCGGCGCGCTCAAGGCCATGGTGGCGCCGGGCTTGCTCGCCATCGGCATGCCCGTCGCGGTGGGCGTGCTGTTCCGCAACTTCTCGATGGGCAGCCAGAGCCCCACCATCGGCGCCGAGGCCGTCGCGGCGTTCCTGATGGTCGGCACCATCGCCGGGATTCTGATGGCCACGCTGATGAACAACGGCGGCGGGGCCTGGGATAACGCCAAGAAATACATAGAGACCGGCCAGCTCGGCGGCAAGGGGTCGGACGCCCACAAGGCCAGCGTGGTCGGCGACACCGTCGGCGACCCCTTCAAGGACACCGCCGGGCCCTCGCTCCACGTGCTGATCAAGCTGCTGAGCACGATCACGCTCGTGGCGCTGCCGCTGTTTGTGTGAGGACGGAAAACCCAATGAAACCGCAGATGGACGCAGATGAACGCCGATAAAATCAAGATCGGGCCAGGCCGCCGACGGACTGATTTGCGCAAGAGGCGACATAGTGCAAATTTGCACTATGTCAGGTCTTACCTGCGTTTATCTGCGTTCATCTGCGGTTCCATGCCTTTGGTATTGGTGTTACTGGCTCCGATGGCGGCGTTCGCCCAGCAGCGCCGGCAACTGTTCAACGGCCGCGACCTCGACGGATGGGCCTGGGTCGACAACGAAGGCTTCCGCGTCGAGGACGGCTCGATCCGCACCCAGGGCAGCAAGGGCATGCTCTGGTACACGCGCGAGAAGATCGGCAACGCCACGCTGCGCGTCGTCTACAAGATGTCGAACCCCAAGGGGAACTCCGGGATTTTCATCCGGATTCCCGACAAGCCGCCCACCGAGCGCTACGCCGTGCACAACGGCATCGAGGTGCAGATCGACGACAACGAGGACGACTGGCACTACAGCGGCACGTTCTACTCGATGACCAAGGCGAGGGCCCGGCCCCACAAGCCGGCCGGGGAATGGAACACCTTCGACATCACCCTCGACGGCCTCCGCACCATCGTCCACCTGAATGGCGTCGTGGTGACCGACTACGACGGCGTCTCACCCGTCCCCGAGCGCACCAAGACCTACGAGCCGGAGCGCAAGCCGCGGCCCGAGACCGGCTACATCGGTTTGCAGAATCACGACGAGCGGGCGGTGATTTATTTCAGGGAGGTCAGCCTCGCGCCGCTAAAACAGTAGCGACTGAGCTCATTCGTACCTCAGCACGCGCGACGGATCCAGGCGCGTGGCGCGGGCCGCGGGAATGTAGCACGCCAGCGCGCCGACCGCGAGGAGCAGCGCCGCCACTGCCGCGTAGGTGAGCGGATCCCAGGGGCTCACCTCAAACAACAAGCTGCGCAGAACGCGCCCCAGCCCCAGCGCCACTGCGATTCCCGCCGCCAGCCCGGCGGCGACCGGCGCCATACCTTGCAGCACGACCATGCGATGCAAGTCGGACGCTTGCGCTCCTAGCGCCATACGAATGCCCATCTCGGCACGCCGCCGCGCGACGGAGTACGAGACCACGCCGTAGATCCCCAGGCAGGCCAGCACCAGGGCGCTCGCGGCGAAGAGAATCACCAGCGACATCTGAAACCGCCGCTGCGCGACGGATCCAGAGACGACCTCTTCCATCGTTCGGATGTTGGCCAGCGGGACTTCCGGGTCCAGGCTGCGAATCTCGGCCCGCAAGGCTCCGATCACCGCGCGCGGGTCGGCGGTGGTACGCAACACCAGCGTCATCTTCGCTCGCGAGCGGATCCAGGGGCCCACGTACACCATCATGGGCGGATCCCGTTGCAAATGGACGCGGACATCTCCGACCACGCCGGCGATCTCGTAGGGCGGCTCCTTCGGATCCCCCCGGCCGAACCGTTTTCCGATGGGGTTCTGGCCGGGCCACAGTCGCCGCGCCGTGACCTCCGACACAATGACGGCTCGCGTCTTGCGATCGCTTTCCTCGAGCAGTCGTCCCGCGCGGAGCGGCACACCGATCGTCTTGAAGTAACCCGCACTTACGAAACGATAGTTGGCCAGCGGCCGCTCCGGCGGCGGACGCTGGTCGCCTTCCAGCGTAATCAGGTCGACCCAGGTTTCTCCTTCCAGCGGCAGGGCGCTCGCGACGCCGGCCGAGCGGACGCCCGGAAGCGCCGCCGCGCCGGCGACGACGCGATCGAAGAAGGCGATGCGCTTCTCCGCGTCGGGGTACTTCGTCGCCGGGGCCAGCAGGTCCACCGCCAGCAGGCGCTCCGGCGGGAATCCTTTGTTGACGTTCACGAGCCGCGCAAAGCTCGACATCAGCAGGCCCGCCGTCACCAGCAATACAGCGCCGCAGCCGACCTCGACGCCAATCAGCGTCGAGCGCAGATCTGCGCTCCTGGCCCCGGCGGTCGTCGTGTGGCTGCCCGCTTTGAGAGCCTCGACAGGTTCGGCGCGGGCCAGCCGCCATGCGGGCAAGAATCCGAACAGCCCGGCTGTGAGCACCGCCAGCGACAGGCAGAATCCGAGCACCCGCGCGTCCGGCCGGATTTCCTCGAGCCGCGGCAGATCGATCGGCGCGCTGCGGACGAGAAGATCGAGGCCGCCGTAGGCCAGCAGCAGGCCCAAGAACCCGCCGGCGGCCGCGATCAGGAGACTCTCGGTCATGAGCTGGCGGACCAGTCGCGCGCGGCTCGCGCCGAGCGCCGCGCGAATCGCCGCTTCCCGGCTGCGGCTCGCGCTGCGGGCCAGCAACAGGTTCGCCAAATTGAGGCAGATGATGAGCAGCACTGCGCCGACCGCGGCCAGCAGCACCACCAGCCCGCGCCGCGTGTTTCCCACCATCTGCTCCTGCAGGGGCACGAGCGAGGCGCGCAAGTCGTACTGAAAGCGGGCGCCGATGGATGTCTGGGCCGTGTCGATCTCCGCCTGCGCGCGCTCGGGCGTGGCCCCTGGCTTCAGCCGCGCGATCACGGCGTAGTTGTAGTCACCGGGCGAAGATATCTCCCACGGCTCGAGGCCGAGCGGCTTGAACACGTCGGTGCGCGCTGCCAGCGTGCTGAGCGCGCCGAGCTGCTCGTGCCGGGGAAAGCGGAAATCCGGCGGCAGAATACCTACTACGACGTAGGGATGGCCGTCTAGGGAAATCGTTCGCCCGACCAGCGACGCGTCGGAGCTGAACCGGCGCTTCCACAAAGAGTCCGTGAGGATCGCGACACGGTCGTTGCCGCGCCGGTCTTCTTCTTCGACGAAGACGCGGCCCTGCTGGGGCACGATCCCGAGCAACGTGAACAGATTCGCCGATACGCGCGCGCCGCCGACCAGCTCCGGCTCGCCCGCGCCGGTCAGGTTGAACTGGATAGAGCGGATCGCCGCGATCTGCTCGCACGACGAACACTGCTTTCGCCACTCCAGCATGTGGCCGGCGTTGGCCGGCAGCACGGGATACAGATGCTTCAGCGGCCCCAGGATCTCCCGAATCACCACCAGCCGCTCGGGTTCCTTGTACGGCAGCGGCCGCAGCAGAACGCTGTTGATCACCGAGAAGATCGCCGTGTTGGCGGCGATCCCCAGCGCCAGAGTCAGGATCGCAGTAGCGGCGAATCCCCGGTCGCGCCCCAGGGCGCGCCACGCGTAACGGAGGTCTTGTCTCATGCGCCCTGCGGATTATTACGGGCGCCCGTAGAAAAAGGTTCCAGGACTACAGCCACCGCAGCCGCGAGCTGACCAGCCCCGGTGTTGGGCCCCTAAAAACGCCGCTACGGTAGAGAGCATGTGGACGAGGGGGGCCCCAGCAAGATCTCCGCCGGCACGGAAACAACCCCAAGCAGGACCCAAGTGGTGACGCCCGAGATCTTATCCTGCTTGAAGTAACAAGCGTTGGTGCCTGTGATTCTCCACTTTGTACAGCCAGTGGAATCCGACGCCGTGCATTCCACCTTCACGGGGGCGGCGTCGAAGCCAGGGCAATCAAAGGGTGGGTCGGTTTCGTTTCCGTTCATATAGGCCAATCTGCGCAGTTTCTTATCCGCGGGCGTCCAGTCAATAAGAAACCTCATATACGTTGGCTGACTCACGCTCATCCCCCGGAGATTGATATTGTTCCCGAGCGGTGAACCGTTGGGACCGTCGTATTCCCTGGTACTCTGAAATCGCGGATCCAAATTGGTCCCGGGAGGCGTTTCCGTACAAGTCCCAGGGATTAGACACGTACCGCCGACATTCACCGTCGCCCCATTCGGGTTGAAAACCTTCGCCTCATAACGGAACTGGCTGCCGGGCGGGGGGACACCGACGAGAACCTGACCTTCCACGTGGTCGTCGTAACACCCGCCGCTAACATTTGATCCGGTGCTTATGCCGTTAACGGAGTCCACGATCTTCATCTGAGCCGCCTCCGGTGATGGCGATTGCTTGGGTGACGGAGGCGGAACAGCCAAAGCCGCGCCTGGCAGCCAGACGATTGCCGCCCAGGCCGCCATGATTCCCCAACTGATTCTTCCAATCCACATAGCCCAACCTCCACGGCCGCTTACGCGGCGAGTTTGCTCCCGTCCATGCGCGCCCATCGTGCCGCGCGCTGCTCCGCCCGGCAAGCGGCAATAAGCGGTCTGGGACCTCCCACCGTATATTGCCGTTCTTGACGGGGACCACCCGAACAGTATCGTGGGCGCTGATATAATCATGTCGCCTGACGACCTACGCCCCTGGACCCCTGAGGGTTGGGAGCAGCAGATGCCCGAAGCCCGACCGGAGGTGGCGACTCCCGAAGCACTGGCCAATGGCCGGCTGGATTCGTGGAAGGAGATTGCCGCCTACCTGAAGCACGACGTCCGCACCGTGCAGCGTTGGGAAGAAACGGAGGGCCTGCCGGTATATCGCCACCCGGGAAAGCAACGGGGGACGGTACACGCCTACAAACCCGAACTCGACGCGTGGCAAAAGCGAGCCGGCAGCCGCTTGGAGAGGCCCGCCCGCCGCGGGTGGTTGTTCGTCGGCCGTCGTCACTGGCTGGCCGCGCTCGCTGCGTCGGTCGCTGTGTTGGCGGGGCTCGGCCTTTACAGGGTCGTCCGGCGGGACATCCGCATTGATACCGGCCAGCCCACGCAATCCCAGATTGCGGCGTTTCGCATGGCCAGCGGCCTGGTATCCCCGGATGGCAACTGGCTGGCCTACCGCGACGCTGAAACAGCTCACCTTTGGATACGGGACCTGCAAAGCGGCCGGAGCCGCATTCTCGCGCCTCAATGGACGGATTGGAGCCTGGCGTGGTCCCGCGATAGCCGGCGACTGGCTTTTGTCACGCTCGGCGATTCGCCGCATCGGCTGGAAACCATCGACGTGAGGACCGGCGCGGTTACCGTCGTGGCGAAGGGCGCGCCACCTGCGTCTGTCCCGAGGCCTCACGGTTGGTCCCCCGACGGAACCCGGCTTCTCGCCACCGTCAATCTCTCGGATCGCCCGGCCGAGGTACAGATGGCCTGGATCTCTTTGAAGGACGAAAAGCTCACTCCCGTCTCGACCGTGCCCGGGCCGCGCCAGGGGCCACCCTCGGCGCCGCCCACCACTCCGGACCCGCAGCTCTCTCCAGACGGGCGCTTGGTGGCCTATACCTCGCGTGGTGACATCCACCTGATACCGGCTGACGGAGGCGGGCAGCCCATCCGGCTCACCGAGCACAGGGACCGGGAATGGAATCCGGTCTGGTCTCCCGACGGCCGCAGCGTTTTGTTTGTGCGGAGGCGCAGCAACGAGAATAGCAGCCTCTGGGCAGTCGCGATCAACCCACAGACCGGCGCGCCCAAGGGCGAGGCCTTTTTCGTAGCGCCCCTTGGCCATCAAACCTCGGCTCTTCGGCCGTCGGTCAGTCCCAGGGGAGACCTCTTTCTATCCCGGGATCGTGGAACGGCTCAGGTTTTCCTCCTTGAGGTAGACCCCAAGTCGGGCCTGCCTCGTGGATCGCCGAAGTCCGGCTTTCCTGCCGGTTCCGGCGCCGGCGGGTGGTCCCCGGACGGCAGCAAACTGTATTACCGCAACTGGGCCGTTGGGGGCGCGGTCGGTGGTGATCCTAACGCCTTTGTCGAGCGCGACATCAAAACCGGACAGGACCGCCTGTTTCAGATCCCCGCAGCACCACCGGCTCTCCGCAGTGGCTACTTGCTGAACTTCCGACCGGGCAGGCCCTGGATCTTGCATGCGGACTTTCGCGGCCACGCAGTGTATCGCTACGACACTAGAACGCAGCAGCCCGAAACCCTGCTCCGGACCGACGAGGAACTTCAGGGAGGCATCAGCCTCTCGCCCGATGAAATGCGGCTCGCCTTCGCCACGGTGGCGGAAGGCCGCCAAACGTACACCTTGCGATTATTTCGCCTCTCCGACCGTACGGTGATGACCCTGGCCAGCAGCCGCTTGGCTCCGCAGGCCGAATGGTCGCCGGACAGCCGAACGCTCGCCTATACGGATGCGAACTGCCTGATGGTGGTTCCCGCCGGCGGAGGCACGCCGAAGGAGCTGGTGTGCGCGACGCCCTCGAAATTGCCGCAACCAGGGACCTTCCCCGGGACCCTGGTGAACTTCTTGTGGTGGAATGCCATCAACCCGACTTGGTCTCCGGATGGACGCCGCATCGCCTGGACCGTCAACGTTCCCGAAAACAACAGGGTCGAGCTGTGGATCGTGGACTACGCCACGGGAAAGCGCCAGGTGGCCTGGGCCGGCGAAACGGACTACTACACCGTGCCGCGCGGGCCGCTCTGGTCGCCGGACGGAACGCGGATCGCCTTCAGCCTCAATACCTATCCGAAGGACCAGATCTGGGTGCTGCGGAATCTGCCGCTAAGCGGCCCGCCGCGCTAGGGAAACCATGACCGCGCAAGTCTTCGCGTTAGTTGTCGTGCTGTTGCTGGCGGCGTTCCCGAATCGCTCCGCAGCGCAGACCAATACATTTCGCCTCGATTCGCTCGATTGACTGAAGCCGCACAAGGTCGGCGCGGCGTCCGGCGACCCATAGGGCCGCCGGGCGATGCGCGTCGTCGAGCCGCCGGGCTAGTTGGTGGAGAGCGACGAGCGACTGGTGATCGTCGCCGGAACCGAGTTTCAGGACGGCGTGATCGACGTGGACGTGGACCTGGTCCCGGGCAGGCCGAGCAGCCCAGCCTGCTCGTCAACGATTTGAAGCAAGGGGAGACCAAGGAGGCCGTCGCGCGCTGGATCGGCGCAGGCGCCGAGGCGCACTTCTCGAACCTGAGGGTGTCGCCTTGACCGTCACGGAATCGAGCTTCGCAGGCGGCGCAATTGATCCATCAGGCCCGGATCGTCCCTGAGGTCCGCGAATTGCTCCATCTGCGCTTCGATGTAGTCCCAATCGAGCCGGCCGCCCTCCTGTCTCACCATCACCGACCGGGCGTCGCGCATATCAGTTTCGCGACCGGCGAAGACTTTCATGATCACCAGGTCCTCCGGTGAACAAAGGCGAAGCTCCCTGCCGGGCAGCAGTTCGACGAGCCGGGCCCTGTTGATGGCCAACTCCTCGTAGGGCAGCGCCGCCAGGGATACGTCAATACCGATTCCACCTGGGCTGCGCAGCAGAAGCACCCGGTGCGCCAAGGCAAACTCTCGCGCATCGTCGATGCGCGGGGGATAGACGCCCATCAGCAGATCGACGTGGCGCTGCTCGTCGCCAAGCCCGGTGAGCAGGCTGACGTCGATATCGCGCGTAAGCCGGGGTTCGCCCCAACTCTGCACCGCCACTCCCCCGATGAAGCAGAAGCGGCATTGGTGCACTTCGAGAAAGGCTTGCAGCCGGAAGGCCTCCTCGATCAGATCAACCACGCTGCCGCCATAACCGCATGTAGCCTTGCCACTCCACCAGGCCGGAGGAAGCGCGGGGCGGGAGATCCCGGAGGGCGATCCGAAACGCCTGGTCCATCATCCGGATGGAGGCCTGCGTATCCGCCTGTCGCGTTTCCCGATCCCGGATCTGCTGCAACAGCGGCCCCAACTGCTGCCATCGGCGGACCATCTGCCTCACTTGCTCGCGTGACGCGACTGGCGCCGCTTGCCCCATCGGACTATTGTAACGCCCTAACTACTGGGCGTTGCCTTCAGATGTCGGGAATCAGAAGTCGGAATGGTGTGCGGCGACGTCGGAGCGCCTGCGCCGACTACAGCCGCCGCAGCCGGGAGCTGACCAGCCCGGTGTTGAGCCCGATGGTGCTGAGGCCGCCAAAAAACCGGGCGTGCTCGATCTTCATGCAGCGGTCCATGACGACTGCGAGACCCGCGGCCTGCGCCCGCTCGGCCGACGCCTCGTGGACGACCCCGAGCTGCATCCAGATGACCTTCGCTCCCACGGCGATGGCGTCGTCGACCAGCGCCGGCACTGCGGAGACCTCGCGAAAAATGTCGACGACCTCAACGGGGCGCGGAACGTCGCGCAGGGAAGGGAAGCAGAGCCGACCCAGCACTTCCTTCTCTCGCGGATTCACGCCGACTATGTCGTAGCCCTCGGCCAGCAGATAAATGGCGGCAAAGTGGCTCGGCCGGAAGGGATTCGACGACAACCCCACCATCGCGATCCGCTTGTAGCGCTCGAGGATGCGCAGCCGCTCGGACGCGGTCGTCGCAAACCGCCCGCGGTTCACCGCCGAGTTCGCCGCCACGCCGTCGGCGGAAACGGGAGCGGGACAGAGCAGGGCGCTCTTCATCGCTGCGACTTCTCCAGCGCCTGGTCCAGATCCCAGATGATGTCCTCTAGGTCTTCGAGGCCAATCGAGAGCCGGATCATGTCGTCGGTCACGCCGCAGGCGACCTTCTCTTGGTCGCTCAACTGCTGGTGCGTGGTCGACGCCGGATGGATCACAAGACTCTTGGCGTCGCCGACGTTGGCCAGGTGCGAGAACATCTCGAGCGACTCGATGAACCGCCGTCCCGCGCTCATGCCCCCGCGGATCCCGAAGGTGAAAATCGCCCCGCACCCCAGCGGCAGATACCGTTTCGCCAGCCCGTGATACGGGCTCGACTCGAGGCCCGGGTGATTCACCCAGGCGACGGACGGATGCTGCGCCAGGAACCGCGCCGCTTCGAGCGCGTTCTCCGAGTGCCGCTGCATCCGCAGCCCCAGCGTCTCGAGGCCTTGCAGAAACAGGAAGGCGTTGAACGGGCTCATGGCCGGCCCGAAATCGCGCAGGCCCTCGACGCGCGCCTTCATGATGAAGGCGAAATCCCCGAACGTCTCGTAGAAGCGAATTCCGTGATATCCCTTGCTCGGCTCGAGAAGCTGCGGAAACACGCCGCGATCCCACGGAAACCGCCCGCTGTCGACGATCAGGCCGCCGATCGAGGTGCCGTGGCCGCCGATGAACTTGGTCGCCGAGTGCAGCACGATGTCGGCGCCGTGCTCGATCGGCCGGCACAGGAAGGGCGACGCGAATGTATTATCAATGACCAGCGGGATCCCCGCCCGGTGCGCGATCTCGGCCAGCGCCCCGAGGTCCACCACGTTCATCCGCGGGTTGGCGATGGTCTCGGCGTAGAGCACGCGCGTTCGCGGCGTGATGGCCCGCCGGAAGTTCTCCGGATCGTCCGGCTCGACGAACACCGGGTTGATGCCCAGCCGCCGGAAGCTCACGTCGAACTGCGTGTAGGTGCCGCCGTAGAGGGTTGTCGCCGCGACGATCTCGTCGCCCTGCTGGAGCAGGCTCGCCAGGCAAATGAACTGCGCCGCCTGCCCGCTCGCCACCGCCAGGGCGCCGACGCCGCGCTCCAGCGCCGCGATGCGCTCCTCGAGCACCGCGGTCGTCGGATTCGTAATCCGCGTGTAGATGTTCCCGAAGCGTTGCAGGTTGAACAGGTTCGCGGCGTGCTCGGTGTCCTCGAACACGTAGGACGTCGTCTGGTAAATCGGCACGGCGCGTGCCCCGGTCGCGGGATCCGGCCGCTGCCCGGCGTGCAGCGCCCGCGTGTGCAGGCCGAAGATGTGGTCCTGGCTGGCGCCCTCCGCTCGGGCCGCGGGCGCCTCGATGATGTCCGCCATAAGATCTCCCTAGCTGATTCGCTTGTCCTTAGAGTAACAGACCGGTTCGAGGTTGCACCGCTCGCAGGCCGGCTTGCGCGCCGCGCAGACCTGCCGGCCGTGGTGGATGATCTGGTGGGAAAACTCGATCCATTTCTCCTGAGGAATGACTTTCATCAAGTCCCGCTCGATCTTGTTGGGATCTTCCTCGCGCGTCAGGTCGAGCCGTCCGGCGATCCGCTGCACGTGCGTGTCGACCACCACGCCGGTTACCTTGCCGAACGCGGTCCCGAGCACCACGTTCGCCGTCTTGCGCGCCACGCCGGGCAGCGTCAGGATTTCCTCCATCG
>Ga0247727_10002532_pt1 | contig 41625 bp, 38 predicted proteins | sample WisWelCaveWW1625_FD_202498 | JGI IMG/M metagenome (GOLD analysis project Ga0247727, IMG submission 202498) | Biofilm microbial communities from Wishing Well Cave, Virginia, United States - WW16-25 | ecosystem: Environmental > Aquatic > Deep subsurface > Groundwater > Cave microbial mat | place...
CTTGAACCGGAACGGCACGATGCTCGATGGTCAACTCGACCGTGCGATCTTCCATCGACCCGGATTCCAGTTTCTTGCGCAACTTTTGTTTGCTCCGTTCCCGTCGCTGGACGGCATCGTCCTTTTCGCCGCCCTCCTCCGAGCTTTCTGAATCGGACGCGGGAAGTAGCAAGTCGAGCAACCGCTGGGTTGTGTTCTCCTGGGCCTTGGCCTCAACACGCACGCGCTCTTCGGCTCGGACCATGCTGATGGCGATCTCGACCAGATCGCGCACCATGCTTTCAACGTCCCGCCCGTGGTAGCCAACTTCGGTATATTTCGTCGCCTCAACTTTCAAGAATGGTGCTTGAACAAGTTGGGCCAGGCGGCGAGCGATCTCGGTCTTGCCCACGCCCGTCGGCCCAATCATGATGATATTCTTCGGGGTAACCTCACGACGAAGTTCCTCCGACAATTGCTGTCGCCGCCAGCGATTTCGGATCGCGATGGCCACGGACCGCTTCGCGTCGTTCTGGCCGATGATATACCGGTCTAGTTCCTGCACGATCTGCCGCGGCGTCAGGGATTGCAATCGAGTTCCTCCACCTGAATGTTCGTGTTCGTGAAGACATCGATTTCAGCCGCGATGGCGAGCGACTCGCGGACGATCTCGACGGCGGATAATTTTGAGTGTTTCAACAAAGCCCGTGCCGCGGCGGTAGCAAACTGGCCGCCCGATCCGATCCCGATCACCCCGTCTGATGGCTGCAACACGTCGCCCTGCCCGGTCATCAGCAGGCTGTGCTGTCGATCTACGACCGCCATGAGGGCCTCGAGCCGGCGCAAGACTCGATCGATCCTCCATTCCTTGGCAAGCTCAGTGGCCGCTCGCGGTACGTGGCCTTGAAAATCCTTGAGCTTCGCCTCGAACCGTTCGAGCAACGCAAACGCATCGGCGGTTGCGCCCGCGAACCCGACAATGACCTTGCCATCCGCCAGCTTTCGAATTTTTGCTGCGTCACTCTTGAGAATCGTGTTCCCAATCGAAACCTGACCATCGCCCCCGATGGCCACTCGCCCCCCGTTCCGAACTGTCAGAATCGTCGTCCCGTGAATTCTCACGCGTGTATTCTCCCTGTGTATAACTTGGCAACGGCTGAACCTAGCACGTGCCGACGAGGCGAACAAGGAGATTTGTTTGGAAGCAGTAATCCAATTTGGAAAACTGGCTAAACCTTGCGGGTAACCAAGCCTCCGTGTGAAACGAAAATCTCTAAGTCTGGCAAGGGTTGCGGGTCGCACCGGTCACAACTTCGACAGAGACTCAACATTGCCAGAGTGACAGGTCGCTCGAAGTCGATAATCACGCTGGAAACACCACCATCGGGGACTCACATTCGCCGCCCGGCGAATCGTGACAACAAACACTTACGCGAAGGAACCTCAAGCCATGAAACGCTCGTTCTCCCTCCTTGTCTTCTGTCTCTCCTCCATCAGCAGCCAATGTCTTGCCGCATCTTGGACCGATGGACTCTTTTCGGAACTCCGTCATGAATTCGGCAATATTCCGCGCGGGTCAGATCAGCGGTGTACGTTCGTTCTCAAGAATACTACCGATGGCCCCGTGCGGATCGTAGGCATGCAGCGAACGTGCGGTTGCACTCAGATCACGCTCGACGACAAAGTTGTTCTCGATCATGAAACCAAAGTCGCACGCGAAACCAAGCAGATTCAGCCGGGCCAAGAAGCTCGCATCGGCGTCATGCTGGATACGCGAAATTTCCTCGGATCCAAGAGTGCCGAAATCACGGTCTCGTTCGATAAGCCCTCCGCGGCCGACGTTCGACTCACCGTGAACAGTTACATACGACAAGACATTGTCCTCAATCCAGGTGCAATCCAATTCGGCAGCGTTTCTCGCGGCCAGGATTCCACGAAAGTTCTGGACATCGAGTATGCCGGCCAGCAAAACTGGAAAATAATGAGCGTAACCAACACCAATCAAAATCTCGAAGTGAATTGCAACGAAATGTATCGCCGGCCAGGCCAAGTTGGCTACAAGCTTATGGTGAGCCTGAAACCGAACGCTCCCACGGGTTTCATTCGCGACGCAATCATGATTGAAACAAATGACCTCGCGGCACCTCATTTTCCTGTTATCGTTTCAGGGCAGATTCAAGCGGATCTGATCGTTACCCCGACTAATCTCACGTTGGGAACCGTCAAGCCCGGCCAATCGGTAACACGCCAAGTGCTGCTGAGAGGCAAGCAACCGTTTCAAATCACCCAAGTAGACGGCGGCGACGCCATGTTCCAAATAGAAAAACCACAGGGAAGTAACAGCTTTCACCGAGTGGTGGTCAAGTTTTCGGGAAGCGAGGAACCAGGCACGCGCGAATGCACCTTCCGAATCCGCACCGATCTGGCAGACGAATCGGCGGCGGAGTTTAAGGCCACGGTTCAAGTCTTGCGCTAGCGGCTCGGTGTTGTTCCAACCCGAAGCATCAGCGAGAGCCAAGAACTACGGATTTTCTCGCTCATGCTTCGGGTTTTTTCTTACTCCAAACTCCACTCCCTAAACAACTCCTCGCGCTGCTTCCAGCAAGGCCGAAACATCGGGCCGGTCCGCCGGATCGATGCTGCGGTATTCAAACACTACCTGGCCCTTCTTGTCCAAAACGAAGTCCCCGCCAAGTTGGAAGATATCTTCTTGTGCACGATGTGGCATTCGCCCACGAAGAATCAGCGCCACATATCTCGCGAGCACCCTTGGCCTCAGGAGTTGGTGCCATTTTGCCCGTCCGAGACCGAAGCTCTGGTATGCATTTCGGCCGGGGTCCGTCAAGACCCTGAAGCGCCACGGCCTCAACTTCAAATACTGCTGTAGCCGCGCGGGCTCAACAAACGAGATTACTAAAACTTCAGCTCCAAGCGACCTAAACTCCTTCAGCCGTCCCTGCACCTCGAACAGGTGCTCCTGACAGGGAAGTCAGGTTAGATGCCTAAGGAAAATAAGGACCAGCGGATTTCCCATCAGGGCGCTAAGCTTTACCTCTTCCCCAGTAGAGGTTTGCAATAAGTAATCATGTGGTTGGGACAAATTCATAACCATGTTGATTAACTCAGTAAACTTTACTAGGATCACTGGCCGATTTCACAGGAAGGTCAACGTTCGAGGGATTCTGATGTGCACTGCGGCGGCCTGCGATACTCCGTTCAATGAAATCAGTGCAAGCTTAGAGAAAGTTTCTCCACAGGAAATTCTAGGCTGGGCAGTCAAAAAGTACTTTCCCAGACTCACGATGGCAACGGCATTTGGTGCCGAGGGCTGTTGCATTATCCACATGTTGGCGGAGATTGAGCCTCGAGTACGTGTGTTCAACCTGGATACCGGCTACCAATTCACCGAGACACTTGCACTGCGCGACCAAATCGCGTCGCGATACGGAATTGAAGTGGAATATGTGCGAGCGGAAAAGTCAGTCGCCGAATATGAAGCCGATCATGGCGGACCATTGTACATTTCTCAACCCGATAAGTGCTGCTTCGATCGCAAGATTCAGCCCTTGAAACGAGCGATCGTCGGTTACGACGCCTGGATAAGCGCGATTCGGCGGGACCAGACTTCGCATCGTAAAGCGGCGGGAATCGTCGAGTGGGATAGCAAGTTTGAATTAGCAAAAGTGAACCCACTAGCAAATTGGACCAAGCAAGACGTCTGGAAATTCGTCACGGAAAACAATGTCCCCCACAACCCACTTCACGACCAGGGCTATCCGAGCATCGGCTGTTGGCCCTGCACGCGGCCCGTCGGCAACGGCGATGATGACCGAGCGGGCCGTTGGAGCGGAAGTGCAAAAAAGGAATGCGGCTTACATCTGAAGGTGTGACAGTTATTCAGTGTTGTTTTCCTGGACTCGACTTCACGAACCAGTCAGTAATCACAACCATCCGCCAACGAAAAATCATGAAAATCTCTGCCAAGGCCGAATACGCCTGCCTCGCGGTGCTTGAATTGGCTCTCAACTTCGGATCTTCCGAGCCTATTCGGATCAAGCGAATAGCGGAAGAACACTGTATTCCTCACGGTTTTCTCGTTCAGATTCTGCAACAACTCAGAGGGGCCGGCTATGTGACAAGTACGCGAGGTGCTTCGGGTGGATATCAGCTTGCTCGACCACCAGCCCAGATTTCTCTGGCGGACGTGCTGACCGCTATCGACGGCTCCCGTCATCTTGATTACGATCTCGCCTCCTCGGAACTGTCCCCTGCTCTCCGCGCACTGCGGTCTGTTTGGTGCCAGGCTGCGGAGCAGGTGGAACGGATGCTGGACCAGACTACGTATCGTGACCTGGTCGAGCGTGCTTGCCAAGAAACAAGTTTGCCGGTCGTTGGTGACTGGATCTAAAAGGAGCCCGAATACGATGTCTCAAACGATGCAACCCCCGCAAGTGCAGTCTATCGAACCTCATGGCGGTGAGCTGATCAACTTGGAAATCGCGAATGAGGATGCCGCGGAACTCAAAGCCCGTTCAGGTGAAATGCCCCGGCACACGTTATCTCAACGCGAGTTGTGCGACTTGGATATGCTGGCGATCGGCTCGTTCAGTCCGCTGGACGGCTTCATGACTCGCGACGATTACCGCGGCACTGTCGAGGACATGCGGCTAACCGACGGCGCTGTGTGGCCGTTTCCAATCACATTGGGAGCAAACGGGTTGGATTGCGACGAGGGAGACGAAGTCGCCCTTTTTTCCGAAACCGGGCGGCTCATGGGTATTCTGCACGTCGAAGATCTCTTCACCCGTGACGTGAAGCATGAGGCCCGCGAGACCTACGGCACCGATGAAGAAGCACATCCGGGCGTCATTCAAATTTACAAGCAAGGCGAAAAACTCATGGGTGGCACGCTAACCGTTCTTGCCACCCCTGATCGCTCAGAGTTTTCCGACTTGTACATGACGCCCGCAACGCTCCGTTCCCTGTTTGTCGAACGCGGTTGGCGCCGAATCGTGGCATTTCAAACGCGCAACCCAATCCATCGCGCTCATGAATACCTCACCAAGGTCGCCCTCGAAGTCGTCGACGGCTTGTTGGTACATCCGCTGGTTGGCGAAACCAAAGGCGACGATGTTCCGGCCGACATTCGAATCCGATGCTATCAAACTCTGCTCGAAAAATATTATCCCATGCAACGAACTGTCTTGAGCCTGCTGCCAGCGAGCATGCGTTACGGCGGCCCGCGCGAGGCAATCTTGCACGCAATCATGCGCAAGAACTACGGCTGCACGCACTTCATCGTGGGCCGCGACCATGCGGGTGCAAATCGCCCAGACGGCAAGCCGTATTACGGCTCCTATGACGCCCACTACATCTTCGACCAGTTTGAACCCGAAGAGCTTGGCATCACCCCGCTCTTCTTCGAACACACATTCTTCTGTCGTTCCTGTGGCGGCATGGCCAGCTTCAAGACCTGTGGTTGCGACAAGTCAAATCACGTAACACTCTCCGGCACCAAAGTCCGTGAAATGCTCACCAAGGGCGAAATCCCGCCCGTCGAGTTCACTCGCCCCGAAGTCGCCCAGGTGCTAATTGAAGGATATTCTCGCTTGAATGTGAAGAAGCAAGTATAGCACCACTTTTTCACCATGCCCGTCAGGCCCGCGAAACTGGGCCAAGAATGACAGTATCCCCGACAGGAGTCGAACCTGTAACCTTCGGCTCCGGAGGCCGTGGCTACGTCGTACTGACGAACGGGGACAAGTTACGGAAATCGCTTCCGACACCACAGTTACGGAATCAGAGCGATTACCTCAGGCAAGCGAACAACGCACGCATTTTACACGATTTCGCGCAAACCACCACCGATTCTGTACCCGATTCTGTACCGCGAAACGGGTGATTCCCAAATGGCCGTCAGTTGCATTGACCCATCGCGCACCGTGCAATTGAAACTGCCGCGAACTGACAAAACACACATCCCGCCATAACGGCGTATTAGCTTCGCGCCTTCGTCGCCCAACAACGTTGCGCTTCAGACTGAGGCTTACCCAGCAGTGACACTTGCATGATCCGTGTCACGTCTGTTTGTGAATCCTGGAAGGCGCGAAACGCCGGACTGCTGCTTAGGCCCGGAGAATTCTCTGGACTGCCAGTTTCTCCAAGGCCCGTTCAGGATTACTTGCAGTGCAAGGATTCGACTTGAGCCAAATCGTCGAAAAGTCGATACATCCATTAGATTCGGAACATGCTGGAGAGTCGCATGCGTCGTCTGTTGATCCGCTTGACCGCTTTGGCCTTCTTGGTTCACGTTGTGACCGAGTGTCGCTCGGACCACGCCGATGAACCGCCGGTGCTCGCGCCGCCGACCGCGGGAAGTTGCAGCGGATCATCGAACTGCGGCCACCAGCACGGGGCAAGCCACAGCGGTTGTCACGGTTCCCAATGCGTGTTCGTTCGCAGCCGGTCGCGAGTCGAGTCGGAGCAGGTTCGGCAGCAATTTGCGGGTTCAGGGTTGCGGGTCAAAGCGCAGCAAGCGGGGACCGCTCCTGCCTCCGTCACTGGCCGTCAACCCGCTACCCTCAACTCTCATCCCCTCCGCAGGCACCTCCTGTTGCAAATCTTGCTCGTCTAATCGTCGCTCACCAAACTCTTTGGCTCAATTGTTCAGTCGGCCTGATCGGAAGATTCGATCTTGCCGTCAGATCAGCGAGCTATGGGTCGATCAAGGTCTAATCGGCACAGACGTGTCAGCCGATTTAGGTGTAGAGCGTCGATACCCAGTGACGAACGGCAGCTTGCTGTTTTGGCCCGCTGCATTGCGTCGAGCAAAGATCGGAACAGAGCGTTGCGAAAACTGTTGGCCATATTCCTGATGCTGGCGACCTCGACTCAGTCGGGCACGTGTTGCTGCCCGCAGCCGGCGAGCGAGGCTTGCTGGTGCTGTCCGAGCAGCGACGCGGAAGGCGCCCAGCTATCGGGTCCATGTGGTCACCCGCAGCAACCTTTTGGGTGCGATTGCGCGGGACACGAATGTGCCACGTCACGCGTCCAATACAGCGTGGCACGAAAGGCCGATGTCTCGACGATTCAATCTGACGTGACGCCCGCCGTTCTGCCTGTCGGTGGACTTGTCTCATCCACTCGCAGCGCGTCGCTCGACACAGAAGTCGCTCCATCGAATTGCTACTTCAAGTGTCGGCTGCATTTGCTGCTCGCACATCTCCTCGTTTGATGCCGCAACCACTCACAGCATTTCCAGCGGCGTAGTTGACACTCGCGTTTTCTTAAAAATCGCCAGAAGCGGTTTCAAAACTCGTATCAGAGGTAGCCGCGTTCGCCAGAACGCGGGTTTTCACGGCGTTCGCCCGCACTCTGGCGAGTGCGGCTACAAACAACTTCACGTAGTTCGGCCCCTGGTGGGCCGCCGAGCTTCGCGTAGGCCCCTTGTGGGCCGCCGAGCGCCTCTGCCCAGAAAAGGTTGTTCTCGGTTGCAATATTTTGAGGAGGTCCCGAAATGTCCCAAGCAGTCATCGGTCAACAAGGAATTTATACGCCCGCGCTCCCACGACGCGCGTCGTCGAAAAAAACAGGGAAGCACTCGTTTCTCGCCCAGGCGGCGCACGGAATCCCCACGCTGCTGACCTTCGCCGCCCTGGCAGCGTTGGGTTACTGGGGGCATCACACCGGTTGGACGATTCCGAAGTTTTCCGCCTTGGCCGGCTCCGTACACGCGAAAGCGGATGACTGGTGCGCGGCGCACAACGTGCCGGAATCGCAGTGCATCGTGTGCAAGCCGGACCTCCTTCCGCAAGCGAAAGAAACCGAGTGGTGCGGCCAGCACGGCATTTCGGACTGCGTGCAGTGCAATCTGGATTTGGCGCAGGTGAATGGCGAGCCGCAGTTGCCGAAGGCGGATATCCGGGCGGCGCTCGCGGCTGGAGTTCGACCCGAGAGCGACCCGCGGTGCGAGACGCACCGTCGCCGGCTCCAGTTCGCTTCCCTAGAGTATTTCGCCAAGTCGGGCGTTGAGGTCGAGGCCGTCGAGGAGCGAGAGATTGTCGAAACGGTCAGTGGCAACGGCGAGATTGGCTACGATCCGACGCGCGTTGTCCGTGTCTCGACGCCGGTCGCGGGACGAGTCTGGCGCGTCGAGAAGCGCGTGGGCGATGCGGTGCGCCAAGGAGAAGTCCTGGCCCTGGTGGACGCAGCCGAGCTAGGCCGCGCGAAGGCGGAGCTGTTGCAGGCCCTGGCCGCCGCCGACGTGAAAGACAAGGTTGTTAAGCGCGTGCAGCCGTTGTCCGAGAAACAAATCAAGACCGCTGCCGACTTGCTGGAGGCCCAGGCTCAACTTCGCGAAGCGCGTGTGCGACTCTACAATGCTCAGCAGAACTTGATCAACCTCGGATTGCCAGTCGACATCGAGGAATTGAAGGACCTCGCCGAGCACGAGTCCGCTGAGCGCGTCCGACTGCTCGGACTGCCCGATGCCGTCCGGGAGACGCTGGACCCACGAGCGACGACAGCCAACCTGCTTCCGCTCCGAGCACCGTTCGACGGGGTTGTCGTCTCGCGCGAGGTAGTCGCCGGCGAGGTGATCGAGGCGGCCAGCACGTTGCTCACCGTCGCGGACACCAGCCACATGTGCGTAACGGTCGCCGTCCGACCCGAGGACGCGGTGCGCTTGGCGGTCGGGCAGCCGATCATCTTCCGCCCCGACACGGGTCCGCAAGAACCAATTTGCGGCACGATCTGCTGGATCAGCACGGCGGTGGACGAGGCGACACGCACCGTAAAGGTCCGGGCCGAGCTAGAGAATTCGGCGGGCAGACTGCGTGCAAACACGTTCGGCATGGGTCAGATTGTGCTCCGAGAAGAGCAGCACGCGGTCGCAGTCCCGGCGGAGGCGATGCACTGGGAGGGCTGCTGCCACGTCGTCTTCGTGCAAGACAAGAATTTCGCGAAGCCTGGCGCGCCGAAAGTATTCCACGTGCGCAAGGTCCGGCCGGGAACCAAGGACGAAAGGAACATCGAGATCATCGCCGGTCTGCTGCCGGGGGAACTGGTCGCCACCCGAGGCTCCGGTGTCCTGCGGTCGGAACTGCTGAGAAACAACCTCGGAGCCGGCTGAGCGGACTGCCAGCACTAACAGCCCGGTCGGGCTGGAGAGTTAAGCGTTGAGAGTCAAAGGCGTGTGGCGCGAGATCAGACTTGGACGACTTGGTACGTGTGTCGTTGCGAAAGCAGCAGAACTTCATTCTTTGGTTGACTGACGATGACATCGAACACCTTCAAGACATCGCGCCCCAGGATGCTGAACGAGACGCTCCGCGGGTCGGTGAAGGCGGCGAACTGGCCGTGGAACCCGACGGGATTATCGTCATCCTTCGTGAGTTCCATAGTCACGCATACGGTCACGAACGATGCGGAGCCGCTGATCCCGGACATCTCCAGATCGGGCGGAGCCGGCAATGCCGCATCCGCCGGCAATTGGGCCAGCAGGCCGGCACTCATTGCGGTCCGGTCAGCGCCGATGTCCACCAAGAAGTACTCCGAGATCGATCCCCCTTCGGGTATTCGCACTTTCACTCGCACCATGGGACGTGTCTTGCCGTCGTCGAACACCATCCACTTACCCACGATCCGCATAAATTCGCCAGCCTTTCTTCGCGGGCACGTAATGCACGATGGCGCCGTCATCCTCTGGATGATGGACTCGCGCCCATTCCCAAGCCGCCTCAGGACTGTCGGCAATAGAGCCCTGTTGGTTGGCCACCACAACGAACCGGCCCCGCGCCTGCGGCAGCAAGTCGCCCCAATGCGTCTCAAGCCACTGGCCGTTGAGTCGGTGACGTTCGTCCTGGCGACGAAATCGGGCAATCTCCGCGGGGTCAGTGATTTCTTCCATGACGACTTCCGGCCAGCCATTCGTGTGAATCATTTTCGCTCCTCGTTGGCCGGTGGCGGCCGTGGAACATCGCGGCGCCGTTCGCCAACTTGTGTGGTCATTATAACGCGCAATGACCCTGCTGCGTCGCGTCATTCTCGGAGGAACAAACCATGCTGAATTGGATCATCGACTTTTCGCTGCGGCACCGTGCGATTGTGATCGGCGTTGCGCTATTGTTCGCGGGCGCAGGCGCGGTGTCGCTGCGATACCTGGACATCGACGCGTTCCCGGACACGACGCCGGTGCAGGTGCAGATCAACACGACCGCGCCGGCGCTGGGGCCGGAGGAGACGGAGCAGCAGATCACGTTCCCGATCGAGCAGGTGCTGAGCGGGATGCCCCGCCTGGAGAAGCTCCGATCGGTGTCCAAGTTTGGCCTGTCGCAGGTCGTGGTCACGTTCGAGGACGGGACCGACATCTACTTCGCCCGGCAGCTTGTCGGCGAGCGGCTCGGTAGCGTTGAACTCCCGCCGGGGATTGAACGGCCGACGATGGGGCCGGTGTCCACGGGCCTGGGCGAGGTTTTCCACTACGTCCTTTCGTACAAGGGTTATGACTTCTCAAACGTGGAACAGGCGAGCGGCCGGCGTGAGCCGGCAGATCAGGGGGCTAACGCCCCCCGCTCGCCTACCGCCATCACAGAGGATGAGAAGATTCGGAAGCTGACCGAACTGCGCACGATCCACGACTGGGTAATCAAGCCGAAGCTGCGCACGGTGAAGGGGACCGCCGAGGTCAACACGTGGGGCGGCTACGAAAAGCAGTACCAGGTCCGCATCGACCCGCAGCGGCTCATCAAGCACGGCCTGACCTTCGACGCGGTGGTCGAGGCGGTCGGGAAGAACAACAAAAACGTCGGCGGCGGCAACATCCGGCAGAACAGCCAGATGCTGCTGGTCCACGGCCTCGGCCGCACCGTGAACGTCGAGCAAATCAAGAACATCGTCGTGACGGCCAGTGACGGCGTCCCCATCCGCGTGCGTGACGTGGCCGACGTCGAGATCGGCCACGAAATCCGCCGCGGCGCGGTCACGGCGAACGGCAAGGGCGAGGTCGTGCTTGGCCTGGGCTTCATGCTCATGGGCGAGAACCCGCACGAAGTGACGCGGGCCATGAAGCAGAAGCTCGAAGAGCTCAAAGCCACGCTGCCGAGCGACGTGGCGATTCAGACAGTATACGACCGCACGGAACTTGTCGATTTCGTCATCGGCACGGTCCGCAAGAACCTGTTCGAGGGCGGCCTCCTGGTGATCGCCGTGCTGTTCGCATTCCTCGGCAATCGGCGGGCGGCCCTGATCGTGGCGACGGCGATCCCCCTGTCGATGCTCTTCGCGTTCTCGGGGATGCTGCAATTCGGCATCGCCGCCAGCCTGCTGAGCCTCGGCGCCATCGACTTCGGCATGGTGGTGGACAGCTCGGTCGTCATGGTTGAGAACTGCGTCCGCCGCATCGCGCACGGCGGTACGCGCAAGCAAAGCAAGCTCGAAGTGGTCCGCGATGCCGCCGTCGAGGTACGCAAGCCGACCATGTTCGGCGAGCTGATTATCATGATCGTCTACTTGCCGATCCTCACGCTCGAAGGAATCGAGGGCAAGCTGTTCCGCCCGATGGCGCTGACGGTCATCTTCGCGTTGGCCGGGTCGATGATCCTGTCGCTGACGCTCATGCCCGTGCTGGCCAGTCTGTTCCTGCCGAAGCAGATCGAGGAGCGGGAACCGCTGCTGATGCGCGTGGCCCACGCCATCCACAATCCGATTTTGCGGCTGTGCATGGGGCACAAGTGGGCCGTGCTCGCCATCGCCGGCTGCGTGCTTCTCCTCTCCTTCGGCATGATCGCCCCGCACCTCGGCGCCGAGTTCGTGCCGCGGTTGTCGGAGGGGGCCATCGCGATCAACGTGGTGCGGCTGGCCGGGACCGACCTGGAAGAGTCGATCCGCGGCAACACGCAGATGGAGCGGTCGATCCTGGCGGAGTTTCCCGATGAGGTGCGGGACGTCTGGAGCCGCATCGGCACCGCCGAAGTCGCGACCGACCCGATGGGCGTCGAGCTGACCGATCTGTTCATCAGCCTGCAGCCGCGCAAGCACTGGACCAAGGCCCGCACTCAGGCCGAGTTGACTGAGTTGATCGAGCGCGAGCTGCGCAATCTGCCGGGCCAGAAGAACGCCTTCACCCAGCCGATCGAGCTGCGCATCAACGAGATGATCTCCGGCAGCCGGCTGGACGTGGCCGTCAAGCTCTTCGGCGACGACTTCGACGTGCTGGTCAGCAAGGCCGGCGAGATCGAGCGCGTGCTCAAATCCATCCCAGGCGCCGCCGACGTGAGCGCCGAGCAGGTCACGGGCCAGCCGATCCTGCAGGTCAAAATCGACCAAGACCAGATCGCACGCTACGGCGTGTCCGCTCAGTCAGTGCTGGACCTGGTGGAGTCAATCGGCTCGAAGCCGCTCGGCGAAGTGGTGGAGGGGATTGAGGGACAACTCCGCTTCCCGCTTGTGGTCCGCCTGCCGGAGCGGCACCGGGCCAGCCCGGAGGCCATCGGCGCCATTCTGCTGGCGACGCCGTCGGGCGAACGCATCCCGCTGTCGCGGCTGGCAACGGTCGAAATCGCCGAAGGCCCGTCTCAGATCACGCGCGAGTGGGGCCAGCGACGGATCAGCATCACGTCCAACGTGCGCGGCCGCGACATGGTCAGCTTTGTGAAAGAGGCGCAGCAGGCGATCGCGGAAAAGGTACAACTCCCCTCCGCGCGCTACCACGTCGAGTATGGCGGCCAGTTCGAGCACTACGAGAGCGCCCGCCAGCGCCTCATGATCGTCGTGCCGCTCGCCGTGCTGCTCATCATGATCTTGCTGTTCTTCACGTACCGGAACGTGATCGACGCCCTGCGCGTCTTCACGGGCGTACCGCTGGGCTGGGTCGGCGGCATCATCGCCCTGTGGCTGCGCGACATGCCGTTCTCGATTTCCGCCGCCGTCGGTTTCATCGCCATGTCGGGCGTAGCGGTGTTGGACGACATGATTCTGGTTTCCTACATCCGGCAGCTTCGCCGCAACGGGCTGCCGCGCGACGACGCGGTCCGGCAAGCGGCCGTCACCCGGCTGCGGCCCGTGCTGATGACCACGTTGGTCGCGAGCCTTGGCTTCCTGCCGATGGCGATCAGCACGGGCATGGGGGCCGAAGTGCAGCGCCCGCTCGCCACGGTGGTGATCGGCGGCGTCATCAGCGCGATGGTGATGTCGCTCTTGGTCATCCGAGTCCTCTATCTACTGTTCGACTCCGCCGCCAATGGACTGGTCCGAGCGATGCACCGGCTCTTCGGCGTGCGGCCGGAGCAGATGGCCTGGCTGATCGGCGAATACCGCGAAGAGAAAACCGAAGCCGCCGAAACAATTGACGGGGACGAACCGGATTCGCGCGCTGGGGACGATCCAGATTCGCCGGGCGGGCCGGCGACCCCGTCACCAGATCTCGAAGAGGTTTACGCGTAACTGTTCACGGAATGTTCATCTTAATTCGAACCCGGTGTTCTTCCCGGGAAGGAGATTTTGCGATGCTGACGAAGATGTTGCGTTGCGGATTGGCGTTAGCGGCGATGACGGCCGCGCTGGGCTACGGTGCTATGGCCCTGGCTCAGAAGCCTCACGATCACGACCACACCATCACGTTCACGGTCAAGGGCATGTGCTGTGAAAAGGAAGCCGGCCCGTGCGTGAAGGAGCTGGAAAAGGTGAAGGGCGTGGGCAAAGTGAAGGCCGATACCAAGAAGCAGGTGCTGACGATTGAACCGAAGCCAAAGACGGAACCGTCCCCCAAGGAACTGTGGGAAGCGGTTGAAAAGGCGAAGGTGACGCCGATCAAGTTGGCGATGGCCCACGAATCGTTCACCAAGAAGCCGAAGAAGTAACCTTTGGCCGACCGCGTGCCCGGGGGGAGGGTCATCCTTACCTCCCCCCGGCTGACGTTGTTTGAACAACAGGAGTGGTTTTCATGCAAACGAAGAAATCATTCTGGATTGTAGCCGGCGCCGTGTCGGCTCTGGTCTTCAGCATCGGCACGTTTCTGATCTCGCCTGGGATGGCCGTTTACCCCAGTGCCGCCGACTCTGCAGGACGTTCTCAGTTGGACGCCAAGAAGTCCGCTGCGGCATCCGCGTTGTCGCCGTCGGCTCAAGAGTCTGACCAACCACCAGGCACTGGTCGGCGCGTAGTCGACATTGCAGAACAGGAACTAAGAATTGCGGCGTTTCAAAAGACTTGCCCGGCGTGCCAAGGCGCACTGCTGGCCAAACAGACGCCGTGCAAGACTGCCCTGAACGTGTTCTTCTGCAGTCCCAGATGTCAGCAAGAGTTTCATAAGGCGAACGGCAACACTTAACGTACCCGTAGCCGCACTCGCCAGAGTGCGGGCTGCGCGGGGCCACCCGCGTTCTGGCGAACGCGGCTACGGTAAGAAAAGTCTGGCCGTTCGCCTAAGTTCCCACGGCTGGCGGTCAACAGATGGCTTGACATCTGTGAAGCCAGGGCGAAGGAATATCAAAATGAAAAGCGGTGATTCTCGGAGCGTCTCGGAGCTGAGCGCCCCGCACGCCGAAACAAGGAGGTCTGCGATGTACGCGGCACGAAGCAAACGAACCGTTGGATGGCTGCTTGCGCTGATCGTTGCACTATCTCACGCAACGCCACTTGCGGCGCAAGATCCGTCAGCAAAGAAAGGGCTGCTCAGTCGCCTGCTGGGGCGGAAGGGTCAAGGGTCGAAGGTCCAGGGTTCAGAGCCAGAAAAGGGTCGAGTGTCCAGTGTGAAGGGTCCAGAGCCAGAAATCGTACTCACTGCCGCGGCACAAGAACATGCGATGCCATCGCCGCGTGGGCAGTCCGCCCCAGCTCTCACCATTCCGCCTGGCTTTGGCCCTCAACTCTCGACCCTCAGCCCTCAACCCTCCTCCATCACCGACGAAGAGATCGCACGCTTCGAGGACCTCGCGTTTGCGAACAACCCCGCGCTGGCGCAGGCGCGGCATGTTGTCGATGCGGCGGTCGGCCGGCTCATTCAGGCGGGCCTGTATCCGAATCCAAACCTCGGCTACGTCGCCTCCGAGGTCGGCAACGACGGACGCGCCGGCCAGCAGGGATTCGTGATCGCTCAAGAAATCGTGCGCGGCGGCAAGCTTCTGTTGTCGCAGGCGGTCGCCAGCTACGCCCGCGATCAGGCGGAGGCACAGGCAGCGGCCCAAGTGTGGCGGCTTCGCAATACCGTCCGGTTGCTCTACTTCGAGATCCTCGCCGTACAGCAGACGAAGCGTTTGTCGGATGAACTGGTCGCGCTGGCCGAGCAAGGCGTGTCGATCGCCCAGCAGCGCCAGAAGGCGGGCGAAGGCACGCTGACCGAGACGCTGCAAGCTCAGATCGAGTTGGACCAGGTGCAGATCCTGGCCGCCAGTAGCAAGAACAACCTGCGAGCAAGCTGGAAGCGGCTGGCCGCAGTCGTCGGTCAACCGGAGATGGAGCCGGAAATGCTGCGCGGCAATCTGGATGCGGCGCGCGAGGAGCGAGACGAGGCCCAAACGCTCGCACGGATGTCGGGCCAGAGTCCCGAGGTGCGAGTGGCCGAGGCGGGCATCCGCCGCGCCGATGCGGCGGTCTCGCGTGCTCGCGCCGAGCCGATCCCGAACGTCACGCTGGAAGCTGGTACGCAGTACGACTATGGCAGCAACACGCAGATCGCTAGCGTCGGCATCAGCTTGCCGCTGCCAATCTGGAATCGAAATGAGGGCAACATCCTGGCGGCCGAGGCCGAGCTGCGGCGGTCACAGCGCGAGGTGGATCGTGTCAAGCTGTCGCTCGCCGATCGGTTCGCCGCCGCCTACGCCCGCTACCGCAACGCGCAGCAGCAAGTGGACCGCTACGGACGGCGACTGCCCGACGACGAAGTGAAGCGGATTCTGTCGCTGGCGGGCGACGAGCGGCAAAAGGCACTGGACAAATATTCGCAAATCCTACCGCGTGCTCAAATCGCCCTGGCCCTAGCCACCGAGGGCTGGCGGCGCGGCGAGTTCGGGTACCTGCAAGTGCTCACCGCGCAGCGAACGCTCGCACAGGCGGGCCTCGGCTCCGTTCGGGCGCAGGCGGAATTGCGACAAAACGCCGTCGTGCTCGACGGCTACCTGCTCACGGACGGACTCGACGCGCCATCGGGCGGTGGAACCGAATAGGTCGGCCTTTTCTGGGCCTCAAGCAGAAAGCCCCGCCGGACGTTCCAGCAGGGCCTTCGATTTTCGCGTGTCGTGTCCCGATTGTTCGCGACGGGGACCCGATTGAAGGCGAGTTCTACGGAGGGAGGAGGGTTCCATGTGGTTGTGGAAACAGACGAGATCGTTTGCTGCAGGCGGAGTCGTGGGGAGCTTGTTCGTAGCCACTGGCGTTGCCGTGTATTCCAAGGTGCCGGACATTTCCACACGAACGGAACTTCGGCAAGAGAACTTAAGTGTTCCGGCGGGTGTTCCCAAGATCGTTCCGGCGCTGCCCCGGCCTGAACCTGGTCAGGGAAGGAACGGCGATGTGGTCCTGCGCCAGACGGAGCAAGACAGAGCACGGATCGCTTTTCAGAAGATCTGTCCTGGGTGCCGCGAAGAGTTGGCGGCGAAGAAGCCGCTCGGCCGGGTGGAGTTGACCGTGTACGTCTGCGGCCGGCAGTGCATCGCGGGATTTGACAAGGCCCCCCCGCGATACGATCGTTCGATGGGCGGATTACTGTGCGGCGAACGCGAAGGCTGTTGAGAGTCAAGGAACATTGTCGCGCTGACGCAAGGCTGGAACAAGAAGCCCTACCCGCAGCGAACGGGTAGGGGCTTCTCGTGTCTCAACCGGTTCCGATGATCAGCCAGTCTTTGCGACAGGTCGCGTGTTCCGTTTTTCACCAGCAGCCGCCGTAGGACGCCCCGTAGCCGTAAGCCGGATACGCGTACCCGTAGCCGTAAGACGGCGCGTAGTGGCGGTGGGGCGAGTAGTACCCGCCGTGGCCGTAGCGCGCCCCGTAGCCGTAACCACCGATCGACACGGAAACGCCGGAGTGACTGCGATGACCGGAATGCCCGCGCGAATGTCCGCGGTGCCCATCCCCTGCAGACGCCGTCGCAGCGGGCAAGAGGAGTGCTGCCGCGACGATCGCGCCACAAATGCCAAACCGTTTCATTACTCTTCCTCCAATTCCGCTGGCGGGACTGAACGGATTCAGTGACTCACGCCACTTTCCACTACGGGCCAAACGGCCAATATGTTGGACAGTCCAGCGCGGCCAGCGATCTTGACCGACGTACCCAGCCGGAGTAGGCTTCAAGTGTGTCGAGAATCGTGAACGAAGGACTTGTGCGAGTATGCACCGAACGATCGCCTCACAACTGATCGCGTCCATCGTGCTGCTGCATGTCGCTGCGGATTGCCTTTTCCACCACGCGCCAGACGCAGAAGACAACTGCCCGCCTGCTTGCGCGTGTTCCGATGAGCGCGTTTTGGCGAATGCCGCCGCTTGTGAGTGTTCGCACCATCCGCACGACCGCACGCGGGGTTGTAACGGTTCGCACTGCGTCTTTACGAAAGGCGAAAAGGAAAAGGATGTGGCGGGCGACGCGATCGTCGCTTGGATGCCCATCGGATTTGGTTTGTTCGACCAGTCAGAATCGCGGCGGCAGGATGCATTGGCATTCGTCCAACCCGCGTCGGTGCCACGCCAGATTCTCTTTGAAGTCTTTCTCATTTAGTCCGTCCTCTCTCATCGCGCCTGCGTCGTCCTAGCTCGCGCTCACGGTCCAGAGTCACACGAAGGCCAGTTCGCCCTTGGCCAGTAGGCCCTATCCGTGGATGCGAAGTTTCCCGAGCTTGAGGCTTTCCGGCGCTCAGCCCTACGCCCTTGGCCCTCAGCCAAATCGAGGAGAGTTTTACATGGCTTTGACTTTGAAAGCGTCGATGCAATCACCGACCAAATTCTGGTTCGCTGTTCCGCTCGTCTGTGTGGCGGTTGGCTTGGTACTCGGTGGCGGCGGCGTGTACTGGGCAGGCCAGCGCGGCTCCGCGGGCGGCACGTTGGCCGGGTCCGGCAAGGGTCACGAAGGCCACGGCAAGGGGGGCGAAGAAGCTGGTCACGATGAGCACGAGGGCGAGGAGGGTGTCGTACAGCTAACACCTGACAAGCTCAAGTCCGCCGGCATTCAAGTCGCGTCCGTGGAAAGCGGGACGATGGAAGTCATTACCTGGTTCACTGGCAAAGTTACGACGAACCAGGATCGGCTAGCCCACGTCAGCTCGCGCGTGACTGGGATCGCTCGCGAAGTGCCCGCCCGGCTGGGTCAGGAGGTCAAGGCGGGCGACGTGCTTGCGTATCTGGACAGCACCGACGTGGGCAATGCCAAGCTCGACTTTCTGGAGAAAGACCTAGCGGTCCGATTTGCCAAGGTGAATTACGACTGGACCGACACCATCTATCGCAACACCAAGGCACTCATTGATGCCCTGCAAAAGGAAACGCCGGTCGCCGAGCTGGACGAAATGTTCGCTGGCAAACTGATCGGCGAGTACCGCGAGCAACTGGTGACTTCCTACGCGAGGCTGAATCAGGCCCGCGCGACGCTGAAGCGAGGCACGGAATTGGCGGCAACGGGGGTCACAAGCAAGGCGGACCAGGAGAAGGCCAAGGCCGATTTCGAGGCGGCCCAGGCGACCTATCGGGCGTGGATCGAGCAACTGCGGTTCACCGCGGAACGAGACCATCTCAAGGCCGAACAGGAGCTACAGAAGACCGAGACTGCCCACATGGTGGCGCGGGAGCGGCTGCTCATTCTCGGCTTCCGGGAGCCCGACGTGGCGGCCCTGACGCTGGAGCCAGGCAAACGCAACGGGCAACAACAGGTAGCCCTCTACCCCATCCGGGCCCCGTTCGCCGGGACGATCATTGAGAAACATTTGGTGCTGTCCGAGCAGGTCGAGCCGGAGTCTACGCTGTTTTCAATCGCGGATCTTTCATCAGTGTGGGTCGATGTGGACGTGTACGAAAAGGACTTCGACCTGCTGCCGCGCGTGCGCGACGCGAACGGGGGACACAGCCATCGCACGGTGGAACTCCGAGTCGACGCCTACCCGGACCGCGATTTCGAGGCCGAGGTCTTCTATACGGGCGATGTCGTCGATGAAACGACCCGCACGATTCGCCTGAAGGCCGAGGCCAAGAACTCGGACCGGGCATTGAAACCAGGCACGTTCGTCCGCGTCGGGCTGGCCGGCCGGCACTTGGATGAGGCGATTCAAGTGCCCGCCAGCGCGATCGTAACTCAGGAAGGCAAGTCGTTCGTCTTCGTGCAGAAAGAGCCGGGCGAATTCGAGCGCCGTGATGTAACTGTGGGATACGAGAGCGACCATACAGTCGAAATTCGCGAGGGACTTGAGCCCGGCGAGCCTGTGGTCGTCGCGGGCACCTTCGCGCTCAAGTCGGAATTGTTGCGCGGCAAGCTCGCGGAGGGAGGACACCATCATTAGGCGGAAGGCAGAGAGCAGAGTGCACGGGAGCAGGAAAGAGAACGTCGCGAGACGGACATCAAGCTTTTGGACCGGGAGTATTCTGATGAACACTCAGTCAATGCCAGCTAAGTCGGTGCTGATCGTACTCACAGCGTTGGCGTTGGCAACGTTCGGCGACGCTGCTAGCGCGGGTGACGATAACAAGAACGGGCAGCAGCAAAGCGGCAACGCAACGGGCGACGCCAAGGGACCGGCGGTTTCGAAACCCCAGGGCACGCAGCGGCGGCCCGTGCGAATCGTCCGGCGGGGCCGGGGCGGTCGGAGCAGCGGACGGTCCAACGCATCGGTTCAACTCGTGCAGGCCAACCAACTGCCGCCCGCTGTCATTCAAGCCGCGCAGACTGGAGCGCCCAACGTCCGGTTCACGCGGTTCGAGAAGCACGCGAACCGGCAGGTCGTTTCCTACTACGTGCTGCAGGGACGTGACCCTGCCAACCGGCTCGTCACGCTCCGCGTCAGTCCGGCGGGAAAGGTAATCGGGAACTCAAACAAGCAACAAGTCGCAACAGGGAAGAGAAGATTTCGGTGATTTCAGCCAGCGGATTTCAACCCCTCTGAAAGGAGGACGAACATGTTTCACTACATCGCGACAAGATGCGTGCCGGCTGTGGCCGTCCTGCTCTGGGCGGCATCCGGCTCAACTGCGCAGGCCCAACATCACGGAGGCCACGGCGGCGGCCACCACGGCGGTGGACACCACGGCGGCCATCACGGAGGGCACCACGGCGGTCACTGGGGAGTCGGAATCGGGATTGGATCGGGCTACGGGTACTACGGCTACGGGCATGGCTACGGCGGATACTACAGCCCCTACGGTGGCTACTACGACCGCGGCTACTACTACGGCTCTCCGTACTACGGAGGCACGGTGATCTACGACGGTCCGCGCGTGTACACCCGCGCCTACCCGACCGATCCTTCGGCTGTCGCGTCGCAACCAGTTCCGGCGGGCGCCACGGCGGAAGGGATGGATTACCAGCGTCGTGCCGAAGCGGCATTCCGCGCCGGTCGTTACGACGAGGCATTGCGGTTCGCTAACCACGCGGCCGTGGAGATGCCACGGAACGGCAAATTCTTCCTGTTCCTATCGCAGACGCTGTTTGCCGTCGGCGACTATCGCGGTGCGGCCGGAGCGGCTCAACAGGCCATGTCGTTGCTCGATTCCAAGGACTGGGGCGACGTGGTCAAGAACTTCCGCCGCTTTTACTCCAACGCCGATTACGTCGAGCAGACGAAACGGCTGGAGCAGTTCGTTGAAAAGAATCCAGACGATCCGTCGGCGCGATTTCTCTTGGGCTACCACTGGGGCTTCCTGGGTTACCCGAAGGAAGCCCAGCGCGAGCTGGCCGAAGCAGCAGATCTGGATAGCCGCGACGAGCTAGCTGCGAGACTGCTCGAACATTTCGGCGGCAAGGCGCCCGTAGCGTCCAGCCCCGCCAAGCCCAGGCCCGCACCAGCCGAACGGGAGGAGGCCGATCGCACGGCGACGACCCGCGAGAGCGGCACATCGCCGCTTCCGAAGTAAAGAAGTAAAGACCTCGAACAAAAACCGGCGAGCGGTGGGCGTCAGCCCACTGATCATCAGCCGGCTAACGCCGGCCGCTCGCCGTCGAGTTAAAAACTGCCCGCTGCGCCAACGTGGGCTTCCCTCGCTGACGCTTCGGGCTTGTGTGCTAAGTAAACACCCAGTCCGTAACGGAGGCGAGAAGTTTCGGCGAGGAACTCGGACGCATGAGCGTGCCCGACTGGAAAAGTTTCGCTCTAAATCAAGACGTGCTCGCGGAACCCACGGCGGATGCGAGCAGGATCGTGTTGTGGGTCCGCGGGCACCTCCAGGGAAAAGTTCAGAGCTGGCGACGGATCGCCAGCGTGCCACGCGCTGAGGTCGTCGTGCGAGAAGGTGTCTCGGCCGTCGCGGCCATGTGTGTCCCGATGAGGCAAGAGATCAGTGGCTTCTGGGAGAAACTGATGCAGCGATTCAGCTCACCAGCCGGCGGCAGCTCCTGGTCCCTTCCCACAGGCGAGCCGGTCGAGGCGAATGGCGCGAGGCTAAACGACGTGACGCTGGTCTGGAGCGACGACGTAGGCGTCGAACTCGATGAGGACCAGATCCGGCTGCACTGGCCTGACGCGACCGCTTGCGAGGAACTCGGCCGGAATCTGTTTCTAATCGCGGGTGTGCAATTGCCGGAGGCCGATAGCGGCCCTGAAGCTGCCGGATCCGACCTGGCCGAGGTACTCAAGCCTGGCAAGGAACTTGAAGAGGCCACGGGCCGTTTAACACAAGCCCGCGCCGCACTGAACCGCACGGCAACCGCGTCGGCTCTCACCGACTTGGCGGCGATGTATCTGCGGGGCGGCGACGCACAACGAGCGACTCCACTGCTGGACGAGTCGATCGCGCTGGCCCGACAACTGGGCGATGAGTCGCGCGAGCACGACGCTTTGCAGAACTTAGGTCTCGCGTTTCGCATCGCGCGCCAGCCGGAGCGAGCATCTGAGATTCTGCACCAAGAGCTTGAATACGTTCGCAGCATCGCCGACGCGATGGGCGAGAAGATGGTGCTCAGCCTGTTGGGAATTGCGTATTTCGATCTCGGCGACCACGTGGCTTCACTGAAACTCCACGAAGAGGCGCTGGCGATTTCCCGCAAGTTCGGCGACCGACGCAGCGAAGGAGAGATTCTTTGGTTCATGAGCATCCTGTTCGAGTCGCTCGGCCGGCGCGCTCAGGCGATCGCGACCGCCGAGGCGTCCGTTAAGGTCTACAAAGATCGCGGCGACCCGGCGGCCGACTCGTTCGCCGAACACCTGGAGCGGTTTCGCCGCGGCGACACCGCGCTCCAGACCGGCGGCCCGCCAGGATTCGCCGCAGCGGGCGTGGAATCCGACGCGGCGCTTTTCGGCGGCACGTTCGATGTCGCGGCCGGTGCATCGGCGTCGTATGGCCAGCCGGGATCGGCCGGACCGAGTTGGCTCCGTATGGCGCTGTCGGCCACGCACTCGATGGCAAAATTTCTGGCCGCTGGCGCCAAGACGGCTTCGCGCCAAGCGCACCAGAAGCGACTGGACGTGTGCAAAGCCTGCACGCACCACACCGGCCTGCGCTGCCGAGTCTGCGGATGCTTCACGAACACGAAAGCCTGGATGCCACACGAAGACTGCCCGATTGGGAAATGGCCTCGCGTGGATGAGAAGGCTGTGCCGAGAGACCGAGAACACATCGGATAACTGTCCCGTTTTCCTTTGGAAGAAAGGATGCACGATGAAGTTCGACAGAAGAGTCTTTTGGACGTTGGCATTGACGGCGGCCATTGCCCCGTTCGCGTCAGGCTGCGGCGCTGGCAGAGGCGCACCAGCCAAGAGTTCGGGCAAGGGCAAGGAAAAACACGACGACCACGAAGGCCATGACCACGAAAGTGATCCAGGGCACGGCAAGCCTGGACATAAGCACGACGAGCACAATTGAACCCCGGCGGAGAGTCCGGGGACGAGCGGCGGATGCCAACTTCGGTTCGTCTACGCTCTACTCTCCCCCCCGCGACTCGCCGCTTTTTTTGGACTGGGGACGATGAGGCAGAAAGGAATTCTCACCTGAATCCAATGAATCCTCCCGCGGAATTGCCGGCCCGCGGCTCTGGCGACCTGAACCGGCAGCTTACAAGTTGGATTGAGCAGAGAACAGGCGGCCGCGTCCATTGCCTGCGAGTGGAGAAACCCGAGGTTGGCGAAGGCCGTGCGAAAAGATTTCGAATCGTCATTCACGGTTGCGCCGGTTCGCACCACATCCGCCAACTGGCGCTGGCCGCCGCGCTGGAGGTCTTGGAGTCGCCGGAGCTTGAGCGGGTGGAGTTGCAAATGGAAGTGGAAGTTCGCCGTTGATGTTTCCCTTAGGAGCCTTCCCATGTCCAAACGATACATGCGTGCGTGGCCAATCATTGGCCTTGTCTTAGTCAGCGTCGCACCAGGGCCGCCCTACACGACTCCGTCCCAAGACCCCGTGGCCCTAGCGAAGGCACGGCTGGACGTGATTCGCCGAGTCTACGACTTGAAGAAGGACATGCGCAGTCGCGGACAGGCGGGAATTGACCTGGATCAGGATTACCTCTGGTCGCGTCGTCTGCTGGAGGCTGAACGCGACGCGACCGGCAAGAAGCAAGACGACTTGCCCGCTCTCGAAGCCCACTTGGACCGCATGAAGGAGTTGGAGACCCTCGCCAAGCAGGCGTTCCGGGCGGGTGAAGCATCGGCGCTGCAAGCTGCCGCAACGGAGTTCTACCGCGTTGAGGCCGAGTTCTGGTTGGCGCAGGCCAGAACCAAGTAAACGTCGAAGAGACTTCGATACCAGTGAGATTCGCGCGTGGGTGGTTGAAACTGATCCCGTTCCTCGCGGTCGCTAGAAGCTCGTCGCTCGCTACGAACCAGCAGCTAGCTTCCTTTGGCGAGAGTCATTCCGGGTGAGTCTTCACTGGTGCTTTTCGCCCGATGGGAAGTTGCTGGCATCGGTGAGTCGAGACGGAGTCCCCAGTTTGTGGGGTGTGAAAGCAATCCAACAACGGCAGGCTGCCAAATAGAACCTTTGATCAACTATGCTCAACAAAATCATCGAGTTTTCGCTTAAGAACCGCTTCCTCATTCTGGTACTGACCGTCATTCTGATCGGATCAGGCATCTACTCCGCGATCCGGCTGCCGATCGACGCCGTGCCGGACCTGACGAACATCCAAGTACAGATTCTTACCAACGCGCCGGCACTAGGACCTCTGGAGGTCGAGCAGTTCATCACGTTCCCAGTCGAACGGGCCATGAGCGGCCTGCCGCGCGTGGAGGAGATTCGATCAGTATCGAAGTTCGGTCTGTCCGCTGTCACGGTGGTATTTGAGGAGGGGGTGGATATCTACTGGGCCCGGCAGCTCATCATGGAGCGAATGAGCGAGGCGCGCGACGAAATTCCCAAAGGCTACGGCACGCCGGAGATGGCCCCGATCTCGACTGGGCTCGGAGAGATTTACCAGTTCGAGGTGCGCGGCGAAGGCTATTCGCCGATGGAGTTGCGCACAATTCTCGACTGGTCCGTCGGCTATCAGCTCAAAACGGTGCAGGGCGTGGTCGAGGTGAACACGTTTGGCGGCGAGTTGAAGACGTACGAAGTGCAGCTCGACCCCGACAAGCTGGTCAATTTCAAGGTGCCAATCAACAAAGTTTTCGAATCGCTCGAGCGGAACAACGCCAACGCGGGCGGCGGCTACATGGTGCATCACGGCGAGCAGCGGCTGGTGCGCGGCGAGGGGTTGGTCCAGTCGCTTCAGGACATCGAGAACATCGTGGTGGACGCCCGTGAGGACGGCACGCCGATTTTCATTCGCGATGTCGCCGCCGCCGTGGTGTTCGCCCCGATGATCCGCCAGGGCGCGGTCACGCGCGACGGGCGCGGCGAAATCGTCTCCGGCATCACCATGATGCTCATGGGCGAAAACTCCCGCGTGGTCGTGGACCGCGTGAAGACGGCGATCGAGCAGATCAAGAAAACGTTGCCAAAAGGCGTCACCATCGACACGTATTACGACCGCACGGAACTGGTGCGCAAGACCATCCTGACCGTGCTCAAGAACCTCTCCGAGGGCGGCCTCTTGGTCATCGCCGTTTTGTTCCTGCTATTGGGGAACGTCCGCGCCGGACTGGTCGTCGCCTTCGCCATCCCACTGGCTATGCTGTTCGCCGTGGACATGATGCTCTGGTGGGGCATCGCCGGCAGCTTGATGAGCCTCGGAGCGATCGACTTCGGCCTCGTTGTCGATAGCTCGGTCATCATGATCGAAAATTGCGTGCGGCGTCTGGCGGGACATGGGGGTAGCGCGGGCCCTTGTGGCCCGATGCAACCCGCGCATGAATCCGCCACAAGGGCGGCAGCTACCCTCGACGCTGAACACTCAACGCTCAACCCTGACCTGTCGACGCGCAGCATCATCGAGGTCGTGCGCGACGCCGCAATCGAGGTCCGCAAGCCGACCATGTTCGGCGAGCTGATCATCGCCATCGTCTACCTGCCGATCCTCACACTGATCGGCATGGAGGGCAAGCTGTTCCGGCCTATGGCCTTGACGGTCATCTTCGCCCTGGCCGGGTCGCTGGTCCTGTCACTCACGTTGATGCCGGTGCTCGCGTCGATCGCCCTGCGCCGCGCGACGGACCCGGAGAGTCGAGTCACGCGCTGGTGTCGCTCGCATCGCATCATCACGTCCATCGTGATCGCGGCCGTTTCGCTCGGCGTGCCGCTCGTGGTGTTTCTCGCCGCGCGGCAAGTCCCGCTCGCGACAACCCTCCAGCCCTGGAAGCTGCTCCCACTGCTGGGCGAGCTACACTTCGAGGAACTCCTGCTCATGCTGCTGATGCCGGCCGTTCTGTTCGCGTTGGCTCTGGGCGCGATCTTGCTCGGCGGCCCGGTGCAGGAAAAGGACATGTTCCTGATCCGCTGGGCCAAGGCGATCTACGAGCCGGCACTGCGTCAAGTCTTGAAGCACCCCGTGATCACGTTCGGGACGACCGTCGCGATCTTCGCCGCGAGTCTGGGCGCGGCGACGCGGCTCGGCGGCGAGTTCATGCCGAAGCTCGACGAAGGCTCGCTCGCGCTCCAGGCGTGGCGGCTGCCCAGCATCTCGCTGGAACAATCCGTCGTGTCCACCGGCCAGATCGAGCGCGTGCTCAAAGCCTTTCCCGAAGTGACCACGGTCGTCTCGAAGACCGGCCGGCCGGAGATCGCCACGGACCCAATGGGCGTCGAGATCAGCGACATCATCGTCATGCTCAAATCGCGCGGCGAGTGGACCACGATGGAAAGCCCGGAGAACCTGGCCCAGGTCATGGCCGCGGTGCTCGAAGAAAAAGACCCCGCGAAACTCCGCCAGAAGGCCGACGAGATCTTCGCCGAACTCGACGAACGAAACTTGCGGAACCCGAAGGACCGGCTGCGCGTGGCGATGGACGAACTCTTGAAAACGGTCGTGACGGGCAACATCTTCAGTTACTCGCAACCGATCGAGCTGCGCGTGAGCGAGCTGATCGCTGGCGTTCGCTCCGAGTTGGGTATCAGCCTCTACGGCGATGACCTCAAGCTGCTCAAGGAGAACGCCGACAAGATCGTCGCGGTCGTGCAGAAGGTGGACGGCGCGGTGGAGGTGAAGGCGGAGCAGGTCGCCGGCCTGCCCGTACTGCGCGTGAAGATTCGCCGCGGCGACATCGCCCGCTACGGCATCAATGCCGCCGATGTGCTCGACGCAGTTTCGGCCCTTGGCGGCCACGTGGTCGGCCAGGTTTTTGAGGGCCAGCAGCGTTACGCGCTTCAAGTGCGGTTCGCCCCGTATTGGCGCGAAGACCTGGAAAAGATCAAGCACCTCAAGGTCGCCGATCCGCAGGGCCGGCAAATCCCGCTGGAGCAGCTCGCCGACCTGACCGTCGAGGAAGGCCCCGCGCAGATCAGCCGCGCCAACATCCGCCGCCGCATCACGATCGAGTGCAACGTGCTCGGCCGCGACATCGCCAGCTTCGTCGCCGAAGCCCAGCGCCGCGTGGACGACCAAGTCCAACTGCCGCCCGGTTACACCCTGCACTGGGGCGGCCAGTTCGAGCACCTCATCTCTGCATCAAAGCGCCTGGCGGTTGTCGTGCCGCTAGCGCTGGGTCTGATTTTCGTGCTACTCTACACAACATTTAACTCAACCCGGCTCGCCATGCTCATCTACCTGGCCGTCCCTATGGCCGCAATCGGCGGCATCTTCGCGCTGCTCATCCGCGGCATGCCGTTCTCCATCTCGGCCGGCGTCGGCTTCATCGCACTCTTCGGCGTCGCCGTGCTCAACGGCCTGGTGCTCGTGAGCTACACGGAAGGACTTCGCCGTGAGGGCCTCGAAACCACGAAGGCCGCCTTCGAGGCCGCCCTCGTCCGAATGAGGCCGGTGCTGATGACCGCGCTGGTCGCCAGCCTCGGCTTTCTCCCGATGGCTCTCTCGACCAGTGAAGGCGCCGAGGTGCAGCGTCCGCTCGCCACCGTCGTCATCGGCGGCCTGATCAGTTCCACGCTGCTCACGCTGCTCGTGCTGCCGACCATTTACCACTGGTTCGCCCCGCACGTGGCGGAGGTAGAAGTGTAAAACGGAATTCATTCCGTTTTCGGCGAACGGAATGAATTCCGTTCTACGAACCCAGGAGCAAAACATGAAAGAAGTCAAAGCCGTCATTCAACCGTTCATGCTCGATCATGTGCTCAATGCCCTGCGCGGCATCAAGGGCCTTCCGGCTGTCACCGTCTCCGAGGTCACTGGTATCGGCTTGGAACCGGGGCAACACGAGCGGCCGACGAAGACCAAGCTGGAAATCATGGTCCCCGAGCCGCTTGTCGAGTCGGTACTGGAGGCGATCCGCACCCACGCCCACACCGGCAATCCAGGCGACGGCCGCATCTTCGTCATCCCGATCGAAGAAACCGTCAAGATTCGCACGGGCGAGCGATGGTCCGCGTCGATGGGTTGCGTCCACCCCGATGCCGAAGAGACCGGCCAGCGCCGACCGGAATAGGATACCAAGGATGCAACCTAACAACCCGCCGACGGAACCCGGCAACCCTGCGATACCCAAGATGGATTTCAAAATCCAGGGCATGGACTGCGCCGAAGAAGTCGCGGTGCTGAAGCGAGAACTCGGCCCGCTCGTGGGCGGTGAGGAAAAACTGGCCTTCGACATCCTCAACCGCAAGATGACCGTCGCACCGGGAGCGACGAGTATCTCGCGCGAGGTCGTCGTCGAAGCGGTGGGTCGAACCGGCATGCGGGCGGAAGAGTGGCGTGACGAAACGGCTGCCGCCGAACCGGATGAATTCTGGCAACGGCGCGGGCGGACCGTGCTGACCGCCGTGTCCGGATTGTTCACGGCGGCGGGATTCGGGTTGCACGCCTGGCTTGCCGATGGCATTGCCGCCGCGCTGGGATCGGAGGGAATGGGGATTTCGCACGGCGTACCGTTGGCCGCTCGGATTTTGTACGGCGTCGCTGTCATCGCGGGCGTTTGGCAAATCTTGCCAAAGGCGTGGTTCGCGGCTCGGCGGCTACGGCCCGACATGAACCTGTTGATGACCGTCGCCGTCGCGGGAGCCATCGGTATCGGCGAATGGTTCGAGGCGGCGACAGTGGCGTTTCTCTTCGCCGTTTCGCTGACGCTCGAATCGTGGAGCGTCGGCCGGGCACGGCGGGCCGTCGCGAAGCTCATGGACCTTGCTCCGCCAACCGCACGCCTCAAGCGGGCGGACGGGACGGAACAAGATGTTCACCCCGACGAAGTTTCCGTTGGAGCCGTGTTCGTCGTGAGGCCGGGCGAGCGAATCGCACTAGACGGCCGCGTGGTCGCGGGCACGAGCGAGGTGAATCAGGCACCGATCACTGGCGAGAGTGTCCCGGTGCTCAAGGGCGTAGAACGGAATTCATTCCGTTTCGAAGAGGGAAGAAACGGAATGAATTCCGTTCTACACCACACCGACGATCAAGTTTTCGCCGGCACGATCAACGGAGACGGTGCCCTTCAGATCGAATGCACGAAGCCGGCGACGGACACGACGCTCGCCCGGATCATTCGCATGGTGGGTGAGGCCCAATCTCGCCGCGCGCCGTCGGAACAATGGGTCGAAAAGTTCGCCCGAGTCTATACGCCGGCCGTGATGGGGCTTGCACTCGCCGTGCTCTTGATCCCGCCGCTCGCTTTCGGCGGCGAGTGGCAGACATGGCTCTACCGGTCGCTCGTACTGCTGGTCATCGCGTGCCCGTGTGCCTTGGTGATCTCGACGCCGGTTAGCATTGTCGCAGCGCTTGCGGCGGCGGCTCGCAACGGCGTGCTTGTCAAAGGCGGGATGTACATTGAGGCCCCCGCGCACTTGAAAGCAATCGCGCTCGACAAGACCGGCACGCTCACCGAGGGAAACCCGGCGGTCGTGGAAGTCGTGCCGATGAGCGGCCACGATGAGCGAGAACTGCTGGAACGGGTTGCCGCGCTGGAATCTCGCAGCGACCACCCGCTCGCCCAAGCGATTGTATCGTTCGCCAAGCAGCGTGGCGTCGCGTTCAGCCCGGCGGATGACTTCCAGATCATCCAAGGCAAGGGTGCTACCGCGCGGTTCGACGGAAAGATGTACTGGCTCGGCTCGCACCGCTACCTGGAAGAGCGCGGCCAGGAGACCGCGGACGTTCACGAGCGATTGGAGGCGTTGTCGCGGGCCGGCCGCACGGTCGTCGTCATCGGCAAGGACGAGCACGTCTGCGGCTTTATCGCGCTGGCCGACGCCGTCCGCCCGGCAGCCCGCCCATCGCTCGAAGCCCTGCGCGGAGCCGGCATCGAGCATCTCGTCATGCTCACCGGCGACAATCGCGGAACCGCTGACACGATCGCTCGCGAAACTGGCGTCGATGAGGTGCATGCCGAATTACTGCCGGCCGATAAGGTGACCGTCGTCGAATCTCTAGTGGCCAAGTTCGGCAGCGTGGCCATGGTCGGCGACGGAGTGAACGATGCGCCAGCAATGGCCCGCGCGACGCTCGGCATCGCAATGAGTGCCGTCGGCAGCGATGCCGCGATCGAGACCGCAGATATCGCCCTCATGTCGGACGACCTCTCGAAACTGCCGTGGCTCATCCAGCATTCGCGCCGAACGCTGGCGATCATTCGCCAGAACATTGCCTTTTCGCTGTTCGTGAAGGCCCTGTTCGTCGTGCTCACGTTCGCCGGGTTCGCTTCCCTCTGGGCCGCCATCGCCGCCGACACGGGAGCGTCGTTGTTGGTGATCTTCAACGGCTTGAGACTGCTCCACGGGGCGGCTCATAGAGGTGGGTGATTGCGGGTCCGCCGCCTACCATAACGTCGAATTCCTCGGGCCGGCTCGAAAGGTTTCGCTCAGATGGTCGGGCCACAGGATGGCTCGTGGCTTCCTTGGGCCGTTTTCGGAACAGGCGATCGAAGAGATCCCCGGCGTCGCTGCGGCCGCCACTTGTGATGACGGCTGCAAGGGCTAGTGTGCCAGTCACGACCATCCTGGTCCATCGCATGGCTAACTCCTTTAACGAAACACGAAGCCTTATCGCCTTTCATCGGCGTTGGCAGACCGTCCACTTCAACAAGCATGCGCCACTGCGACCGCTGCGTGAGCGGGCAGATCGAACACATCTTGCTCGGCCGCCTTCACCAGCGACGGCGGCCGGCCGAATCGAACGTAGAGAGCCGGCACTACGATCATGTTGAGCGCCGTCGAGGTTAGAAGACCGCAGAGGATGACGATCGCCATCGGCGTTTGGATTTCATTGCCCGGCTTGTCGCCGCCAAGGGCAAGTGGAACCAGGGCGAGGCCGGCACAGGACGCGGTCATGAGAATCGGGGCCAGCCGCTCCATCGCGCCGCGGTACACGGCTTCGCGAAAGTCCGTTACGCCCTCGAACTGTTGTAGGTGCCGGATGTGCGAGACCAGCATGATGCCATTGCGGGTGGCGATGCCGAACAGCGTGATGAACCCGATGAGCGAAGCGACCGACAACACGCCGCCCGACAGATAAACGCCCAACACGCCGCCGATCAGCGCCAGCGGCAGGTTGACCATGATCAACAGCGTGGCTCGCACCGAACGGAAAGCTACGTTGAGCAGAAAGCCGATGCCGACCACCACGGCAATGCCGAGCAGCGTCAGTAGCCGGCTCGTCGCCTCGGCGCTCTCGAATTGCCCGCCATATTGGACAAAGTAGTCCCTGTACTCGCCCTGCCCGATGGGTACCTGGCCGGCGACCCGACTGCGGATGTCTTCGACAACGCTTTTCAGATCGCGGCCGGCTACGTTGCACATCACGACGATCTTGCGCTGCACGTTCTCGCGGGTGATCTGGTTCGGCCCGGTGCTCTGGTGAACGTGTGCGAGGGCCTTGAGCGGCAGCTTCGCTCCGCTGTCCGTGTCGATGGGGAGGTTCGTGATGGAGTCGGTGTTGATATTCTTAGGGTCCCCAATTCGGATCACCAAGTCGAAGGCGTTGCGGCCGTCGAGAACCTGCGAGACGGTCTGGCCGCGAAACGCGGTCTCGACGGCCGTGGAAACGTCGCCGACGGTCAGGCCGTGGCGTGCCATCATGGTCCGGTCGAAATGAGTCTTGAGGATCGGAATATCCGCCTGCTGTTCGATGGAAAGGTCCACCACGCCGGGCACGGTCGCCATCGCATTCTTCACCTGTCCGGCGAGCGTTCGGAGTTTGTACAGATCGTCGCCGAAGATTTTGCCCGCGATGTTCGCCCGCGTGCCCGAGAGCATGTGGTCGATGCGGTGCGAGATCGGCTGGCCGATCGTGATGTTCATGCCCGGCACCAGCGAGAAGTCGCGGCGCAGCTTGGCGAGGAACTCGTGTTTGGTGCGTGGAACGGAATTCATTCCGTTGTTTTTGTGTGTGTTGTCTTTTTTCCCCCAGAAACGGAATGAATTCCGTTCTACGGGAAGTTGAAACGACACGTCCAACTCAGCGGCTTCCACGCCCTGGGCGTGCTCGTCTAGCTCGGCCCGGCCCGTGCGGCGGGCGACGCCGGTCACCTCCGGGTGAGAGAGCAGCACACGCTCGACCACGCGGCCCAGTTCGTCAGACTGCTGCAGCGACGTGCCCGGCAGGGTCACGGCACTGATCGTGAGCGTGCCCTCGTTGAACTCCGGGAGGAAGGCATGGCCCATGAACGGAATCGCCGCCACTGCCCCGAGCAGCAAAAGTAAGGCGGGACCCATCACGGCCCACGGCCAACGTAGCGACGGGCCAAGCATCCAGGCGTACAGCCATTTCAGCCCGCGCACGACGAGCGGCTCGTGTCCCTTGAGCACCGCGCGGCTGCGCGGCAACAGCAGGTAGCACAGCACCGGCGTCAGCGTGATGGCGACGACGAGCGACGCGAACAAAGACACCATGAAGGCCAAGCCCAGCGGCCGCAGCATTCGGCCTTCCACGCCCGCCAGGAAGAAGATCGGCATGAACACCAGCAAGATAATGAACGTGGCGAAGACGATCGACGCCCGCACCTCGACGCTCGCGTCGTAGACGATGGCCAGCGCATTGCGCCGCTGCGCCTCGGGGAGCTTGGCGTTTTCACGCAGCCGCCGAAACACGTTCTCGACGTCGATGATCGCATCGTCCACCAGGTCGCCGATGGCGATGGCCATGCCGCCGAGCGTCATCGTGTTGATCGTGGCCCCGAACGCCTTCAGCACCAGCACGGCCGTGACGAGCGACAGCGGGATCGCCAACAGTGAAATGATGCTGGCTCGCAGGTTGGCGAGGAACAGGAGCACAATGATCACGACCAAGATGCCGCCGTCGCGCAGGGCGTGCTCGACGTTGCGCACCGCGACCGCGATGAAGTCGGCCTGGCGGAAGATGTGCCGGTCGATCTTCATGCCCTCGGGCAGCGTGGCCTGAATTTCGTCGAGCGTCTGGTCGAGCACTTTGGTCAGGGCCAGCGTGTTGGCCGTGGGCTGTTTTTGTACGCCCAGGATGACCGCCGGCTTCGCTTGGGCCGAACCCTCGCCCCGCTTGATCGCCTCGCCGATCTGGACCACGCCCAGTTGCCCCACGTGGATCGGCACGTCGTCGCGCACAGCGATCACCGTGTCGGCGATGTCCTCGATGGTTCGGACGCGGCCAATGCCCTGGATCAGCAGTTCCTGCCCACCCTGCACCAGGAAGCCTGCCGAGGCGTTTTGATTCGTTTCGCGCAGGTGTTTGGCCACGTCGGCCACGCTGATCTGGTACGCCTGGAGCTTCGACGGCGACAGCACCACCTGATACTGCTTCTCCCCGCCGCCGATCGGAGTCACTTGCGAGACGCCCGCCACGGACAGCAGGCGTCGGCGGATGACCGTGCTCGCCACAGTTCGCAATTCAATACCGGTGTGCTGGTCCGAAGTGAGCGACAGGAACAGGATTTCACCCATGATGGACGAAATGGGCGCCAGGATCGGCCGCTCCACTTCGGGCGGCAGCGACCCGGCAACGAGGCTTAGTTTTTCGCTCACCACCTGACGGGCGGCATAAATGTCGGTGCCCCACTCGAACTCGACCCACACGACGGAGATGCCGACCGCCGTCGCCGAGCGGACACGCCGCACGTTCGCGGCCCCGTTCATCGTCGCTTCGATGGGAAATGTGACCAGTGTCTCCACCTCTTGCGGCACCATGCCGTGTGCCTCGGTGATCACCGTCACGGTCGGCGCGGTCAAGTCGGGAAACACGTCCACCGGCATGGTCGAGGTGACGAAAAGGCCAACCGCCATGAGCAGCACGGACAATAAGAGAACCACGGCCCGGTTCGTCAGCGACCAGCGAATGATTCCGTTGAGCATGCGTGTCGTAAAACGGAATTTATTCCGTTTCTCCTTTTCGTATTCGTGTCCTGGACGAAACCCGAACGGAATGAATTCCGTTCTACGACCTGAACCATTGGTCCATCCACTCGGCGCGATACTGAGCTTCCACCGGAAGGACGATTCCCGCCTGGCCTGGATTGGCCGCAATGTACTCGCGATACGCTTGCAATTCCTCCAACGAACGGACGATGTGGTCGTAACTGTCCGCTTGCCAGAACGTCCCGCTACGGCCCAACGTCCGGTTGCACTCCACGGCGGAACCACCTTTGATGGATTTCAGAATGAACTCCAGTTTGTGTCCGGTGACCGGAGTGATCAGCAAGTGAACATGGTTCGGCATGATGACGAAATCGCCGAGGTGATCGCGGCTCCCATCCTCGGCCGCCAGCTTCGACTGAACCGTCTTCAAGCACCGCGCGTCATGCAGGTAGCACGCCCCCAACCCGCGATCCAAGCAGCTCTGCACTTGTCGATTGAAGTGCTTATGAAAACGAAACTGTTCGTCGCGTGGCAGCTTCTCGAAAGCCCGATGCCATTGGCCGCGAGCTCCGTCGAACTCGATGCCGTGCCTCTTTAACCACAGCCCTTGTTCATGCGCCCACTGGGCACGCACGCCATCGGGGATGGAATCCGCCAGACGAAAGGTCACGAAATACGTACAGCCCTCCTGTCGCCAATGCGGCAGATTGCGCTGGTAGATCCGTGCTGCTCGCAGTTCGTCGAACGGCACGAAGGGTGGGCGAGTGACTGCGGTCATTGGACACTCCATGTAGAACGGAATTCATTCCGTTCGTATTGGACATTCAAACAGCGGCAAACGGAATAAATTCCGTTCGTATTGGACATTCAAACAGCGGCAAACGGAATTCATTCCGTTCGTATTGGACATTCAAACAGCGGCAAACGGAATAAATTCCGTTCTACGATCAATGGGCATGTCCGTGCGCCGGAATTACCGAAGAAACGGAAGCGAGCCGAATCGCGTAGGCGCCCTTGGTGACGACTCGTTCCCCTTGCTTCGACGCCCTGCTTCACCTCGACGAATCCAGAATCGCGAATGCCCAGAACAAGATCGCGTTTCTGGAAAGTCTCGCCCTCCAATTCGACGTAGGCGATGGGTCGCCCGTCCTCATCCACCAGGGCCGACTCGGGTATGGCGAGTGTTTCCTCGATCCGCTCCGTCTCGATGGCAACTTCGGCGAACATGCCGATGCGGAGCAGGCGTTCGGGATTCTGAACCTCGTACCGAACCGGCACGGTGCGGGAGTTCGGATCGACGACTGATCCGATGTCGACGAGCTGCCCGCCGTCGCGACCGAGAATGGTGAAGCTGCGGCCGGGATACGCCGCAAGCGTGAAATTGGCGGCCGGCGCCTTCGCGACCTGCTCCAGGTCGTATTCCGACACCTTGGCCTCGATCCACACCCGGTCCATGTTGATGATCGTGAACAGCGACTTGGTTGCGTCCACGTACTCCCCCTCAGTCGCCTGAGCGGTCGTAACGGTGCCCGACACGGGTGCCCGGAGTGTGAGGTGCAGGCTGCGAGCAGCCGCCGTGGAATCCTGAGTCACCGAGTTGTTGTCGGTGCGGACGGAGCCGTCCTGCCCGCGACTCTCGGCCCGCGCCCCGCGACCTTCTTGCAGCATCGATCGCAACTCCTGCCGGGCCTGCTTGTACGGCTCACGCAACTGCATTTTGCCCTCGTAAGTGGCCTCAGCACGTTTCAATTCGTGCTCGGCCTCCTGAAGCTGCTTGACGGCCGTGGCACCCTGCGAACTCAGCGTCTTCGCACGCTGCACGACACGCCGAGCCTGCTCCACGTCGATCTCTGCTTTCTTGATGTCGATTTCGACGTCCATCTGCTTCACGGCCAACTCCGTCTCGAGCGCCTGGATCTGCGCCCGGTTGACCATTAGCTCGACGCCCTGCGGCCCGGCAAGCGGCGGCTCGATCACGGCGACGATCTGTCCGGCCTTGACCTGCTGCCCCACTCGCGGAAATGGTCCGTCCGGCGGCGGCAACACCCGCCCGGCGATCGGCGGGCTCACAACCGCCTTGGCCCCGGCCGGCGGCACGACCTGGCCAGGGACTGTCAGCCGCTGCACTAGACGGCGCTTCGTGACCGGCTCCACCACCACGCCGATCTTCCACGCCTGCTCCTTGAGAAAACTGATCGCCCCTTCCGGCTCCGTGTCGTCCGCCTCATCGGCCGCTTTCGTCGCAGCAGCTTCGTCGGCGTAGACCATCACGGGAACGCGGATCGTCTCTTCCGCTTGGTCACTCTGAAGCGACAGCGTCATCTCGTTCTCGCCAGGCTCAGGGAACGCAACCACCGGCCCGAAGATGCCGGGGCTTCGGGGCGCGGGCTGCTCGACTTGCACCGTCTTGCCCGACGGTCCTGTGGCGACGACCGTCAGCGTGCCGCTTCGGATCGGCATGCCGTCAACCAGCACCGTAAGATGCACGTTGAACTTCGCCGGCTGGCCCTGCACGAGATACGGGTGCTCCATGAACAGTTCCAGCTTCTCGGCGGGCAGCGTCACGGCAACCGTCTTGGGCTCCTCTTTTTCCTGAACGGCCTCCCCGCGACCGAGAAACGACAACTTGCCGCAACCCAAGCCGAGCGCCGGGAGCGTGCAAAGCAACAAGAGCCGACCGAGTAACGGGAATGCGGTCGGGCGAGCAAATCGGTTATGACTCACGGGAGTCTCTCCTCTCAAAACATGCTGAATGATGCCGGGCTGATCGGCGACACGGAACGTGGTGTTACAAGTTGAAGCGGCGGCGGCGCACAGCACCCGAGGGTGCTTGACGCCAGAATAAGGAAGGGCTAGGGACTAGCAGCGAAGCAGGCCCGATCGCGCCTGCAGCGCGCTCGGTGTCCCAGCTTCATGATGAGCAGGAATTGTGAGACGAGAATTCGTTGGGAATTGAAGACTGGCGTTAAAATCGAGCGCAAGTCCCAAAGCATCAGGACAAACGCTTCGTTCCCGCACAGGGCCGACACCGGTGGCGAGGCCCGGCCCGGCTGTTGTAAAACAGGCATCCGCCAGCGGAACACGACGGCTGTGATCGCTCTGCTGTTCGACAGGGGCACGAGCTGTAAATGGAATTCCAAACCACACGCCGTGTAAATGGAACACGCTGTCGTCCAACGCGATCACCGCATCGTGCAGGTGCTCATCCACCGGCTGACCGTGCGAGTGCGACCCGTGCGAATGGGCCAGCCCCTCCGCGTGATCAAGATCCGGAAGCGGGGAAGCGGGCAGCGAATGAGCGTGGCCAATTGTCGGCGTCGAAGCGACGCTGCCAACGAATACGCTGGCGGCAACTATCAACTTCAACAGCTTCTTTGGCCCACAACTTCTCATTGCTCACCTTGTCGAATCGCAATCTCTACCTCATCACCGTAGGCCGAAAATAGCCCAATCCCCGTCGCACAGCAAGCCCATCGGCGCAAACCGTACTCCTTGTCCTTTCAAATCGGACGGCACGATCGTCAAACTTGATTCATTGAGCAGAAACAGCCAGGAAACTTCAAGTCGGCAGGCGGTTTTCGCCGAGTTCGGCGAAGGAGTGGCATTTTCGTTCTGACCGGTCAGCTTCAAAAGCTCAGGCCCAGACCGAACGTGCCGATCAGTTCGTCGCGATCGCCGCCGTGCAGGATCGAGAGGTTGTCGGCGGCGAGATGCAGGTATTCGATCGAGCCGTTCAGGTACCACGAGCCGAACTTGGCTGGAAGCTGAAGCGGAATGCTTACGGAGAGTCCCAGCGACACAAACCCGAATGGCTCGGATGAGCCGTCGGCGTCGAAGCCGCGCCGGAGAATTCGGACGCGTGCTCAACACATACCGCCTGATTTCAGAGTCATCCCTGACGGTTGCAGTTGCTCGTGAGGCAGAGAGCGACTCGGCACCACTTGCAATATCAGGGGATGTGACAATCTCTCAGAACTGTGGTAGGGAACCCTCGCGTACCAAGTGGTTCAATGGTCTTTTCCACCCATCCTGGGGCAGAGTTTTTCGCCGTCTCTCAGTGCGGTTGGTCAGATAATACCTGCCGCGTTGAGAGGACGGTGGTGCAAAACCTACAGGTTTTCTGTCAGTCATTTCGGCCAGTGAACACGGCTGTCGTGCAATTCCTTCGCAAACGACCGAGACCGAGCAGGGGGCTGCCGCGTGGCAGTGACCTCTTCGGTTTCGTGTTCGTTTGTTTCCTCAAGTTAAAGGGAGAAGGACGATGGCCAATCTCACTCGCGCCAGTCACGAACTGTTCAGGCGAAGTCCCGACGAGCGATTTGCGTCGCTGCGAGACCTCGCGGAACACTGCCAGCAGGAGAAGCAATTCTCCACCGACCGCTGGCACCTGCCTCAATTGTTAGAGCCGCATGCATCCAGCGACGACGTCACGGTGAAGCTCGGCGACGACGGAGCGTTTCTGATGAACGACTGGTCGTTCTCGCAGCTCTGCCGGATGGCCGGAGTCAGCAAGGAGACGGTCAACCGTTTGTCACCCGAGACGGCAAGCAGGGCGCTGCGGGAGACACTTCCCGCAGCGGAGAAGCCGCTGCAATTGCTAACGACGGGTCAGAGTGTGCGCTCGCTACACGGAGTCGCATACACGCGGCTGTGGAATGCCGACCTGCTGAACGTCGTCAGTGAGTTCGCGACTGACTTCCAGCCACCGCAGACGGGCATCGAAGATGCGACCGGGCTCTACTGCGGTGAGCAGGACATGTTCACATTTTTGATCGATCCGACGGGCTGGGCGGAGATCAACGGCGAGGCATTTGCGCCTGGATTTTTCGTGTGGAACTCGGAGGTCGGTCGCCGGTCGCTCGGAATCCAATCGTTCTGGTTCCAAGCCGTGTGCCGAAATCATGTGGTCTGGGATGCGACCGAGGTGACCGAGTTTTCGCGGAAACACACGGCCAATGTCCACGATGGGCTGGGAGAAATCCGCCGCATCATCGAGACGCTCGTCAAGAAGCGCGACGAGCGCCGCGACGGATTCGTCCGCGTGGTGACCAAAGCGATGCAGACTTCGCTCGGCGACAACGCGGAGACTGTCGCGAAGGAACTCGCGACAAATGGTATCCCGCGCAGCTTGGCTGCCGACGCGATCGAGATCGCGCGGCAGCAAGGACGATTCACGATCTTCGCGCTCGTGGACGCGCTCACCCGGCTGACGCAGCGGATGAAGTACATCGGCGAACGAGTCGAGGCCGACTCGCAAGTGTCGGCCCTGTTCGCGCTCGCCGCGTGAGCCGGCAATCACTCCAAACAGGAGGCATGAGGATGGACCCACAAGTTGTTTGGGATCATTTGCTGGAGGCGTACGCGGACGAGGATTGGCTGAGCGCCGAAACGTCAGCATCCGCCTTGATCGCGTGGCTCGACAGCGGTGGATTCCCGCCGCAGACCATTTCGGGCCGCACGTTCGGCGATTCGTGGAATCGGGCGGTCGCGTATGCGGGCTGTCGGCTCGCGATGTCGGATGCTCGTTGGATGGGGATCGATTGCGGACAGAGAGCGTGAGACGTGTCAACTTTGGAAGTCGTGTTCGCGGCCACGTCCGGCCGCGCGTGTTTCATTCACTCTGAGGATGTGGTCAAACCACAAGGAGACTGACATGGCACAAAGTACGAGGGAGCCGCCCAAGCGTCCAGTTCACGAGGTGCGGATGGGCCGCATCCGGGCCGCGATCTGGGAGAACGAGACCGAGAACGGCACGCGTCACAACGTGACCTTCTCCCGGCTCTACAAGGACGGCAACAACTGGAAAGACTCGACCAGCTTCGGCCGCGATGACCTGCCGCTGTTGGCCAAGGTCGCGGATCTGGCTCACACCTGGATCTTCGAGGCGGCCAAGGAAGCGGCCAACGCGAACGGCGGCGGCAAGGGCAGCGGTGACGACGTGCCCTACTAGCCAACTGACCGTTCGCCTGTGTCGTAAACGCGAACCGTGCGGGAAGTCTCCCGGCGCGAACCATTAAGGTTCTTTTGGAGGGATGCACCACCGCAACCCTCCAGCTTTGCGGTGAGGGTCATGGCAAACCTGACGCCCCTCTTTTTCGTCATCGGCGCGCTGATGTATTGGTATCCAGACGCGGCAGCCGCGGTCGTGGCCGGCGTGTTGTTGCTGCGATGGCTGTCGAGCCAACGCTGACGACTTGCAATAGCGCGGCGTGCCGAGCAGCGAAAGCAGCGGCACGTCACGTTTTCACTGCCACGCATCCGCAGACCGGAATTCCTCACAAAACTGACCGCAATTCTCAATTCTCTGCCTCCTGTCCACTGATCGCGTAATTGCAGCCCGCTCGAATCACCGAAGCCACCCCGCCCCTAACCATGGAGTGACAAATAGTCTGTCAGAAAAGCGGACAAATAGCGTGGCAGATCACAGAATCGTTGTTTGCCAGCCGACCCGGAATAGTGCTAGACAAAGGACGTTGTCGGGCACTGTGCTGCCGATCGGAAAAACTCATAGGGTGCCGAATTACTCAGTTGCCCAGGGTGTGAATCGGTTGCTCGGTGGAACCGGAATCAGTTTGGTAAGGCGACCCGATGTTTGGTTTTGCTGACGACCGCACGCACGACCGAATCAATTCTCGGCAAGCCGTGCGCATGCTGGAACATGAGTGGAGGAATGTGGGCGACGATTCCAATACGCCGACAATGCTCTGTCGATTCGCCGGCCGCGAGCATGAGAGAATTGACTTGCCTAAACTGATCCGAGGGGCCGGGTACGCCGCTCGGTTCGCCTTTGAGGAGTTCTTTCACGGGCAAGTTCGCAATCCATTCACGCGGAAGGCATACCTCCATTCCTTTCGGTTGTTCTCTGCTTGGTGTGCCGCGCGAGCCTTGAACCTCGCACGGGGCACACCCGGTGATGTCGGACGGTATCTGGACGGCATGGCCATTGCGCCGCCTACTCGCAAACTGCACTTGGCCGCGTTGCGACGGTTCTTTGATGAACTTGTCGTGAGGCACGTGATCATCCTGAATCCGGCGCTGTCTGTCCGAACCGAGCGGTATCAAGTTGTCGAAGGCAAGACACCGGAGATCACGATCGAGCAGGCCCGCCGACTGCTTGCAAGCATCAACACGTCGCACGTCATCGGGCTACGTGACCGAGCCATCATCGCCATGCTGATCTACACGGCCGCCCGAGTTGGCGCGGTTGCGAAGCTCCAGCGCCGGCATTTTTACGAGTCCAGCGACCAATTTGTCCTGCGCTTCACGGAGAAGGGCGGCAAATCTCGCGAGATTCCTGTTCGTCACGACTTGCAACAATTCCTATCTGCGTATCTCGACGCCGCAAAGTTGTGCGATGCGGTCGCCGATACGCCGCTATTCCGATCCACCGTCCGTCGTACGAAACAACTCACACTGCGAGGCATGACCGCCGGCGACATGGGCCGCATGGTCAAGCGCCGCATGCGCGACGCCGGCCTGCCGGCCCGGCTCTGTCCGCACTCCTTTCGAGTTTATATGGCGAGCGAAGTTATGTGGCGTCCAGCGGTAGTCCTCGGGAAATCCCGATGTTTGCATGGCTGGACGCCACATAACGTGGAACCTCTACAGTGTCCTCAGGAACTCCATCAGCCCCTTGTCGTCACGCCAGGGTCTCTGAGCTGTTTCCTGCTTGACTTCGCAGTTCGCCAGCGCCCTAGTCTTCATTTCTAGATCAACCTCCGCGTACACGTTCGTCGTCG
>Ga0247727_10002533_pt1 | contig 41619 bp, 32 predicted proteins | sample WisWelCaveWW1625_FD_202498 | JGI IMG/M metagenome (GOLD analysis project Ga0247727, IMG submission 202498) | Biofilm microbial communities from Wishing Well Cave, Virginia, United States - WW16-25 | ecosystem: Environmental > Aquatic > Deep subsurface > Groundwater > Cave microbial mat | place...
CCCACAAAGGCGATTCGTCTCGCAGACAGGCATGGGTTCTCCTGACGGCTGGTCGTGCGTACTACCAAGTTCATTACAAACTCGGTCTAATTGGAAGGGTACAGGACAGGCCTCCTGGCCTGTCGCTGGAGTTTGGACGTTTTGGGAGCTTCCGAGCCAACGATGTGGCGCAGACACTCGCGTCTGCCGCGTCGAGACTCGTCTCGACGCCAGCGAATTCCCAGCAACTCAACGCACTATAAGTGGCTTCTTGTCACCTGGTATCTGCATGGCAGCCTGCCTCAGGCCTTGTATCCTGGGCCCGACAAACATTCCGACGGGAAAGCCTTTGTCTGAATGGATCGCCACCTCGACACTGCCCGACACGGACCCATGGATCTGCACCAGGAACCTGTTGCCCGCATCATGCTTCGATCCTTGCAGCGTGGGGTACCGAGAGTGCTACCGGCAAGGCTGCTACAGTCGCTGGAGGCTCAACCGCACGGGAGGAGAACCGGGATCCCTGGTCGAGCGCGAGCCAGCAGACCGCAGGCGCCGAGACGAGTCTCGGCGCGGCAGGCTGAGAGCCTGCGCCACGTCGGTCGCCCCGATCTACGGGTGGCCGATGTAATCCAAACGCCCGCCGTCGACCGTGAGCACCTGGCCGGTCAGAAAACCGGCGCCTTCGGAGACCAGGAAGGCCACCGCGTGGGCGATGTCCTCGGGCCGGCCGACGCGGCGGACCATCGACTTTTCCGCGATCGCCGACAGCAGCTTCTCCACCTCCTCCGGCGTGCGGCCTTCGGAGATCATGTCGGTCACGATGAATCCGGGCGCCACCGCGTTCACCGTGATGCCATGCTGTCCGAGATCCATGGCGAAGCGCCGGGTCAGAAGCGCCACGGCCGCCTTGGTGGCGGCGTAGAAAGTGGTCCCAGCCATGGCCGTGCCGAGCGCAGCGATGGAGGTGAGGTTCACGATGCGGCCCCAGCGGCGCTGTTTCATCCCGTCCACCACGGCGCGGGTCACGTGGACCAGCCCGTCGACATTGGTGCGGCGCATGGCGTCCATCCGGGAGAAGTCGAAGTCGGCGAGATCGCCCCGGGCGAACACCCCCGCGTTGTTGACCAGGATGTCCGCCGGCCCGAGCTCGCTCTCGAGGCGCTCCCCTATCGCACGCACCTGCGCCGGGTCGGAGATATCGGCGCAGAGCGGGCAGGCTTCCCCACCACCGCGGCGTATCGCTTCCACCAGCGAATCCGCCTCCTCCCGGCGAGCGCGATAATTCACCCCGACACGGACGCCCTCGGCGGCCAACCGCAGCGCGATGGAGCGGCCGATTCCGCGCGAGGCACCGGTGACGAGGGCGACGCGGGCTGGCAACTCTAGGAGACCGCCCTTTTGGCCGTCATCTCGAAGCTGCGGTCGCCCATCTCGACATTCAGCTTCATCTCGTTGCCGGTGACCTTGCCCTTGTACTTCATCTTGACTTCATTGCCGCCGAAGTTGCGTGTGACCGAGAAGGAGATCTCGTCGCCCGCGAGCTTGCCCTCCTCGATGGCGGTGTCGCCTCCGCGACCGGAGATGCTCCCGGAGAGCTTCTCGCCATCGGCCTTGAGGTTGATGGTGTTTTCGCGGGTCTGGCCGTCGGGCGTGGTGAACGAGGCCACCCACTTGCCGTTGACGTCGGCAGCCGTGGCGCCGAGAACCAGAATCGCGGCCAGCATCAGGGCGCGCGCGGTTAAGGAAAACTTCATGTTTGTCCCTCCTTGAGATGGATACTACATTTCATCACAGTGGGCGGAAACAATACAACGCCGCGCGCGTGCGGATGTACAGCCGCCCGGCGGCGATGGCGGGAGTGGCGTAGCATTCCTCGCCCAGATCGTTCACCGCCAGCACTTCCCACTGCGGGCCGGCCTTGAGCACGGTGACCTTGCCATCTTCGCTCACCAGGTACACCTTGCCGTCACCGGCGACCGGCGAGGAATAGTACGTCCCCAGGGCCCCCTCCGCGCGGCCTTCCTTATACACTTGGCCCGTCGCCAGGTTGAGCGAAGTGATGATGCCGCCGTTCTTCACCATGTACAGAACTTCCTTGTAAAGTACCGGCGAGGGCACCTGGGGAAGGTTCTTCTTGAAACGCCAGAGCAGATTGGTAGCGGTCAGGTCGCCGCGGCCGCCGAGTCGGATGGCGTGCATGCCGTAGTCGCCGATCGTGGTGGAGGTGAGGAGCGCGTTCCATTCCTTGGCCTCGATAAACCCGTTGCCGTCGTTGTCGAAGAAATCGAACTGCTCGCCGAAGTTTTTGTCCTTGTTCAACTCCTCGCGCGAGATGCGGTTGTCGCGGTCGGAGTCGAAATCTTTGGCGAAGGCATCGAACATGGGTATCTCGGGCTTGTCGAAACCTTCGCCGTGAAAGAACAGGCGGTCTCCGGCGAGCACGGGCGTGCCGTAGATAGAGATGCCGGTCTTGCGGAACCACCAGAAGCGCTCGCCGGTCTCTGGCGAGTAGCCATCCACGCGGTCCCACCCTACATTGACCAAAACCGGCGCCGGGCTCTCCCCCTTGGGCGAGTAGAGGACGGGCGTGGCGTAGCTGGCGCCAGACCCCGGCCGCTCGACGCGCCAACGGATCCGCCCGTCGTTGCGATCGACGGCCACCAGGAAAGAGCCGGTCTGCTGATCGCAGGCGAGGATGATCTTGTCGCCGGCGACGATGGGCGAGGCCGACATGCCATAGAAGTTGTGGAACGGCCCGAGCGGTCGCCGCCAGCGCTCGTTGCCGTCGGGGCCGTAGGAGACCAGGCCGAGGTCGGGGAAAAACACGTAGACGTTCCGGCCGTCGCTCGCCGGCGTGGGCGCCGCGGAATCGTTCAGCCGGTAGATCTTGTGCGCACGCTCGCGCGCAATCTCGCGGCGCCAGAGGATCTTCCCGGTTAGCGCATCGAGGCTCAGGGTGGTCAGCTTTTCGCCGTCCACCGCCGTGAGATACACCCGCGAGCCGGCCACGATGGGCGACGATCGGGAAAACGGCGCGGCCGTCTTCCACGCCAGGTTCTTCGCGGCCCCGAACTCGACCGGCAGCGCGCCGGAATCGGAGATGCCGGTCCCATTCGGTCCGCGGAATCGCGGCCAGTCCTGTGCGGCCAGCGCGGCGGCGGCCATCAGCATGAGTGCGATGCCCTTCATCTTGAGTAGTGTACCCAGACCGGCGAGCTCCAGGCGAGGTGCCCGTTCTCCTGCTCCAGTCGCACGTAGTATCGATTCTCGCCCGCCACGGGGTCCGGGTCCGTATAGGTGAAGGCATCGGCGTTCTTGCCGGCGGGCCTCGACGTGTAAACGTAGCGCTCGTTGTGGATCACGTCGATGCGGCGAATGGGGGCGGTGCCCAGGGCGTTCACGGTCAGTGCGTAGCGCCCGGCGATCTTGCATTCTTAGTCCTGCAAGTACTCGCGGTCGCCGGCCTTCACGCGAACGTCGAGCACGATGTTGTCGGTGGCGCCGTAGGTGCGCCGCCGGCGCATGGCGTCGATCAGCGCCTCGCGCGTGCCGTTCTCGGCCAGGATGCAGGAATAGGAGATGTGGGTCGAGCAGTGGTCCGAGCTCGCCTGGATCCCCATGCGGTGGCCCCGTGCGAGGGCGTTCCAGAAGAAGCCCGCCGGCTGGTAGCCGCTCCGATGCAGATAGGGCTTCTCGGCGGTGGCGCCTTTGGGCCCGCCCTCGTGCTCGTACACGACGCGGTGGCCCTGGTAGATCTCCACCAGCGGCTCGAGTTCGTTGTCATGATCCTTCCAGTCGGTGCCCTGGTCGGTGGCGATCGTATGGCGAAAGGCGATGGCGTTGTGTTTGCGCAGGTAGGGAATCACTTCCTCGGCGGAGCGCTTGCGGCCCTGCTGCTCCTCCGGCGAGGCCGGCAGGATGGGAACCCCGCGCCGGGGCAGCACGATGTTGCGATGGCCGTTCGGGTAGCGGATGCTGCGCTCGTAGGCGTAGAGCGTCGTCAGCCGGCCGGGAACCAGGAACAGGTCGACGGATTTCTGCGTTTTCCACCAGTTGTAAGGGGTCGCGCCGCCCTGGTGGTCGGTGACCGAGGCGATATCCATGTCGGAGGCGTCGAGCATGTAGCGATAGAAGTCCCACAGCGAGCCGTCGCCGACGCCGTCGCCGGAAAGGGCGGTGTGCCGGTGGAGGTCGCCGCGAAAGATGCGGTACCGCTTTCCACCGCTGGCGACGCGGTATCCGCGCACGGCGCCGATTTCGGCCGCCTCGGTGGGATGGGTGGAAAACGCCAGCTCGGGCCGCTCTTGGAAAGCGCGCAGGGCGATCTCGCCGCCCGGGGTGGGTCGCTCGATCCGCGCGGCATACACCCGCTGCCGCTGCGGACCGCCGGCGCCGAAGTTGCGCAGGTCCCCGGCCCAGGCGGCGTAGAGATTGCCGGATGCGTCGGCAGCCAGCGCCGCGCGGATGTCGTGCGCGCCGCGCGAATCCGGCAGCACGCGGTGGCGCTTCCAGCCGGAGCCGTCCAGAGTGATCACGACGTTCTCCCATACGCCGCGCGCGCCCCAGACTTCCAGCACCCTGTCGGCATGGGTCAACTGCTGCGCCAGGATGGTCACCGCTCCGTCGGTGGCGACGTGAAGCTGGGAGTAGTGGAGGAAGTCGGGAACGCCGAGCGGGAACGCTTCCGAGAGCGGCATGCGCGGCTCCTCGATGCGGTCGCCGGAAAGCCGCACCAGGCCCAGCCGGCGCGTCTGGTAGAGCGGGTTGCCGCGGTCCTTGAACAGGTAGCCGTAGTCTTTGCCCCAGTTGGTCTCGGCCTGGTCGAAGCCGATCCACAGGCGGCCCTGGGGGTCGGCGGCGAGCCCGGCGTGCGCTTCAAAGCGCGGCGAGCTGGTGACGGCGCGAACCGGGCCGGGGCTGCCGCCGCCGTAAGAGCGCACGAAGATGTCGTAATTGCCTCGGTCGTAGCTGTCCCAGCCGACCCACACGGTCCCTTGTGGGGTGACGGCGAGTGCGGGCTCCCAATCATTGGCGCGCGACTCGCTGACCTTCACCTCCCCGCCCCAGTTGCCTTGCCTCATGCGGCGCAGGTAGATATCGGACTGCGTGTCGCGGAAGGCCTGCCAGGCCAGCCAGAGATCGCCGCGCGCGTCGGCCGTCAGGCGGTGGTGGAAATCCGTACCCGGCGCCGTAGTGAGCCGCTCGACGGCCTGCCATCCCTCACGGGTGCGGCGGCGCGAGTAGAGGTCCCAGTTGCCGTCGACCTGCGCCGACCACACCACGTGCAGCGCGCCCTGGCCGTCGAAGACAGCGGCGGTGCGGTACACGTCGCGCGTCTCCGGCGTCTCGAATCTCTCCGCCGCGAGCCAGGATTTGCCGTCGAACTCGCGCACGTGCACGCGGTCGCGCTCACCGGTGAACTCCTGCCAGGCGAGGGCCAGCCGCCCGTCGGCGCCCGTGGCCAGCGCGGGGAAATCCGCGTCGACGTTGCCCGGCTCGCTGAGCAGCGCGGGCGTGGGCGCCAGCTCGATCTCGACGTTGCCTCCGGCGAGCGAGATCATCTTCCCGGCGGCGAGCTCACCGAGCGCGAAGGTGTGCTGGACGGAATCCATCGCCATGCGGAATCGCGCGGATGCGTCACCCTGTACGGTGGCGTAGACGCCGTTGGGGAGGATCGGGCGCAGGCCCGGGCGAGCGGGGGAGAGATCCACCTGGGTGAGGCCGACCCAGGGCCGTGTGGCGAGCTCCCAGCGGTTGGAATCCGCCAGGATCACATCGCCGGACTGGAAACGGTAGCCGCTGACCGCGAGCACACGCGCCCCCGCTGAGGCCGGCTCGATGAGACCCTTCCACATTTTGGGGGCATTATCGGTGACGCCGGCGCGGATCAGGATGGTCGGCGTGTCCCAGCGTGGGCCGACGTCCTGCTGCGCCTGGGCGCCGTGGCGCGCCAGCCACATTACCACGCCGGCCGCGAACAGCGCGAGGAGGACCCAACGGTTACCCATGGTGGCCCACGTTATCACGATCCCTCGCGAAGCGGTACACTGTCAGGAAAGCGGGGGGGCGACACAATGAGCTGCCGGATCCTGATTCTTTCCGCCGTCTGCGCGGCCGCGCTGTACGGGCAGGCGCAAAGCGGCACCATCGTCGGTACGGTCACCGACCAGGCCGGGGCGGTGATCCCGAACGCCGCCGTGCGGCTGGTGAATGAAGGCACGCAGTTCACGCGCGCGGCGACGACCAACGCCAGCGGCCAGTATGTCGCCTATTCGATCCCCACCGGCACCTACGTGATCACGGTGGAGCATCCCGGCTTCCAGAAAGTGGTGCGCCTGGGCGTCCACCTGACGGCCGCCGACACGCTCACGGTCGACCTGCAACTGCGCGTCGGCAACGTGCAGGAGACTGTCGAGGTCACCGGGGCGGCGCCGCTGCTGCAATCGCAGACGGCGACGGTGTCGTCGCTGGTCAACAACCAGCAGATGCTCGAGATGCCGATGAACGGACGCACGTTCACCGCGCTGCTGCGTCTGGGCCCGGGAGCCTACACCGGCTCGAGCGGGAACCTGGCCAGCTCGCCCTACGCCATGCGCGGCGACGTCAACATCAGCGTCAACGGCTCCAGCGCGCAGAACAACAGCTACCTGATCGACGGCATGGTGAACCGCAACCTGTGGCTGAGCACGCTCATCCTGGTGCCGACCGTGGATTCGATCCAGGAAGTGCGCATGCTCACCAGCAACTACTCGGCCGAGTACGGCGCCGCCGCCGGCGCGGTGACGGTGGTGCAGACCAAGTCCGGAACGAACGCCTTCCACGGCAGCGCCTACGAGTTCCTGCGCAACGACAAGCTGGACGCCAACACGTTCTTCAACAACCGCGGCGGGGCGAGAAAGCCGGCCTTCCGCCGCAACGAGTTCGGCGCAACCTTCGGCGGCCCCCTCCGACGCGACCGCACGTTTTTCTTCGGCGACTACCAGGGCATCCGCATCCGCGAGCCGCGCTCGATCACTTCCTCGATCCCCACCGGGGCCCAGCGCGCCATGGTGACCACGGGCGATTTCAGCGGCCTGGGCGTCGCGGTCTTCGATCCCGCAGCCACCGTCGCCGGCCCGAACAACACGCGCCTGCGCACGCAATTCGCCGGCAATCGCATTCCCGCCGCGCGTCTGGATCCGGCCGCGGTGCGCCTGACGGGGCTTCTGCCGGGTCCGACTTCCTCGGCCGCGACGCGAAACTTCATCTTCAACCCTCGCGTCGAGCAGCGCACCGACCAGTTCGACATCCGCCTGGACCAGAACGTAGGCGCCGGCGACCGGCTGTTTTTCAAGTACAGCTACGACTCCACCGACCTCACCACGCCGGGCCTGCTGCCGGCGCCGGCCAACGCCGGTGTGCCGATCGGCGCGTTTCTTTCGGCCGACGGCGCCAACACGGCCACCGTGGTGCCGCTGAAGAACTGGTCGGCCACGCTGAACTTCACCAAGGTGCTCACGCCGCACATCGTCAACGAGACACGCCTGGGCGCGGTGCGCTGGAACCAGTACATCCTGCCGCTGGGGAACGCGTTCAACACCGCCGAGGCGGTGGGGATCCGGAGCATCAACATCAACGACAAGTCGGGCGGGCTCCCGTCGTTTTCCGTCACCGGTTTCCAGATCGTCGGCGACAACTCGACGTTTCCGGAAAACAGCCAGACCGTTTCGTTCCAGTACGAGGACATCCTCACCGTAGTCCGCGGCTCGCACACGCTGAAGTTCGGCGGCCTGTACGTGCGCCACCGCTTCAACGGCTTCTCCGCGTTTCCCACCCGCGGCCAGTACGCCTTCAATGGACAGTTCACGCGCCAAATCGGCGCCACCGGGGCGCAGACGGCGCTGGCCGACTGGGCGCTGGGCGCCACCAGCGGCGTCACGCGCAACGTGCTGGTCGGCACCTTCGGCATGCGTTTCTGGAACCTGGCGATGTTCGCCGACGATTCCTGGCGCGTGAACAACCGGCTGACCTGGAATTTCGGCCTGCGCTACGAGCTGCTCGCGCCCCCTTACGAAGTGAACGACCGCTGGTCGAATTTCGACGTGAGCACGGCGCGCCTGACGCTGGCCGGTGGCGACCGCGGCCACCGCCTGCGGAGCCTCGACGCCAACAACCTGGCCCCGCGCATGGGGATCTCCTACTTGTTGACCAAGGACGGCAAGACCGTGCTGCGCTCCGGCTTCGGAGTCTCCTACGTCGAGGCCGGCCAGGGCGGCGGCCAGCTCTACAAGAACCTGCCGTTTTTCTTCTCGCAGGTCATCGCCACCGACCAGAACGCCGCGCCTGCGCTGCGGGTGAGCGACGGGCTGCCGGCCCCGGTGGCGCCGGACCGCAACGACGTCGTCGCTCTCTCCGGCGGCAACCCCAACGCGTGGGATTTCGCGCTGAAGGCGACGCGGGCCATGCAGTGGAGCTTCGGCGTGCAGCGCGAGCTGGCGCGCGACCTGCTGCTGGAGGCGGGCTACGTCGGCACCCGCACGCTCGGGCTGATTTCCAACGTCAACCTGAACCAGTCGGCGCCCGGAGCGGGGGCGCAGGGCCCGCGGCGGCCGTTTTTCTCCATCAACCCCGGAGTGACGAACGTCACTTACCGGACCAACTACGGCGCCGCAAAGTACCACTCGCTGCAAACGCGTGTCGACAAGCGCGCCGCGCGGGGCCTGACTGTTTCGCTCGCCTACACCTGGTCGCACTATCTGGGCAACGGCGGCAACATCAACGGCGGCGGCAACGGCCGCAGGACGCCCGCTGCTACCGCTGCGAGTGGGGCGGCATGCCGGAGGATCGCCGCCACGTGGTGGTGGTCAACCACGTCTACGAGCTGCCGTTCGGCTTCGGTCGTCCCTTCGCCAGCCAGGGCGTGCTGGGGCACCTGGTGGGCCAATGGAACGTCAGCGGCATCTGGACAATGTCCACCGGCGAGCACCAGACTCCGGGCCTGGCCGCGGCGGTTTCCAACTCCGCCGGCGGCGGCGGCGACCGCCCGGACCGCCTTCGCGACGGTAATCTTCCCGCCGGCCAGCGAAGCATCGACCGCTGGTTCGACATCGCCGCCTTCGGCGCTCCCGCGCAGTTCAATTTCGGCAATGCCGGCCGCGGGATCCTGGAGGCGCCGGGCAACTTCAACGTCGATCTGGGTATTCACCGCAACTTCCGCATCCGCGAAGGCTGGCGGCTGAGCTACCGCTGGGAGATGTTCAACGCCTTCAACCGCGCCAACCTCGGCGGGCCCAGTGTCGCCATCGGCAACCCGGTGGCGGGCCAGATCAGCGGGACCGCCCCGGCGCGCATCATGCAGATGGCGCTGAAGCTGAGCTTCTAGGCGCAGCCGGCCCTTGGACGGAGAGGTAGCCAAGTATACTTGCTATACTAAGCTTGTGCCCCAACTCAACTTCTACGTCCCCGAGCCGATGGCAGCTCTCCTGCGTGAGCGTGCCGGACGCCAAGGGCTCTCGCTGTCGAAGTACCTGGCTAACCTTGTAAGCCGTGAGGCTGCACCGGACTGGCCTGCGGATTTCTTCGAGAACGTCGTCGGCTGCTGGAAGGGGGAGTTGGAGCGACCTCCTCAAGGAGAGTTTGAGAACAGGGACGAACTGTAAGCTCTGGGGCTTCCACTCGTGTATCTTCTGGACACCAACGTCTGCATCGGTCTGCTGAAAGGGATCGAGCCGCTGGCGGCTCGCCTTCGCCAGGCTGCCCCGAGGGAAGTCGTTCTGTGCAGTGTTGTTCTCGCGGAACTCTATTGGGGAGCCCGAAAGAGCCTTCGGGTTGACTCCAACTTGGCGGTGCTGCGACGTTTCACGGGTTCTTTCAAGAGTCTCCCGTTCGACGATCGGGCGGCAGAAGAGTACGGCCTGATTCGGGCCGGCCTGGAACGCGCAGGGACGCCCATCGGACCCAACGATCTGTTGATCGCCTCCATCGCCCGCTCCCATGACTGCGTTTTGGCGACGATGAACGAGCGGGAGTTCCTGCGAGTAAGCGGCCTGCGCGTGGAGGTCTGGGCCCGCTGACCGCCATCGGTAACCGTCCATCCAGTTAGCGGCGCGGTAGCAGCTACCGCGGAAGCGTGCTGTGGTGAAATAGAAAGGCAAGAGGGGATCATGTGGTGCCTCACCCTGCCTGTTGCGACTTACGCGCAAGGAAAGGGCAACGCGAAGGACGTGCCTGCGCTCATCGAGGCTCTGCAAAGCGCGGACGTCGAGAAACGAGGCAATGCCGCGTTTGCGTTGGGAAAGTTGGGGGCCGCGGCGAAGGCTGCTGTGCCGGGTCTGCTCGGTTTGCTGAAAGACCCGGAGCACGCTGTACACGTCCGTCCGGCATTTCTCGGTCATTTCCCTGATCAAGCTTGGTGCTGGGTCCAGAGTTACTCCGCCGGCTCTTGTCAATTCGCTCACCTATGTAGACCCGCTTTCGAAAATGAGCGGCGCCGGTGACCTCATTATGCTCCTTGGGGTTTTCGCGGGGAAACGAGCGGAGCCATCGACGACGGTCTTGGGTCTCGCCAAACCGGTTGTGCCGGTGCTGATGGAAGCCTTGCGCAACCCAGACCGCGGAGTGCGCGCGAACGCAGCCTTTATTCTTGGAACCACGGGCCTTGGAATGGGTCCCGATGCGGCCGTGGCTGTTCCGTCGTTGGCTGAGGCGCTGAAGGATCCGGACGCCGTCGTTCGTGCAAGCGCGGCCGGCGCTCTCCGAATGATTGGCCGCGAAGCGGGAGATGCGATTCCGGCGCTTACCGCGGCGCTCAAGGATAACGACAAGAAAGTGCGAGACGCCGCATCGAAGGCCTTGAAGAGCATCCAGCGTGATCAGAAAAGAAAGCCCTGATCTGACAGCTACGAGGTCGGGTTGCTGCGCGGGACGCTCACCGTGGCCGTCTTCCGCGACTTGTTGCCGGCGCCGTCGGTGCACTCGACCGTAAGGGTATAAACGCGGCCCGTGCCGTTGTCGGCGCGCTCGGCACGCAGATCCACCGTGAGATCGCCGGTGATGATCCAGTCCGGCGACTGGTCGTCGTCGCCGGTGCCGCTGACGGGCTCGTTGCTGGCGACCGCAACGATCTTGCAGGTAACGTTGTCGTTGCAGTTGTCGGTGACCGAAACGCCTACGGTAACGCGCACCATCTTGTGATTCGGAGGCCACAGCACCGCCGGCGAGGGAGTGGCGGCCCAGATCACCGGCGGCCGGTTGCAGTTGCAGGGGAGTTCGCAGAACATGTTGTCCACGATCTCAGCCTGGGTGCGTGCCACGTCCCACATGCGCGCCTCGTCGATCAGGCCGTGGAAGATCACCGTGTTCTGTGGATCGCCTCGGACGTGGCCGATATGCAGCTCCTCGCCGAAGAAAAACTCGTTGCCGATGCCGGAGACCGACGAGTCGAACACGCCGTCCACGTACAGGGAGGCGGTGGAGCCTTGCCAGACGTAGGCGATGTGATACCATCTGCCCGGCACCAGCTTGGTGTTGGAATAGATGCGCTTCGGGCTCTGGCAGTCGTCCACAACCTGGGCGACGATGGTGCCCTGGCCGTTGATGACCTGCATTTCGACCGAGAACTCATCCAGGCAGTTTCCGCCCTGTTTTCCGAAGATGAACATGCGGCGGAGGCTGGCCGGAAAGACCCAGGCCTCGATGGTGAGGGCGTTGGTGGTGTGCCAGCTCTCGAGGCTGGGAGAGGAGAGCACTTTCACGTAATCGTCCATGCCGTCCAGTTGAATGGCGAGACCCTGGATACCGGGTGCGTAGCCGGGGCCTCCCACTTCGATTCCGTGGTTGCCGCTGCCGCTCGAGTCCATGGCGTCCCCGTTGAACTTCCAATACCCGATCAGGCCGGGCTGGGCGCCGGCGGGCAGTGTGGCGGTCAAGGCGAAGACCATGCCGGCGATACAAGTGAGCGTTCGCATTCGTGGTTCCTCTTTCCGGGGGGCACGTGCGGTGTGGCCCCGTGTCCAGATACTGGAAGAGAACGGCTCCGCGTTTCAAGCGAAACGATGCGAATCAATGCGAATCGTTACGACGTCGCCCCGGCCGGGCGGGGTAGGATGGATCGGGGAGGATTCCATGCCCGGGCTCACACGCAAACAGTTCCTCGCTTCAGGCGCGGCTGGATTCGCCGGAGCGCAGCAGGTTTCCGCTCAAGGCGCCCGCGCCGCTAGAGGCGCCCGCGCCGCTAGAGGCGCCCGCGCCGCCGCCGGCCGGCCAAAGAACGTGCTGTTCCTGTTATCGGACCAGCACAAGCCGCGCGCGATGAGCCTGCTCGGCGATCCCTACGCGCGCACGCCGCACCTGGACGGGCTCGCCCGCGGCGGGCTGCGCTTCGAGCAGGCCTATTGCTCCAACCCGGTCTGCACGCCGTCGCGCGCCTCGCTGCTGACGGGCCTCTATACCCACAACCACCGCACGCTGACCAACGCCACGCCCTGGCCGTTCGAGACCAAGACGATGGCGCATCATTTTAACCGCGCGGGCTACATCACGGGCCTGATCGGCAAGATGCATTTCGTCGACGCGCAAACGCACGGCTTCGAGTACCGGCTGGATTTCAACGACTGGTACCAGCACCTGGGCCCGATGACAAAGCTGTACGCCGAGGAGCTCTCGCGCGTCAACTCCGGATGCGGCCTGCCGCAGATCGACGACCTGTGGCGCGACTTCGGCGATCCCTGGCTGGAGGCGCGGGAAAAGGACGACCGGCAGGGATTCGTCCACGTCGGCCGCGCGTCGAAGATCCCCGAAAAGCACCACCAGGAGAACTTCGTCGCCCGCGAGACGATTCGTTTCCTGAAGCGGTTCGGCAAGCAGCACCCGTTCTTCCTGATCAGCTCGTACCTGAAGCCCCACGACCCGTTCATGCCGGCGGAACGATTCGCGCGCCAGTTCCCGCCGGGAAGCGTCGAGCTGCCTTCGACCTGGGGAAAGGTGGACCTGAACAACGTGCCCCGCGAGATCCGCAGCCGCATCGAGACCGACCGGCCCACGCCCGAGCTGAAGGACCCGGCGCTGGCGCGGATGCGTGTGGCGATGTACTACGGCAGCGTCGCGCACCTGGACGACTGTCTCGGGCAGGTGCTGGCGGCGCTGCGCGAGCTGGAGCTCGAGAACGACACCATCGTCGTCTACAGCTCCGACCACGGCGAGATGCTCGGCGAGCACGGGCTGTGGGGCAAGTTCGTCTTTTACGAGCCTTCGGTCGGCGTGCCTCTGATCCTCCGCGTGCCGGGGCTGACGCGACCGGACACGGTGGCCCATGCGCCAGTGAGCCAGGTGGCGCTGCTGGCGACGCTGCTCGATCTGTGCGGACTGCCGGCGGCGCCGGGACTCGACGAGCCCAGCCTGGTTCCGATGATCCGCGAGCCGGAGCGCACAGCCGCCCGGCCTGTCTACTCCGAGTTCGCGCTGCGCAGCAAGAACGCCAAGTACATGATCCGCGACGGCGACTGGAAGTATTGCCACTACGTCAGCGACACACCGGAGCTGTACAACCTGCGCGAGGATCCGCTGGAGATGAGAAACCTCGCCACGGCCCAGGCGTGGAAAGGCAAGGTTGACGAGATGCGGGAGCGCCTGTTCGTCTGGCACCGGCCCCCCGAGCGCTGATCTTACGGACCGCTGGGACCGCCCGCAATCCGGTATTTCAGCCGGCCGGCGTCGTGGCAGCTCAGGCACATCATGCGGTTGTCGCGGCTGATCCGCTCGGGCTGCTCGAGCCACTGCCGGGCGCGGCGTTCATAGGGGCTGTCGGGCATGGATTCCACGATGCGACGCAGGTAGGTGCGGGCCTGCTCGGTGTTCCCCAGCCGGTGCTCGGTGTCGGCCAGCCCGCCCAGAACCTCGCCCTTCAAATGAGGAGGCAGCTTGTCGAGCCCCTGCTCCTGGGCGCGGAACAAGGCCAGGTAGAGCTCCCGGCCCTTTTCCAGCCCCGCCCGCTGCCTTTCGGCGGGCAGTCGCGGCGAGAAGTAGGCCATCGTGGCTCCGTAAGTGGCATCACGCCGATGCTGGACGGCGACTGCGCGCGCGCCTGTTCCAGGAGCTGAGTGCCCTCTCCCCACAGCCGCTCGAAGCCGGCGCGGTCATCGCCTTCCAGCGCACGGATCCCCAGGTACGCCGTGCCGAACCCCTTGAGCGCCATCGCGTCCGGGTGGTTGGGGATCTCGCCCAGGATCTGGTCCACCTTGAGCATGCCGCCCTGGAAGCGCTTCATGTTATTGCCGAGCGGCCCGGCGAACAGGTCCTCGCGCAACAGAGTGTAGAGGGAAATCTTCTGCGCCCAGCCGACCGCCAGGGCGCCGAGAAGGAACCCGGTCAGAAGTCGAAATTTCATCCGCATCCTCCTAACGTGTCAAGTATACGAGACTGATCCCGGAAAAGTTCCGCCGGGTCACACCGCCGCCGCGGCCACAGCGTCCGACACCGGCCCGAGCAGCCCGTCGCGCGACTGGGCGGCCGGGCGCGTAGTCAGAAGAACACAGCGTAGGCCGTTGGCGGGATCGGCCCAGGCGACGGTGCCGGTGGAGCCGTAGTGGCCGAACGTGCGGGGCGAGCATGCCTTGCCGAACGTCCCCGGATCGAGCATCCAGCCCAGTCCCCAGGGCTTGTTGAGGCCGCCGTTGTGATTGGTGATCATGGCGCGGGCGGTCTCGGAGCGCAACACGCCCCGCTCGGGCTCGAGGAACGAATCGAGGAAGCGGGCCACCTCGGCCGCGGTCGAGTGCGCGCCGCCCCAGGGCGCGCCAAAATCGCGCCAGTAGGGGCTGTTCCAGTTCCAGTCCTCGTCATCGCTCACCTGGCAGAGCGCGGTGTCGGTGATGCGACGCCCGCCCAGGCCAAGCGAGGTGCGCTTCATCCCGAGCGGCTCGAACAGCTCGCGGCGCAGGAAGTCGCGAAACGGCACACGTGCGACGCGCTCCACCGCCTCGGCCGCCAGCAGGATGCCCATGCTCTGGTAGCGAACCTCGGCGCCGGGCGAAAACAGCAGCGGCGTGCGGCAGGCGGCGGCGACAAAGTCGGCCATCGGCGCGTGGCGGCGGCGCAGGTCGACGTTCTCCGGCAGCATGTCGGGAAGGCCCGAGGTGTGGGTCAGCAGGTGGCGCAGGGTGACGCGATCGCGATCGCCGCCGCGAAATTCCGGAACGAACCGGGCGATGGGATCCGCCAGCGCCATCTGACGCCGGTCGACCAGCAGCATCACGGCGGCCGCGGTCATCGGCTTGGTGATGGAGGCGAGCAGAAAGACCGTACGCGGCGTGCGAGCGGCGCCGAAGCCGCGCTCGATCACGAGGCCGCCCTGGCGCACGTGGAGAGCCGCGGCGGCAACTTCTCCGGAAGCGGTGGCTTTTTCGACCAGCGCTACGGCGCGGTCGAGATCGCCCCGGCGCAGCGCGAATGCGAGCGGTGTTGCGAACAGTTGACGTCGCGTCATGGCCCTCTGCGTTCCCTGCGCATCACCCCGCCAGAGCGAGTACGCTCTGCAAGAGCACGTTTGCGCCGCGCGCACAGTCCTCCCAGCCGGTCAACTCCTTCGGCGAGTGGCTGATGCCGCCGACGCTCGGCACAAAAATCATTCCCATCGGCCCCAAGGTGGCCATTACCTGCGCATCATGCACAGCTCCGCTCGGCAGGCTCTTGTTGGACAGCTTCAGGTGTTCCGCCGCCCGCTGAATGACGGCTTGAACCTCGGGGCTGGCGAAGGCGGGCTCCGCGTGTTGGGTCTGAGTCAGCGCAATTTGAGTCTTGGTCTGATCGCCAATCGCCAACGCCCGTGCGCGGAGGGCTTCACCCAACCGCCGCAACTTCCCGTTGGATAGATCGCGGAGATCAATGCTGAGCCGCACTTTGCCAGGAACGACATTCGAAGCATTGGGCTCTACTTCCAGGTGACCGACGGTTCCCACTTGCGGGCCCGGCGCCTGTGTCACCAGCTCCCGCACAGCCAGGGTCAGTTGGGCGGCTGCAATTAATGCATCCTGACGATCGGCCATGGGAGTAGTCCCGGCATGATTCGCCATGCCGGTGATCGCGGCATCGTAATGATCCAGCGCCACGATACCTTCGACGATGCCGATGCTGGTTGCCGCCTTATCCAGCGTGCCGCCCTGCTCGATGTGCAGCTCCAGGTACGCGTGAAATGCCCCGCTGCGCAACTGGGTCTCGTCCAAACGAGCGGGGTCGCCGCCGATTCGGCGCATGCTCTCACGAAGCGTAAGCCCTCGTGAAGTGCCGTCCAGTTCGCCTGGGCGTAATTTGCCCGCGGCCGCGCGGCTGCCGTTGAGGGTGTTCCCGTTGAAAGTGGCTTCTTCACAGCTCCACACGACAGCTTCCAGCGGACGGCGCGTGACGACGCCGTTCTCGCCCAACACATGCAGGACCTCTATTGCCGCCAGCGAGCCAAGGTCCCCGTCAAAGTTGCCGCCATTCGGAACTGAATCGATATGGGACCCGAACAAGACGGGTGCAAGTGCGGCGTCTATGCCGGCCTTCCGGACAAAGATATTTCCGGCGGCGTCGATCCGGGCATTGAGGCGCGCTGCCTGGACCAAGCCCAACAGGTATTTGCGCCCGGCGATGTCGGCATCGGAGTAGCCAATGCGGCTGACCCCATCCGAGAAGCCGCCGCCCGCGGGTCGCCCATGCAGGCTGAGAGATTCAATTTGCTGACGCAGACGCGCCGCGCCGATCTCCAGTTGCGGACCGGCGCGCGCTCCATGCGACCCGGCGAGCAGGGATAGACTCGTCAGAAGTTCACGCCGTGTCATAGTCCCCGTGCCTTAGAGTACTGCATTTCGCAAATACGGTGACGTATCGGCGAGCAGCGTGGCGTGGCGCAGGCTCTCAGCCTGCCGCGTCGGCACTCCTGCCGACGCTTGGTTGGGCGGCCCCGTGCGCCGAGATGAGTCTCGGCGCGGCAGACACGAGTGTCTGCGCCACGTCTGGGAACATACGTCATCGTAATTCCGAACGTGAGCACTTAGTAAACCAGGATTTCCATTTTGCCTTCCCGTATACCCCATGTCAATCCAGGCGGAAACAGGCAACCGTGTTTTCGTTGCGGATCCAGATGCGGCTGCCGGCGACGGCCGGGTAGGCGCGCACCGTGCCGCCAAGCAGCGGGCCGCGGCGGAGCGGGCGGAAACCCGCCGGGGAAGCTTCGGCCACCACCAGTTCGCCGTTCTCGCGCACCACCAGCAGGTACGGACCAGCCAGCGTGAGGGTGCCGGCGCCGAAGGAGTCCACGTTCCACAGCACCTTGCCCGTGCGCATCTGGATGGCGCGCAGGCTCTGCCCGGACTCCTGGCGGCCGTGGAAGCCGAACAGCGATCCGTCGCGATGGACACTGGTGGCGTAGTGGTTCGACAGCGACTCGTCGGAGGACCACAGCGACTTCACCCCGTCGGGTGAAGCTTCGAGCAGCACCGCACCGGTTCCATAGCTGGCGGAAAGGAAAACCAGGTTGCCGGCAACCACCGGTGCGGCGGCGTTCACAGAGGCGTGTGAGCGGGAACGCCACGGGAACCGGAAGCGCACGGACCCGTCGGCCGGGTTGACTCCGACCAGGCCGGCTCGCGTCACACACAGGACCACGCGGACGCCGCCGAGTGTGACCGCCACCGGGGATGAGTAGCTGGCTTCGTCACCGGTCGCCGTCCAGGCCACGCGACCCGAGGCTGCCTCGAACGCCGCCAGCCCCGCGTCGCGCGGCCCGCCAACGTTCACCACGACGCGGCCGCCTTCCACCAGCGGCGAGCAGGCGGCGCCGAAAAAGCCCTTCGGGACGGCGAAGCGGCGGTGCGTGTCGATGGACCAGAGCTTGCGGCCGGTGGCGAAATCGAGCGCGCTCAGCATGCCCTCGGCGCCGAAGGTGTAGACGCGCTCGCCGTCGATGGCCGGCGTGGCGCGCGGTCCCTCGTCGAAGCCGAAGTCGTCGCGATAGCCGGTCGGGTAGTCCTGCGACCAGAGCTTGCGGCCGGTGGCGGCGTCCAGGCACTCGACGATTTCCCGGTCGCCCGCGCGGTGGAACAGGATCAGCCGGTTCCGCGAGAGGACCGGTGCGCTGAAGCCGGCGCCCGCCTCGCGCTTCCAAAGCATTGTGAATCCGGCCCTGGAAGGAGGCGGACCCGGCCACGGCGACTCAGCCGTGCTTCCGTTGCGATTCGGCCCGAGGAACTGCGGCCATTCCTGCGCCCGCGCCGCGCCCGGGGCCTCCAGTGCCAGCGCCAGCAAAGCGGTGGTGAAGGCGGCGTTCATGGTGAGTAGAGGCCGTCGATCTTGGCCGCCAGGATGAAGTCGCTCGGCGTGAGGCCCTGGATCTTGTGGGTGTAGATCTCCACGTCCACGCGCCCCCAGACGAGGGTCAGGTCCGGGTGGTGGCCTTCTTCCTCGGCCACCTCGCCGATGCGATTCACGAACGCGAGCGCCTGGCGGAAGTCCGGGAAGGCGAACGTTTTCCGCAGGTGATGTTCTTCGACGACATTCCAGTCGGGAAGTTCCCCGGTATAGCTACGGAGCTCTTCGCCCTTCATCGGCGGTACGCCGCCGCGGCAGGGAACGCAGTGCTGGCTGGCGAGATCGCTCATAAGATCTATTATGACCGCGTGGGCGCTCGGGTACAGTAGTTGGTGGGACACATGGGGAACAGGATCGTCGGCGCCGCGGTGGCGCGCAAGGAGGGATGGGAGAAAGTCACCGGCCGGGCGCGCTACGTCGACGATCTGCGCCTCCCGGGCATGCTGCACGGAGCCACCGTGCGAAGCGTGGTCCCGCGCGGGCGCATCCGGGAGATCTGCTTCGGCGACGGCATCCCGTGGGAGGAGTTCGTCGTCGTCAGCGCGAAGGATATTCCGGGCTCCAACTGCGTGGCGGCGATCGTGGAAGACCAGCCGTGCCTGGCCGACGGCGTCGTGGGTCATGCCGAAGAGCCGGTGCTGCTGGTGGCGCACGCCGACCGCTACCTGCTGGAAGAGGCGCGGCGCGCGGTACGTGTGGACTACGAGCCGCTCCCGGCGGCGCTCGGCGTGGAAGAATCGCTCGCCGGCGGGCCGGTGGTCTGGGGCGCGGACAACATCTTCAAGTCCTACAAGCTGGAGAAGGGCGACGTCGATTCCGCCTGGCGCGACGCCGCCTGGATCGTGGAAGGCGAGTATCGCACCGGCTCGCAGGAGCAGCTCTACATCGAAACCAACGGCATGGTGGCCGCGGCCGGCCCGGAGGAGGGCGTCACGGTGTGGGGATCGATGCAGTGTCCCTACTACGTGCACAAGGCGCTGTGCCGGCTGTTCGGCCTTCCCGCGGAGAAGGTGCGCGTGGTGCAGATGGAGACCGGCGGCGGCTTCGGGGGGAAAGAGGAGTATCCGTCGATGCTCGCCGGGCACGCCGCGCTGCTCGCGTGGAAATCCGGCCGGCCGGTGAAGATGATCTACGACCGCGCCGAGGACATGGCCGCCACCACCAAGCGCCACCCCTCCATCACGCGCCACAAGACGGCCGTCGGCGCAGACGGGAAGCTCCTTGCCATGGAGATCGATTTCACCGTCGACGGCGGGGCTTACACGACGCTCTCCCCGGTGGTGCTCTCGCGCGGCACCATCCACGCCGCCGGCCCGTATTACTGTCCCAACGTGCGTATCCGCAGTCGCGCGGTGGCTACCAGCTATCCGCCGCACGGCGCCTTCCGGGGATTCGGCGCGCCGCAGAGCCAGTTCGCGCTCGAGTGCCATCTGAACGAGGTGGCGCGCGTGGCGGGGCTGAGTCCGGAAGAGCTCCGCCGGCGCAACTTTCTCGAAGCGGGCCAGACCACCGCCACCGGCCAGATCATCCGCGAGCGGGTCGACTTGGCCGGGCTGCTCGATACCGCCTTCGCGCACAGCGATTATCACCGCAAGCGGGAGCGGTTCGCCGTCGAAAACCGGACCGGGCGCGTGAAGCGCGGCATCGGATTTTCGACGTTCTTCCACGGCGCCGGATTCACCGGTTCGGGCGAACGCTACCTCGCCTCGGTGGCGGGCGTGGAGGCGACCGCCGAAGGACGAGTGCGCGTCCTGGCGGCGAGCGTCGAGATGGGGCAAGGGACCAACACGGTGCTGTGCCAGATGGCGGCCGAGGCGCTGGGCGTGGACTACGAGCAGGTCGAGATGGCGCAGCCGGACACGGCGGCGGTTCCCAACAGCGGGCCGACTGTGGCATCGCGCACGGCGATGATCGTCGGCGGGCTGGTCGAGTCGGCCGCACGCGAGCTGAAGCGGAGGCTCGTCGACGGGGGCTGGCTGGCCGAGCCGTACACCTCGGACGAGTTCCGGCAGGCATGCGGCGCCGCGCTGGCGAAGCTCGAATCGCTGCGCTGCTACAGCCGCTACGAACCTCCGCCGGGGATTCATTGGGACGATGACAACTTCCGCGGCGACGCCTACGCGGCCTACGGCTGGGCGGCCTACGTAGCCCAGGTGGTGGTGGATACGACGACCTGCGAGACACAGGTGGAGGACTTCGTCGCCGTGCAGGACGTGGGGCGCGTGATTCATCCGGTGCTCGCCGCCGGCCAGGTGGAGGGAGGGGTGGCGCAGGCGATCGGCTGGACGCTCTATGAAGATGTGGCGTGGCGGGACGGCCGTATGGCCAACTCGCGCATGACCGATTACATCATTCCCACGTCGGTGGATGCGCCGCCGATCCGCGTCTACTTCCGCGAGACGCCCTACGAGCACGGCCCGGCCGGGGGCGCCAAAGGCATCGGCGAGCTGCCGATGGACGGGCCGGCGCCGGCGATCGTCGCGGCGATCGAAAACGCGTTGGGAGTGCGCATCCGCCGGATCCCGGTAACGGCCGAAGTCATCCAGGAGGCGCTGGAGGCCGCGCGTGGATAAAATCTCCCTCACCTTGACCGTCAACGGCCGCCGCCACGCGGTGGAGGTCTGGCCGATGGCGCGGCTGCTGGACGTTCTGCGCGAGGATCTGGGGCTCACCGGCACCAAGGAGGGCTGCGGGGAGGGCGAGTGCGGCGCCTGCTCCGTGCTGCTCGACGGCGAGCTGGTGAACAGTTGCCTGGTGCCCGCCTTGCAGGCGCACCACGCACGCATCACCACCATCGAGGGCGTGCACGCCGAAAAGTTGCAGCGGGCGTTCGTCGAAGCTGGCGGCGCACAGTGCGGCATCTGCACGCCGGGGATGATCCTGGCGGCGACCGCGCTGTTCGCCGAAGTGCAGGAGCCGAACGAAGGCCAGATCCGCGAGTGGCTGGCGGGCAACCTGTGCCGGTGCACCGGCTACACGAAGATCGTCGAGGCGGTGCTCCGCGCCGGCGCCTCGGCGGGCGGTCGCGCATGAGAGCCAACCTCCCCGCATACGAAGTGCGCGCGCCGGCGAACCTGGCCGAGGCGCTGGAAACCATGGCCCGCGAGCCGGGAGAGTGGCGGCCGCTGGCGGGCGGCACGGACCTGATGGTGCTGCTCGCGGCGGGCCAGCTCGCACATCGCCGGTTTCTGAGCCTGTGGCGGCTGGCCGGGCTGCGCGGGATCCAGGAGTCGCCCGGCGAAGTGACGCTGGGCGCGCTGACCACCTACAGCGACGTCCGCCGCAGTCCCGTGCTGCGGCGCGAATTCCCTCTCCTGGGCGAAGCGGCGCGGCAGACCGGGGGCATCGCGACGCAAAACCGGGGAACGCTGGCCGGCAACATCGTCAATGGCTCGCCGGCAGCCGACACGCCGCCGGCGCTGCTGGTGTACGACGCCGAGCTCGAGCTGGCTTCCGCCGGCGGATCGCGCCTCGTGCCGTATGAACACTTCCACACCGGCTACAAGCGAATGGATCTGCGACCTGACGAGCTGGTGCGGGCCATCCGGCTGCCGCGCTCGCAGGCGCCGCGTGCCAGCTACTACCGCAAGACCGGCGCCCGACGTGCGCAGGCCATCTCGAAGGTGGTGCTGGCGGCGTCGGTGCGCATGGACGGGGGAGTCCTGCGCGATGTGCGAATCGCCCTCTCGAGCGTCGCACCGACCGTGATGCGCGCCCGGCGCGCGGAGGCGGCGCTCGATGCCCGGCGGCTCTCCGACCAGGTAGTCGCGGCGGCCCGCGCGGAGCTGGAGGCCGAGATCAGCCCCATCGACGATCTGCGGTCGACGGCGGCCTACCGCCGGCGGGTGGCCGGGAACTTGCTCGAGGATTTCCTCGGCCGGATGATGTGAACCTCGCCGCGGGGCCGGGCGCTCGCCGGTCGTTCCATCACAGAACAGCGAACATGGGAGCCGTGAATCGTGATTCGAATCCACGCCGGGGAGCCAGTCCTCCGTACCCCCAATTCCAAGGGCCTGTCTTCTTGACAGCAGTGCCCGCCGTCCGGCTCGCCCGTGTCCGCCACATTCCGCAGGTTCTTGCGCCGCGCCGGCTCTCCGGTTGGAAAAGGGGGTTCGCGGGGGTGGGCGCCCAAACCCAGGGTTGAAGCCGGACCCCGCATTTTTCACTTGCAAGTTCTCCCGGTTCTGCGGTTGACAGGTAGTATTTGTTGACAGAGCTGTCCAAAGTGGGGCACAAAATCAGACCTTTGCTCTGCTCGGCGATCACTCCACGGCACCCACGGGTCAGTAGGAATGATCGCGCACATCTACCCTCTTGCGGCTACCGATATAGCGGCGCAGCCGAGGCTGCTACTCGATTTAGGCTCGACCTAACCTCATAGAGCAAGTCATCAGCGGGCATGTTGGGGTCCTGTTTGAGCAACTCGTAACCGAGGGCCATCGCGTATTCGCTGAAGGCAATCTCATAGGACAGTCGGCGAAATCCGGACTCTTCGATTCCACTCTCGGAAAGCGCAGCCGAGACAACGGGATGATCGAGGTTGATCAGGATGCTCAACGAGCGTTCGTCGTATCGGGATCTGTCCTCCGAATGCCCCAGATTCCGATAAACAACCTGGAAGCCACCTCTTGGACGACGGCGCGCACCGTCAGCGGTGCCCGCAGGGTCCACGGGATCCCTGCCGGACTCGTCTGGGCTTCCGGCGGCCGGCACGTTCGGCGCACTTCGCCCACCGCCGCTCCCCTTTGTTCGTCCCTTGTCCGTCGTCTCGACTCTGCCTGGTTCCAGCGTGCCGCTCACCCATGATTCGGGTACGTCGTCCGCCCCCTGCGCCTTGCCAAATCGCGCTCCCGTGGGGCCGGGCCGTGCTGCGACCGCACGAATATTGGTCAGGCGATCTCGTACGGAATTGAAGTCCTGGTTCAACAGCTCGGCGATCTTCTGCGCCTGCATCTCAAGGCGTCTCGCCTGTTCACCTTTTCGGGCTTCCTTCGCACGACGAACGAGATCGGCCCGCACTTGTTCGAGTTTCGAACCAATGAATCCGACGAGGACCGTCGCGACCGGATGTTCGAGGTTAAGCTGCAAGGATCTGGTGGAGTCGTATGGAGCGATCGGGATGGATGGATTTTCGAGAGCCGGGACGTCGATTTCCCCGAATAGGTATAGGCCGAACTCCTTGCTCTCAATCCCTGCCTTCTCGACTGCTATTAGATTACCGGGCCCAGCAGTGATGATTACTCCCTGCTCCGCATCGGGAAGCGGGGCGCGCGCGACCCTGACAACCAACCTAGCGTTGCCAAGCGTCTCAACCTGAACTGGGGAGGGGTCAAAGAACTGCTCGGACTCGACCTCAGGTTGGCGATATGTGCAAACGTGGTCGTTGACAGCAACTTCCGGCGCTATGGCTCGAAATGCTTGGAGGTGACGCTCTATGTATTCGATGATTGGCGCCGTGCGGATCTGGCTGAGAACAATATCCTCGATGACGACGACCGTCCCATTCTGCGCGTCGACCCGTTCATTACGGGTGAGCCATTCCAGAGAGATCTCCTTGCCGCCGGAACGCTCCACCATGTCACGCGTCAAGCAGACCGTATTGCGGATCCGGTCTCTAACCGTGTCGACCCGCAAGCACTTTGCGATACCAAATGCGGCCGCCTTTCCAGTTCCGAACTTGCCGCGGCCCGCCGGACCGCGCAGCCGCTCGAGGTTTTCTCCGTGCATTGTGAAAAAGTGCTGCAAGTCCCTGTCGCTCATGCCCCGCCCATTGTCACTGATCGTTACCGTGCGTTGGGTTGGCCGGACTTCCACTGAGACCCGAGGCACAGTCCCCCGATCAACATACTGAAGACTGTTAACCACGTACTCCCAAACGGCCGCTGCCTCATTCTTGAATAGCGCAGCCGACGCCAGCAAGTCTCTGCCGACGTGGGACGTAACCTTCATGTCCGAGACGCGCGTCATTACGCACTCTCCTTCCTAAACAATCGCTTCCGACAACCCTGCCAGGAACGCACTGATCTGTTCATCGTCACTGAACATGGCTCGCATCCGAGTCATTTTCGCCTCACGTACCGACGCAGTTGAGTAACTATCAATCCGAAAGACCTCCCGGGCTTCATCCATCACGACGGATCGGTCCCCATTGGCCCAACGGGACCATGCGGGCATGGAGAGGATGCGCTTCCGCTCCCGCGCGCGCCGGTTTGCATCAATAGAACCGGCCCTGGACTGCCTGTTAGAGGCGACTTGGTGACGCTTCGGCAACTCTGCCCCCGCGGCACGAACCCACATCAAACCCTTCCTAGTGAGCGACCACCCCGTTCGGCCGGATCCGACAAGCAGCTCGCCGTGCTTAACGTCCTTTGCAGCAGACAGGTACACTCGAACCAGTTCGAGGTTGATCTGATCCGGGTATTTGCGCCAACTAAACCTCTTCGGGGCGAGGCCGAACACTTTGATTGCGACATCCTCGGTGTCAACCCGCTTCTGTGCGCCGCCGAGGAGGTACACCGCCCAAGTCACCACTTCCGCCTGGGTTAGCGGTGTCAAGTCTTTTTTATACATTTTCTTCCTTGACATGATACCATGGGTCTAGCGCGCGTGGCGCTTGTCTGCTCATGTCTATCCCGGCCAGTGAAGAAGGGTACCTACCGCGCCCGGAAACGGACGCCTTGCCTGCCGGAACCCTCTACCACGTCCCGGCTTGGGGTCAAAAGGGGTGCCCGCCGCTACCCGAGAGCGTGCGAATGGCTTGGGCGTTAGAGGAACTCCCTGCATGGGTGACGAAGGATCTGAATCTTCCCGAGACCACGAAGTACTCGTCCCTGAGCGCCGATGTTTGGTCCCAGTGCGGCCTCGTCGAACTGCCAGTTCGGGTCAGGAGGTTCTTGATCAATATGTTGGCAACCAGAGTCTCTTCGATTTCGGGGATGCAAGTGCTCGCAGGTCCCTGGCCCCGCTCCTTGGATCCGGCGACGCTTCCATGGTCGAACCGGACGAGAAACTGTTTGAAGAACAGCGGCCTCCTGACGGACACGCCGCGTTTGTCGACTGTGACATACGGAGAGTTGCTTTCAACTAAGGCCATGGGCGTGACGTCCGTGCTCGACTTCGCCTGCGTGGCCGAGGTCGCAATCCATGCAGGAGAGCAGACCGCGCTGACCGGCTTCGAAACCGGCAGTAGCTACGCTGCAGTACTGCTTGAGGCGATTGACGCGCCCTGGTCTACTCAGGTCAGTCATCAAGATCCGAGGTTTGCCGACCTGCTTCCCCCAGGAAACCAAACGGTTTTCGAGAGGCTCGATCGGATGACCGTAGAACCTCAAGATCCTCCACTGGCCGAAATCGAGTTGGCGCGACAGATCGTCAGGGTAAAGACCCGGCTGTCGGAGTTGGCAGGTCCGACCCTTGAAGCGGCCTTGTCGGGCTTCGTGGAGCACACAACTCGCCTGCGCGGCCGAAAGCTGCAGGCACTTGTGCGTCGCCTCGGTTGCGGCGGAGAACCGCCAGCGACCCTGGAGGAAGCTGCGTCGCGAATCGGGGTAACACGGGAACGGCTACGGCAAATTCAGAAGCGCTTGACCGATCGCCTTCCGCATCACCCGATCTTCATGCCTCAGCTGGACGCAGCTATCGCCGTGGTTCGCGAAGCAGCGCCTGTGACCGTCGACCGAGCCTCAGAGTTGCTTCGAAACAAACGCGTGACCGCCAAGCCATTCCACCCTAAGAGTCTGCTCGCCGCAGCCGAGCTTTGCCGCCGCCCAAGACCCTTTGAGATCGATTCTTCCTCTGGAGTTCCGCGGGTGGTACTGGAACACCGCAAAGACCTTGAGCGTATCTGCTTCTCCGTCGCATGTAAACAAGCCGGTGCCTCGGGAGCGACGAACATTCAGGAAGTCTTGGCAGAGGTTATGACAAAGACGCCGTCAAATCTCGAGGAGAAGGACCTCCGGCGCTTCCTCCAGGATTGCTCCGGGCTCGAGTTCCTAAGCGGAGACTGGTTTTGGCACAAGGATGGGGTGCCTGACAGAAACCGTTTACGCAATGTCACGCGCAAGATGCTCTCCGTTACGTCGCCCATCCACGTGGGTGAACTGAGAGAAGGTGTGCAGAGACACTATCGAATTCGAGGGTCCCGCGGCCTCGCCCGGTGGCCTTTGGTTACGCCTCCGCGCACAATCTTGGAGGCGTTCTACCGTACTCACCCGGAGTTTGCAGTGGATTCGGCAAGTCAAGTGTCCTCGGTGGGGCAGCTTGACCATCGTACAGAACTCAACCCGACTGAACGGATCCTTCTTGATGTCCTTCGTTCATCACCGGCCTGCCTTCTCGACTATGGGAGCTTTGGAAAGGCGTGCGCGGATTATGGAATGAACCCAAACACGTTCTCGCGGTATCTGTCGTCCAGCCCAGTAATCGCTCACCTTGGCACCGACCTTTGGTCTTTACGTGGGATCAAGGTGGACGCAGCTTCAGTCGAGGTCCTCAGGCAAGCGAACGCGGCGAGACCGCGCGGGAGGCGCATCATCGACCATGGCTGGACGGAGAGCGGCGACCTTTGGTTTGCTGCACGGTTGCCTGAACTTCAGTCGAGTCTCGTGCTAGGCGTTCCCTCCGCCATTCGGCGCTTTGTTGCAGGCCGCGAATTCCCAGCGACGGATGAGTTAGGCCTGACTACTGGCACGGTTCGACTCAATGCGGAGGGAACGTCCTCATACGGGTATAGCGCATTCCTTGCGCGGTGCGGTGCAGATCAAGATGACGTTCTGCTGGTAGTCTTCAAACTGACTGCGGGAGAAGCAACACTGCGTCTCATAAGCGATGAAGAGCTCGAAGATCTTAGCCCCGGCACCTGAGGAAGAAGTCGGCACGAAGGAAAACCGACGGAAAGGTCGTGGGAAATCTAATGCTGAGTACCGGATAACCCCGAGTGATCTCGTCGGCGCAGCCAGCAGATGGGCTTCTGCTCGCGCGAACTCGGCATTATCAGGAGGCCTGCGGGGTTCCTTGTGAGGGACTCTCTCGGGATCGGCCCCTCACCAAGTGGCCGCCAATTGGGCTGTCGCTGCATGCGGCAGACAGAGTTGCCCGCAGCGGTAGCCCCATCGGCGTTCCGGATTATGCCGCGAGCCGGGAGAGTGGCGGCCGCTGGCGGGCGGCACGGACCTGATGGTGCTGCTCGCGGCGGGCCAGCTCGCACATCGCCGCTTTCTGAGTCTGTGGCGGCTGGCCGGGCTGCGCGGGATCGAGGAGTCGCCCGCCGAAGTGACGCTGGGCGCGCTGACCACCTACAGCGACGTCCGCCGCAGTCCCGTGCTGCGGCGCGAATTCCCTCTCCTGGGCGAAGCGGCGCGGCAGACCGGGGGCATCGCGACGCAAAACCGGGGAACGCTGGCCGGCAACATCGTCAATGGCTCGCCGGCAGCCGACACGCCGCCGGCGCTGCTGGTGTACGACGCCGAGCTCGAGCTGGCCTCCGCCGGCGGATCGCGCCGCGTGCCGTATGAACACTTCCACACCGGCTACAAGCGCATGGATCTGCGACCTGACGAGCTGGTGCGGGCCATCCGGCTGCCGCGCTCGCAGGCGCCGCGTGCAAGCTACTACCGCAAGACCGGCGCCCGACGTGCGCAGGCCATCTCGAAGGTGGTGCTGGCGGCGTCGGTGCGCATGGACGGGGGAGTCCTGCGCGATGTGCGAATCGCCCTCTCGAGCGTCGCGCCGACGGTGATGCGCGCCCGGCGCGCGGAGGCGGCGCTCGAGGCCCGGCGGCTCTCGGACCAGGTAGTCGCGGCGGCCCGCGCGGAGCTCGAGGCCGAGATCAGCCCCATCGACGATCTGCGGTCGACGGCGGCCTACCGCCGGCGGGTGGCGGGGAACTTGCTCGAGGATTTCCTCGACCGGATAACGTGAAGCTCACGCATGCTCTGTCATCCACTGCATGAAGTTCGAGCCGACGTTGGTGAACTCGAAGGCGTGCAGCCCTAAGTGGACGGCGAGTTCTTTGCAGACTGCGATGCCGCGGACGCTATTGCCCTTCTCGTCGAGCTTCGGCGAGTAGACCGCGATCCCCATCTGGCGATTGACCACGGCGATGACACCTCCGCCCACGCCGCTCTTGGCGGGGAGGCCCACACGGTAGGCCCATTCACCCGCGTGATCATACAGCCCGCAGGTGAACATCACGGTGAGAACGTCCTTGATGTACTCGAACTCGAAGACGCGCTCCTTGGTGACCGGGTTCATTCCCATGTTTGCCAGCGTAGCCGCCATCACGGCCAGATCGCGGCAGTTCACAAGCATCGAACACTGCGAAAAATACTGATGCAGGGAATCCTCCACGGCCGAGTCGATGACGCCGCAGTTCAGCATCAGGTAGGCGATCGCGCGATTGCGGTTGCCCGTGACGGATTCGGAAGATAGCACCGCCTGGTCGATGCGCAGCTCGCGTCCGGCAGCGCGCCCCATCTTGTCCACAAACGCCTTCACACCGGCTTCCACCGGACTCTTTTTGATCAGCGAGGACACCGCGATAGCTCCGGCGTTGATCATCGGGTTATACGGGCGCATGGTACGCGGATGGAGCTCGATGGAGTTGAAGGCGTCGCCGCTCGGCTCCACGCCCACCCGCTCCAGAGTGGCATCCCGTCCAAACTCTTCCAGTGCCATCTGGAAGGCGAAGGGCTTGCAAATCGACTGGATGGTGAACTCGCGATCACAGTCTCCGGCGGTGACCACTTCGCCGTCGTCGGTGGCGACGGCGATGCCGAAGTGACTGCCGTCGACTTTTCCGAGTTCCGGAATGTAGGTGGCCACCGCTCCGTCATCCAGGTGACGATATTGTTGGTAGACCCCGTGGACGATCTCCTGGATGCGTGAGGTCGATCGCATGGCCGCCGTACGGTAAGTCTACCGTCTGCGACGCCGAGCGTCCAATAGAAACTTTTTATGCGATGCATATCGGATCGATACCAGCACCGACGGTTTCCTCTCGTGCTCAAATGAATGGAAGCTTCGATGCGACAACCACCGAACCCACTTTCCGCACGGGCCACTCTCACCCTGGCCTCGGTCCTGATTCCACTCTCCCTTCATGGCGCGGACCCGGCCTGGCCGCAATTCCGCGGACCTGACGCGAATCCCGTCGGCGCCCACAACCGGCTTCCGGAACGCTGGTCGAAGACCGAGAACATTGAGTGGTCCACGGCGATCCCGGGACGCGGATGGTCGTCCACGATCGTCACCGACGGCAAGGTCCTTCTGACCACTGTGACTACGGAAGGCAAGTCGAAACCGCCGCAGACAGGGACCGAGTACAGCAACGAGTACGTGGCCGAACTGATGAAGCAGGGCCTCTCTCAGCAGGATGTGCTGCAACGTGTCACCGAACGCGATATCGAGTTGCCGAACGAGGTCGAGCTCCACTACTTCCTCTATTGCCTGGACCTCAAGTCGGGCGCCGTCATTTGGAAGAAGGAATTCTATGCCGGCCGGCCTCCCGGCGGCCGCCACCGCAAGAACAGTTTCGCGTCCGAGACGCCCGTCACCGACGGGAAGCATGTTTACGTATACGTGTCCAATCTCGGACTCTACGCCTACGACTTGCAGGGCAGACAGGTATGGACGACGCCACTGGCGCCCCATCCGATCTACCTCGACTTCGGAACCGGCGCATCGCCGGCCCTGCACGGCAATCAGCTCATCATTGTCAGCGACAACGAGAAGCAGCAGTTTATCGCTGCCTTCGACAAGCAGACGGGCAAGCAGATCTGGCGGACAAACCGCGACATCGGGAGCAAGGGAGAGAGGGCGCAACGGTCCGGATGGGCGACGCCCTTCGTCTGGACCAACAAACTGCGAACCGAGGTCGTGACGATCGGACCGGGAGACGCCGTCAGCTACGACCTGGACGGAAAGGAACTTTGGCGGCTCTCCGGCATGGCGCCGACGCCGATTCCGAGCCCCTTCTCTTACGACGGGCTGCTGTACATCGACGGCGGCCGGGGGCGGCCGCTGTTTGCCATCCGCCCCGGCGCCACGGGGAATATCTCACTGGGCGAGGGTGAAAGGTCCAACCAATACGTTGTTTGGACGGAAGCCCGCGCTGGGACCTACCTTCCCACCCCGGTCATCTATGAAGGCGCGCTGTTTGTGCTCACCGAGACCGGAATCCTCAGCCGCTATGACGCCAAGACCGGCAAGCTCAGCTACAAATCGCGCGTCGACCCCCAGGCGGGGTACTTCACATCGTCGCCGTGGGCCTACAACGGCAAGCTCTTCTGCCTCAGCGAGGAAGGCAAAACGTTTGTCCTCTCGGCCGGCGAGAAGTTCGAACTTCTTCACGCCAACCCGCTCGACGACATGGCTCAGGCGAGCCCCGCGATCGTCGCCGATCGCCTCCTGCTTCGAACCGAGCAACGCCTGTATTCGATTCGCCGGAAGCGGTGAGTCCCATCCACAGAAGCCCCATAGGGTCCCAAGCGCGGGGGGGGGGCGTCAGATTGCGTTCGTCAGCGCCAGCCGTCACGGACGCGCCCGCTCAGCAACTTCAAGAACGCCACCATCGCGGCTTTTTCTGGCGCCGAGAGGCGCAGCGGCCGGATCTCGGGGTCGAGATGGGGGTTCCGGCGCCCGCCTTCGGAGTAGAAATCCACCACCTCCCCGAGCGAACCGAAACTCCCGTCGTGCATGTACGGGGCCGTGCGCGCGACCTCGCGGAGCGTGGGCGTCTTGAAGGCGCCGCGGTCTTCGTTCTTGCCCGTCACCGCGAAGCGCCCGTCGTCGGCGATGCGACCGTCGCGCCAGGCGACGCCGGTGTTGTGGAAGCGCTCGTCGGTGAAATTGGGCCCGACGTGGCAGGCCGTGCAGTTGGCTTTGCCGCGGAACAGCGCCAGACCGGCGCGCTCGACGTCGCTCAGTGCGTTACGCTCTCCGGCGAAAAACCGGTCGACACGCGAGCCGCCCGAGCGGATAGTGCGCACGTAGCTCGCCAGCGCCCGTGCGACTTCGACCGCTTTCAATCCTGTCCGTCGCTCCAACTCCGCGAGGCTCAGGCCGAGCTCCTTGGGATTGGTGATGGGCTCGATCACCTGGCGCTCGAGCGCCGGCGCGCGGCCGTCCCAGAAATGGGAGGCGCCGTATCCACGATTGATGATCGCCGGCGAGTTGCGCCGGCCCTCGGCGCCGCCGATGCCGCGAGCCACGGCGCGTCCGTCGGAAAATGCGCGGGCGGGATCGTGGCAGCTCGCGCAGGCCAGGGTTCGGTCGCGCGAGAGACGTTTGTCGAAGAACAGCCGACGTCCGAGCGCGACCTTCTGCGGCGTGAGCGGGTTCTCCTCGGGCACGGGCATGTAAAGATCGAGGCCCGGCGGAGGCTCGGGCAACCGAGCCTCCGTTCGAGCGCCGAACGCCAGCACCAGCCAAAGAGCCGCTGTCATTGCGAGGCTTTTAACACCGGCAGCACGTTCTCGAGCACCCAGAGCTCCGCGTTGACCGATTCGCCCGCGGTGAACGCCAGCTTCGTGCCGTCCGTCGATAGGTGAATATGCCCCAAGCCTTTCGCCGCCACGCCGGTGTATTCGGCTGTCCCGCCCGCGGCCGGGACCCGCCACACTTCCGATTCGGGATTCTTGATGCGGACGAAGTAGACGTACCGGCTGTCGGGCGACCAGGCGAGCCCCAGGAGCGTATTCGGCTGTTCAGTCAGCGCCCGGAAGCCACTTCCGTCGATGCCCACAACGGCCACTTGCTGGCGAGGTCTTTCCCCCAGCATAATGGCCAGTGTTCTCCCGTTCGGGCTGAGCGACAGCCCGCTCACTCTACCCCGGTCGGGAGCGTTGTAGATCCACGTCTGCTCCCCCGTGGATAGGTCGAACCGCCCGACGCCGGCGGTCTTCGTCTCTTCATTGCGCATCGGCGCGTAAATCGTCTTGTCATCCGAGGCGAGGGAGAAGAAAACGCCGAAACCAGCGCCTATGGACCGCAGCAGTTCGAACTTGCCCGTCCCTATGTCCAGCTTATGGAAAGAAATGTTGTCCTGCCGGTCACGCGCGGCGCTCAGGATCGCCGAGCCGCGGTGGAACCAAACTGGTGGACGCCCCAACCAGAGGCTGGGGGAAAAGACCTTTTCCTCGCCCGTGTCGACCGAACGCACAACCAGAGACCTCTCGCCGGGGCCGGAGCCCATTTTCCCCCGCCGCGAATGGAACGCGACCCACTTGCGGTCCGGTGACCAGACCGCCCGCTGGTTTTGCCCGACGAATGTCTGCGTAATCCGCACTGCGGGGCCACGGCCCTTTCCCGTGACAGGGTCCAGTTCGACGGCGAAGATATCCTCGTCGCTTCGGTAGTGAACATAGTAGAACGATCCGGTGCGGCTGAAGCCTATCGGCCCGACGTTGCCGATATCCGACTTAGCGATCTGCGGCGCGCCCTGCGGCTTTCCGTCCCGCACGGCGACGGACCACAGGTCCATTCGGCCCGAGCGGTTGCTGAGGAACAAGACGCGCGAACCGTCCGGAGTCCAGGAGGGGGCGGCATCGTGGACCGGGCCTTCCATAAGCGCGTGCTCGCTCGATCCGTCCGACGCCAGAACATAGATGTCCCGACTCGTCCCGTCCTGGTTTTGCAGAATGTCGTAGGCAATGTGGCGGCCGTCCGGCGACAGCGCAATCCGCAGAGGATATCGCCACTCGAGCGACTTGAGCACCTTCACCGATCCGTCGCCGGCCGAGATCCAGGCGAGCTGGAAGGCGCTGTCTTGCCGGATGGCAGCGAGAATCGACTTGCCGTCGCGCGACCAGCCGGAGATTCGGAAGTACTCGAGTTCCGGGTTGCGGACGAGAGTGCGCGGCTTGGCCCCGGGCTCGGCCGCCACCACGCGCAGTTGGAAATGCTTGTCGTGGTCGGTGTACCAGTTGTAGGCAATCTGGCGCTGGTCGTGGGAGAAGACCGGCGACTGGGCAAAATCGAGCGAGTCGTTCCAGGAAGTCTTCAGATTCAGACGCTTGGCCTGACCGCTTGCCATATCCCGAATGGCGACGTCGCCGGTTTCCCAATGAGCCATGGGCATTAGCCGGCCGTCCGGAGTCATCGATGCTCCAGTAGGTCCCGTCCAGATCTGGCGCGCGGTCAAGCCGCCTGGCTGCTTCGAAGCGCCGTCGAGCGCCGCCAGCCGCTCGCGGGCCCGCGCGGCCAGCACGCGGTCGGAGGCGAACTCCTTCACGATGCGTTGATAGATGTCAATGGCTCCCTTCAAATCTCCCTGGCTGCGCTCCTTCATGAGCGCCTGCTGGAAAAGTTCATTGCCGCTGCGCTGAGCCATCGCGGTGGTGCAAGCGCCTGCCAGCAGCAGCGTACCGAGGATTCGGATCGTTTTCATTGCGATCTCCTTTCTCCTGGGCAGATTAGCCGGAACCGCTCTCGTCATTGTCATAACCTGGCAACGCGACTGTCAGGTGTTTGTCAGGTAACCCACTTGTAGCCCACCCCGCGAACCGTGATGAGATGCCGCGGCGCCGAGGGATCCAGCTCGATCTTGGCCCGCAGGCTCACAATGTGGTTGTCGATCACCCTGTTGCTGACGTAGACATCCTCACCCACCACGGCGTCGAGCAGCTCATCCCGCGTCAACACCTCGTTGGAACGCGCCACCAGCGCGCGCAGAAGGTGAAACTCGCGCCGGGTCATCTCGACCGACCGGCCGCTGTTTGCCGCCGAGTATGCAGCGAAGTCGATCTCGATATCGTTCACTTCGATCCGCTCGGGCATGAGCGCGCGAGCCTGCGTTCGCCGCAGCAGAGCCCTCACGCGCGCCAGCAGCTCCGGCAGGGAGAACGGCTTGGTCACGTAGTCATCGGCGCCGATGTCGAGGCCCAGCACGCGGTCGGCCTCCTCGCCTCGGGCGGTGAGCATCAGCACGGGCGTCTGGTTGCCCTGCTCGCGCAGCTTACGGCAGATCTCGTGCCCGCTCAGGCCCGGCAGCATCAGGTCGAGCACCACCAGGTCCGGCCGGCGCTCGCCGATAGCCGCGTAGCCGGCGTCGCCGTGACTCGCCGTATCCACGTCGTAGCCTTCCCTCCGGAACTGATCCGCCAGCCCGCGCAGAATGGCCGGCTCGTCTTCAATGATCAGCAGTCTCCTCATAGCGGCAACACCAAAGTGAAGGCGCTCCCTTTTCCCGGAGCGCTTTCCACTAACACCTCGCCTCCGTGCCCCTCGATCACGTGCCGGACCAGCGTCAGCCCCAGTCCGGCGCCCGGCACACTCCGATTCTCGCTCGACGGCACGCGGTAGAAGCTCTCGAAAATCCTGCGTTGCTCGCCTGCCGGGATGCCGATGCCGAAATCCCTCACCTCGATGGCGGCCCGCCCGTCTTGCCGAGCGAGCCGGAGGTGAATCTCCCGCGATGCGCCCGAATACTTCATCGCGTTGGCCAGCAGGTTGAGAATGGCCTGCTCGAGCGCGTCCGGATCGGCCTTGGCCTCGCCAACGTCGTCCTCGATCGCCGTTTCGAGCTTGTATCCGGCCTGCTCCAACAGCGGCCCGAACGACGTCACCACCGAGCGAACCAGGCCGGGCAGAGCCACCGGCCGCAGAACGTACGTTTTCCGATCGCGCTCGATCCGGGAGAACTCGAGCACGTTGTTCACCAGGCGGCTCAGCCGCTCGGTTTCCCGCAGCATGGTGTCCAGATAGTCGGCCCGCGTCGGCGCGTCCAAATCCGGATTCATCTTCAAACTCTCGATGAACATGCGGACCGCCGTCAGCGGCGTGCGCAATTCGTGCGAGACGTTTGCGATAAACTGCGTCCGCAACCGCGCCAGCGCCACCTCGCGCCGCGCATCCCGCCACAGCAGAATGCCTCCCCCGAGCGTCAGCCCCACCGTGAGCGCGAACATCGCCACCAGCAGCGGCCGGCTCGATCCTTCCGGTTCCGAGGCTCGCGGGGGAAGCTGAATCCGGAGAGTCCCGAACGGCTCGCCCAGCCAGTGGCCCATCTCGAGCGAAAGCCCCGCTGCCGCGCGGACCGCGCGAAACAACAACTCGCCGGGACTGGCGCTGGGTGCGAATCCCACCAGGTAGAGCGGCGTTCCCGAGGCGAGCCAGCGGCCCGCGGCGCCGGCGCCCGACTGCGGATACGCGCCTTGGAACCGCTCCCCGGCATCGGCCTTCTCCGCGGCCTCTCGCAGCGTCCCCGCCAGATCACCGAGTCCGTCGGTTGCCGCCAGAGATTCCAGCAAATGCAGCCCTGTCGCCGACGCGGCGTGCGGCTCGGCCAGCACCTCCGCGCCCAGCGTTCTCAAGCGTGCCACACGCTCCGCCCGAGCCAGGTGAGGTATGGCGTAGACCGCCAGCGGCACCCCGTGCTCGTCGACCACCGCCGAACTCAGCGCCGCGATTTGTCGAAATCCCCCGGCCGAACGCGCCTGGACTGCCTTTTCGAGCCGGGCCAGCTCCGTTGGGTGTGCGCGCCCCTCCCACGCCAGCATGACCTTGCCGTCACGGATCACGCCGCGAAATGCAACCTGGTGCTCCGGCATCTGGCCCAGCCGGTACGGCTCGATGGCCGCGAGCAGCGCCCGGCGGGCGTCTTCCACGCGCCGTTCCTGGGCTTCCAGCGCGCGCCGCGCCCCCAGTTGTTGCTCCCGATCAAGCAGCCGCAGCGTCAAAAGAGTCAACGCCACGCACGGCGTCAGAACCGCCGCCGACAGCCACAGGGTATGCCGGGAATCAGGCCTCATGACGGACTCACCTGATTCTTGATTCTAAACGTCCGGCCCGACGCCGAGTGTCACGCTTCTGTCACAGGCACACCCTGTACCAGCACCAGACGGGATACTCAGCCGCGGCCAAACTCTGTCGTTTTCCCGTCGATGGCGGGGGGCTTTCCAACCCGCCGCGCGGGACGACGAGTGGTACCGCCGCCTGGCCAGAAAATACCTGTGATCAATTTTCTGCGCCGGTCAGTGCGTGCCGTCATCGCGCGGTTTTCATCGCCGGCAGCACGTTGTCAGGCATCCAAAGCTCCGCGTTTGCCGATTGACCCAGGGGCTGTGGTTTACTGGTTCTTGGAAGGAACAAATGGTGGCCGCTATGGCTACCGGGGGGGCCTGCCGCTGCATGATTGCGATGTGGATCGCATCGCGCGCAGTATTTTTCGACCCCATTCCGACGGTTAGTCGCTCGCGACGGGCAACGGCGTCGGATCTCCCCCTATCTGGATCGGCTAATAGAACCTGAAGTCGCTTGCTCATTGAGCCTCACCCGCGCTCAAGGTGTCCGCAACGGCGGCCGCCACCGTCCGCTGTTCGGCCGCGATCCTGCCCGCGCCGGCGCTCCCCTCGTAGCGCAGAGCCATGGCGGTGATGTCATCGTGCTGCGGCGCACCGGCCGCGAAGCCCTCCACATCGGCGAAGACCTTGCGCACAATCTCTTCGACCGGTTCGGCCAACGCCCGATCGAGCGTCGCTGCGAGGCGGGACTCGGTAAACTCCTGTTCCTTGGTATCCTCGGCCTCGGTGACCCCGTCGGTGTAGAGCAGGATCCCGTCGCCCGGCTTCAACTGCAATGTTTCGGTGCCGTATGGCGCCCCGTCAATCAACCCCGCCACAATGCCACCCTGGGCAGCCATCCGGGCAACCCCGTCGGAGGAGGAAAACAGGTAGGGAGGATTGTGACCGGCGACGCTGAACTCCAGCAGCCCCGTGTCGGTGTGCAGAATGCAGTAAAAGATAGTCACAAACATCGAACCTTCGTTCTGCCGCGCCAACGCCGCGTTCAGGCGCTCGAGACATTCGCCGGGAGCAACTCCCTGCATGGCGATCGACCGGAGCAGCGTGCGGCTTACCGCCATGAGAATAGCCGCCGGCACACCCTTACCGGAAACGTCGCCGATGACGAACGCCAGCCGGTTTTCGTCGATGAGGAAGAAATCGTAAAAGTCCGCGCCCACCAAGCGCGCCGGCTCCATTTTGGCGAAAATCGAGAATTCCTTGCGCCCGGGAAACGGCGGGAACACCCGCGGCAGGATCGACAACTGGATGCGGGCGGCCACGCTCAGCTCGTGCTGGATCGCCGTCAGATCTTCCCTGGCCTGCTTCCCCTTCTTGATCTCCTCCAGGGTCTGGAGCGTCTTTCTGACGGTAATCTCGAAATCCTCGAAGTCGATCGGCTTGATCAGAAAATCGTGGGCGCCGCGGTTCATGGCCGTGCGGATGTTCTGCATGTCGCCGTACGCGGAGACAATGACCGTCTTCAGGATGCGGTCGATGTCTCCGATGCGCAGCAGGAACGTCAGCCCGTCCATCACCGGCATGTTGATATCGCTCATGACCAGCTCAATGGCGGCGTCCGCGCGCACCCGCTCCAGCGCTTCCTGACCGTTGCGGGCGAAGACGAACTCGAATTCCCCCGCCTTGATCTTGTTCCGGAATTTCTGCCGGATCAGAATCTCCAGGTCCGGCTCGTCGTCCACGACAAGAATCTTGATGGCGCCCATGATGGTCTCTGTATGCGGGACTACGTGGCAGCCGGCGCGACTCCGGCCGCCGCTTCGGTCCCTTTCGGCAAAGTAATGAGGAACTCCGTATATTCGTTCTCGACGCTCGACACACTCAACTGCCCTTGATGCTCGGTGACGACGATCTCATAACTCAGCGACAACCCCAGGCCGGTGCCCTCGCCAGCCGGTTTGGTGGTGAAAAACGGGTCGAAGATCCTGGCGGCGACCTCCGGCGGCATCCCCGTTCCGTTGTCCCGGATGCGAATCTCCAGGTGCTCGCCGCAGTTTCGCGTGGACACGGAAACCTTGGGAGCATAGTCGGGTTCGGAACGAAGGCTTCTCTGATGGACCGCGTAGCAGGCGTTGCTCACGATATTAAGGAAAACGCGGCTGAGATGATGCGCGATCACGGGCACTTCGCCGATCGAGGCATCGAATTCGCTCCCGACCGTACAGTTGAAGTTGGAATGCTGCGCCCGCAGGCCGTGATAGGCCAGGTTGATGTCTTCCGACAGCAGGGCGTTGATATCCGACTTCCTCTTCATGCCTCGTTCGCCTCGCGCGTGCAGCAGCATGGCGCGAACAATGCCGTCGGCGCGACGGCCGTGTTCGCGGATCTTGGCCACGCTCTGGTCGAGGCTGCCCAGGAGATCGTTGATCCCGGCCGCCGCCGCCGGCGCCAATTCTTTCCGGATGTCCCTGGTGAGCTCCAGCGCCACCTCGGCGAAATTGGTGACGAAGTTCAGCGGGTTCTTGATCTCGTGCGCGATGCCGGCGGCGACCGCGCCGAGAGACGCGAGCCGCTCCTGAACGATGAGCTGGTTCTGCGTGTCCTTGAGGCGCTGGAGGGCCTGCGCCAGTTCCTCGGTCTTGCGGCGCTCCTGGTCGCGCAGCCGCTTCTTTTCCAGGCACGCCCCGACGCGGGCGCGCAACAGCACCGGGTCGAAGGGCTTCGGCAAGTAGTCCTCCGCTCCCATCTCGATCGAGCGCACCACGCTCTCGAACTCGCCGAGCGCGGAAATCATGATGACGGGAATGTGCGCGAGCGCAGGGTCCGCTTTCATGGTTTCCAGGACCTGGTAGCCGTCCATGTCCGGCATCATGATGTCGAGCAGCGCCAGATCGATCCCACCTTGCCTCAGGATGTCCAGGGCCTCACGCCCCCCGGCGGCCTGGACCACGGCATGGCCCTGACGGCCCAAGCGCCGGCTCAGGACGTCGCGGTTGCCGGCATTGTCGTCCACCACCAGCAAGCGGCCCCCGGTGGCCGGAGCGCCGGCATCGTCGCGGCGCGTTTCCGGCACGGGCGCTGCCTGCGGCTGCCCAGGTAAGCGAGCTTCGGCCGTCAGGCTCAGCAGCCGTTCCGCCGCCGCCCGGATCGATTCCAGATCTTTGGCCGCCGTCGGATCGCTTGTTGCCAGCGCCTGGTCGACGGCGCCGACAATACTCTGGACGGGCGCCCGCAACTGGCCGCGCAGGGCTGCGATCTCGGATTCGCTGGCATGCGCCTTGGCCGGCGACAGAGCACACTGGATGACCTCCACCAGTCCCTTGGCGGTGGCGTGAATCCGTCGTAGGGCGCCGAGTAGAGCGTCATCGCCGCGCTCCTCGGCGTCTTCCATCAGCATCTCCCCGTAGCCGATGATGTGGTTGAGCGGCGTACGGAGATCGTGCCGCAACCCGGCCACGCGTTGATCGGTGGAAGCAGGGGCGTCCGCGCTCATGGCGTCCTTCTCTTTTGCAGCAGGGCTTCGATCTTCTCCAGCAGGCGCGGCAGTTCGATCGGCTTGGTATCGTAGTCGTCACAACCGGCTTCAACGGCCTTCTCGCGGTCTCCCGCCATCGCGTGGGCGGTCAACGCAACCATGGGGATCGAGCTGGTGGGAGGGTTTTGCCTGATCCGGCGCGTCGCTTCCCAACCGTCCAGGACAGGCAGGCTCATGTCCATCAGGATGAGGTCCGGCATCTCCGCCTGCGCCATGGCGACGCCCTCGGCGCCGTCCACGGCCATCACCACCTGGTAGCCCCGGCGTTCCAGGCGGCGCGACAGCATGTCCCGGTTCATTTCGTTGTCTTCGACGAGGAGAATCTTGGGCACAAGAGTAGCTTTCTCAGAAGTGGATTTTCAGGGCGAACTGAAACTGCCGCGGGCCGAAGGCCGACAGGAACGACAACGGCTCGGTCGGATTGCCCCGCCTTCCTGTCAGCGGCCGCGGCAACTGGTCGACGTTCACCTGTCCCACCACGTTGTTCAGCCTGCGGAAATTGGTGTGATTCAGCACGTTGAAACCTTCCGCTATCAGCTCCAGGCTGCGGGAGTCCTTTCCTCCCAACCGGACGCGTCGGCTGAGGCGTAGATCCACGTTCGCAAAACCGGGCCCCCGGCCGATATTCCGCCCGGCGCCGAACGGCCGCGTGGTGGGATCCTGACCGATGAGCACGTTGAACGGGCGGCCGCTGTTGACGATCATCAGCGGCGCCGCCGTGAATCCGCCAAACAGCGCCTGGGCCCATCCGTCGCGCCGCCGTCCGCTGCCGGGCAGATCGACGATAGCGCTGGCGACGAACCGGTGCCGCTGGTCGAAGGTCGACAGGCCGCGCTCGGCGCGCGCGTTCAGCGGGTCGTTGGCAAGTAAGTGCAGGTCGGTGTTCTCGTCGATGGACTTGCTGAAGGTGTAATGCGCATTCAGCACCAGCCGCCGTTCCACCCGCCGCGACACCTGGAGAATCAGCGCGTGATAGAACGAATTGGCGGCGCTTTCCGTGGCCAGCAGTTGGGATACCAGCGGATCTTTCGGCACCACCGTCAGCGCCCCGTTGGCACCGGGAGGGCCGTACTGCGCGTTGGTGTCGCGCAGGCGCGGCAGGTGGGCGGCGCGGTTGAAGTTGTAGGCCGCCGAGACGGACACGTCCCGGATGGCGCGCTCGATCTCGAAGCTCGCCTGCTGGGCGACGCCGTGCTGCCACTGGGTGGGCCTCAGCAATATGAACTGGAACGGGAAGCCGGGACCGGGAACGATGCCGAACTGGGCCAGGTCGGCGGCCTGGATCGCGCGTTTTCCGATCACGCCTTGCGCCAGGAGCGTCTGGTAAATGTCGGCCGACGTGATCGGCCGGCCGGTGGCCGGATTGCGCGAGCCGGGCAAGCCTGTAATGGGCACGATGACCTGGTTATATTTCTTGGCGTCCTGCGTGAGGATGGCAAAGGCGGTCTGGGCGTTGTTACGCAGAAAGAACAGGCCGTAGCCGGCGCGGAGGACAGTCTTGCGCGCCTCGTCCGGACTCCATGCCAGACCGATCCGTGGGGCGAGGTTGTTCGGATCCGTGGGCAGGGCGGCACGGTTCATCTCCAATTCGTAGCGCAGGCCGGCGTGGATCGTAAGTTTCGGATGCAAGCGGATGACGTTGTTGATGAAAAAGTTGTATTGCTTGAACCATAGGACAGCGGAAGGGTCGCCGAAGCCCTGGGAGTAAAACGCGGGGATCCCGATATTGAACGCCTGAAGTGCTGTGATGGGCGCGTTGATGTTGGGAATCAGGCGGGCGCCGCCCAGGGCCGTGAGCGTGTTCGCCAGCCCGGCCGCGGCGTTCGGATCGCCGGTGAACTCGTTGTACAGGGCGCCGAGGGGCAGATACTCGCCGAACGAAAACCGCCCGCCCAGGTTGGTCTCGATTCGAGCGGACTCTCGCACCGGGTTGATGTCGACGCCGAAGCGGACGCTGTGCTTTCCAGAGGTGTAGAACAGGTTCTGCTGGAACTGCCCGTGCCACTCCCGCAGCAGGCTGGGCAATAACCAATCCCTGCCGAA